>Ga0265338_10003795_pt1 | contig 21004 bp, 13 predicted proteins | sample 42126metaG_FD_193579 | JGI IMG/M metagenome (GOLD analysis project Ga0265338, IMG submission 193579) | Rhizosphere microbial communities from Carex aquatilis grown in University of Washington, Seatle, WA, United States - 4-21-26 metaG | ecosystem: Host-associated > Plants > Roots > Rhizosphere... | reverse complement strand
GACCCCCGCTTTTCCGATAATCCACTCGTTACCGGCGACCCGAAGATTCGTTTTTACGCCGGCTGTCCGCTTTCCGTGGCCAACGGCAGCAAGATCGGCACGCTCTGCCTGATCGATACGGTGCCGCGCGAATTCGACGACGACGAGCGCGCGTTGCTGCGCGATCTGGCCAGCATGGCGGAGCAGGAAATCGCCGCGGTGCGGCTCGCCACGCTCGACGAGCTGACCTTGATCTCGAATCGCCGCGGCTTTGTCGCGCTCGCGCAGCACGCGGTCCACTTGTGTCATCGATTGGAGCGGCCTGCGACCTTGTTTTTCTTCGATCTGGACGGGTTCAAACAAATCAACGACAAGTTCGGCCATGCCGAGGGCGATCGGGCGTTGATCGATTTCAGCGGAATACTGCGCGGGATGTTCCGCGAATCGGATGTGATCGGCCGGCTCGGTGGCGACGAGTTTGTCGTGCTATTGACCAACACCGATGCAAGCCAGGGCGCCGCCATCCTGGAGCGTTTGACGCAAGCCGTGACCGAGAACAACGAGGCTGCGCAGCGCGGTTACGAGATCGCGTTCAGTGTCGGGGCGGTCCATTACGATGCAAAGCGCCATTCGAGCATCAATGAAATGCTGCGCGATGCGGACGCGTTGATGTATCGCAGTAAGCAGGCACGCCGGGCTCGCGCTTGATCGCTGTGGATTAACGTCCCGCGTCGATCAAATCGCTGCAGCCGGCGAGCGCGGCATCCAGACGATCCCATTCCGATTCGGCACCGGGCAGGCCAAAGCGCAATCCGCTCGGGTAGGCAGGTAAGATGGAGTCTCGTTCGTTCGATGGCTTTGTCGAGTTCGACTTCAACTTTGACTCGAACGCCGTGGTCTTACCCGCTGCGCTGTCCTGGAATAATCTGACCCAGATCGCCGCGCTGGCTAGGCGCGTGTGCAATGCGGCAGCAGCGCAGTGCGGCGCCCAGGCAAACAGCGGCGTGCTCCGAGGCGCAAGTCCGCGGCGGGTTAATAGCGCCGCGAGCCGTTCGCCCGCTTCATGCAAATGCGCGCGGGTGGTGCGCTGCCAAGCTTGATCCTGCAATGCCGCGCGTACCGCGGCGCGCGTCGGGCCTGTCAGCGTCCAAGGACCGAGTTCGGCGGCGAGCGCGTCGAGCACCGCCGGTTCGGCCAGCGTAAAACCGGCACGCGCGCCGGCCAGTCCAAAAAATTTCCCGATCGAGCGCAGGACGATCAGACCCGCTACCGCACTGTGGGCCGCCACACTCGCGTGCGGCGCGACGTCCGCAAACGCTTCGTCGACGATCAGGCAGCCACCGCGCGATGCGAGTTGTGCGTGCCAGCCGAGGAGGGTAGCGGCGTCGAATTGTTCTGCGGTGGGATTGTTCGGGTTGACGACGACCAGGTGCAGTAACTCGGGTGGTAAAACGCTGCCGGGATATACGATGAAATCGGCCGGGTTGATCTTTTGGTTTTGGTGTTGGCTAGTGTTAGTGCCCAGGCGCGAACTACGACTTAGGCTTGGGCTTGAGTCGAAGCCTGAGCTTTGGCGGTCTGCAATGCCATAGCGCAGGACCCGGTGCCCGGCACGCACGAACGCCGGTGCGTATTCGCCATAGGTCAGGGTGGCAATGCCCACCGCATCGGCCCGGCTTGTTGCGTGCGCGTCAGAACATCGCGGCAGCAGATCCGGCAACAATCGAATGACCGGCTGACTCCCGGCGACGGGGAGTGCGCGTTGCGCGCCATAGTACGACGCGGCCAGTTCGGCCAGCCCGTCGCGATCGTCGGGGAGCCGTAGCCACGCTTGGGCGTCGATCGCGGGAACCGGATATCCATGCGGGTTGATTCCAGTGGAAAGATCGATCCAGCGCTCGGCGGGGCCGCCGAAGCGCTCGATCGCAATGCGCAGATCGCCGCCATGCGGGACCGGGCTGCGCGCGCGCACGGGCGGCGCGGCGCTTCTATCCGCGGCGTAATCATCCATGGCGTAATACCCCCCATAGCAGCAGTAGCGCCAGCCAGATCAGCAGGCTATGCCGTACCAGTCGCAAGGCGCGTCCGATATCGTCGGCCACCGGGGGGCGCCCTGTGCCCAGTACCGGACGTATTTCATCGCAGCCATGGTAACGGGCGACACCGCCCAGCAGCAATTGCAGGCTGCCGGCGCCGCTTGCCATGACCGGCCCTGCGTTGGGGCTATCCCACCGCGGCGCCTGCGTGCGCCAGCATGCAAGGGCGCTGCGCGCATGTCCGCAGGCGGCGTAACTGAGCGCGGTCAAGCGTGCGGGCACCCAATTGGCGAGGTCGTCCAAACGTGCCGCGGCCCAGCCGAAATGCAGGTAACGCGGGGTCCGGTAGCCCCACATCGCGTCCAGCGTATTGGCGAGACGAAACGCGAGCGCGCCGGGGCCTCCAGCGATGGCAAACCAGAACAGCGCCGCGAAGATGGCATCGTTGCCGTTTTCCAGTGCCGACTCGACTGCGGCGCGCGCCAACGCAGTTTCATCGGCGGCGCGTGTGTCGCGCGAGACAATACGGGCTGTCGCGAGACGCGCGGCGGCGAGGTCGCCCGCCGCCAATGCGCGTGCAATCGGTTCGAGATGCTGCGTCAAACTGCGCGCGCCCAGTGCAAACCAGAGCAATAAAACATGCACGAGGCAAGCCCACGCAAATGGTAGCGAGGCGATCAGTACCAGCGCCAGGCATACGGGCGGCGCAACGGCCAATAACCAAGCGGCCACGCCGAGTGCGCGGGCGCGGCGGCGCCGCGAAACGGCAGATGCCGCGCTCGTTGCAACGGTATCCTCCACAGCGGCCAAAAGCGTGTGCGACGCAAGGGGATCGAACCGCGCAGGATTGAACCGCGCTTCTAACCAATTCGCGTAGCGCCCGAATCCAACCAGCGGATGCGCGCGACGCGGCTCGCCCAACAGTCGGTCAAGCATCACGGCGGCGCACGCGAGCAGTGCGGTCCAGAGCATATCGGGCGGCATATTCATAAGCCGCCTTCGATGCAAAGCGGTGCCCGGGTGGTGCGCATCGACGGTAAGCGTGGGTAAGGTGGATAAGGTGGATAAGGTGGATAAGGTGGATAAGGTGGATACGCGCGGTGTGCGCGCGGCGTCGAAAAAAGGATCATCGACGTATTGTACTGGGCCGCGATGCGATAATGCACATCCGGCTACGATTATGCGTATATGGCTACCTCTCCGATAGTGCGCGATGCCGCGGCAATTCCGCGCGGCACGTTGATGATACAAGGCACGACTTCCGACGCCGGCAAGAGCACGCTGGTGGCTGGGCTATGTCGGTTGGCCCTGCGCGCTGGCGCCAGCGTCGTGCCATTCAAGCCGCAAAACATGGCGAACAACAGTGCCGTCACCGCTGACGGCGGCGAGATCGGCCGCGCCCAGGCGTGGCAGGCGTTCGCCTGCGGCCTGGCGCCCCACACCGACATGAATCCGGTGCTGCTCAAACCCAATAGCGACCTCGGCGCGCAAGTGATCATTCACGGGCAGGCCCGCTTCAATCTCAATGCCCGCGAATACCAGACTTTCAAACCTCGCGCGATGGAAGCGGTGCTGCAGTCGTATGAGCGTTTGCGCGGCGGCTACGATGCGGTGCTGGTCGAGGGCGCGGGGAGCCCCGCCGAGATCAATTTGCGCGCGGGCGACATCGCCAATATGGGTTTTGCCGAAGCGGTCGATTGCCCCGTGGTGATCGTCGCCGATATCGACCGGGGTGGTGTGTTCGCGCATTTGGTCGGCACGCTCGATTGCTTGTCCGAGAGCGAGCGCGCACGGGTGCGCGGCTTTATTATCAATCGGTTTCGCGGCGATCTCTCGTTGTTGCAGCCGGGCATCGACTGGCTGGAAGCGCGCACCGGCAAACCGGTGTTCGGCGTCGTGCCTTATCTGTTGGGAATGCATTTCGATGCCGAAGACATGCTGCCCGGCGAGCGGCACGCGCAGGCGACGCGCACCGACACGTTGCGGGTGATCGTTCCAGCACTGCCGCGCATCAGTAATCACACCGATTTCGATGCACTGCGTGCGCATCCCCAGGTCGATTTTCACTATGTCGGCGCGGGCGTTGCGCCGCCCCCGGCCGATCTGATTATTTTGCCGGGCAGCAAAAGCGTACAGGCCGATCTGGCCTGGTTGCGCGCGCAGGGGTGGGAGGCAGCCCTGCGCCGCCATCTGCGTTATGGCGGCAAGGTGCTGGGCATTTGCGGCGGCATGCAGATGCTCGGCCGTAGCGTGAGCGATCCGCTCGGCGTCGAAGGGCCTGCGGGTGATGCGGCAGGGCTGGGCTGGCTTGATTTCGATACCACGCTGAGCGCGCGCAAACGGCTGGAAAACGTCACCGGCCAGTTGGCCTGGCCAAGTAGCCCGGACGCGGCGGGCAACGCGGGCGAGCGCTCCTTGCGGATTCCGGTCAGTGGCTACGAAATTCATATGGGTGAGACGACTGGCAGCGCGCTCGAGCGCCCTGCACTGTGGCTCGATAGTCGCGATGGACCGCGTTCCGATGGTGCGCTGTCGCAGGATGGTCAGATTGCCGCAACCTATGTCCACGGGCTATTCAACTCGCCGCAAGCGTGCGCTGCGTGGCTGAGCTGGGCGGGCCTGGCACACGCCGAAGCGCTCGACCATGACGCACAGCGCGAGGCCTCGATCGAGGCGCTGGCCGATGCGTTGGCGAGCAACCTCGATATGCCCGCGCTGTGGGCCTGCCTAGGATGAAATGACCGTGGATTGCGGTGCGCGCTGGAAGCGAGGCCGTCGCGGCGCGCGGCAGGCTAGGACGCAGCGGCGCATGGCAGGCGGGATGCGGCGCTACTGCCGGCGTTCTGGCGTCTTACTTCTGGGGCGCCAACTTCCGAGTCGAACTCGCTTTCGCCTCGCTCGCACCGTGTATCACGTCATGCACGAAGTGCAGTTTCTCGATCACCGGCGGCGCGAGCGTGAAGGGATAGCCGTCGGGCATGCCCAGGCTGCGGTTCAGGCTGTTGAGCACGTAGGTCAATGCAAACCACTGGTCCGTCATTTTCCCGAACGACGTGACCTCCACGCCCGACGGTTCGAGTTGGATCGAGGGCTCTTGCGCGCTTCGCGGGTTCAGCGCCAAGCCGCAGGCGTGCGCAGTTTCCAGCGTATCGCTCATGTGCAAATAGTGCGCCCATGTTTCGGCCCAATCCTCCCACGGATGAGCGCTCGCGTAGGCACTCACGAAGGATTGATCCCACTGCGCCGCCGGCCCCTCTTTGTAATAGCGCTGCAGGCTCTCGCCATAGTCCGCGCGATCATCGCCGAATAGTGCGCGAAAGCGCTCCAGATCGGCCTCTTCGCTCATCAGCAGCATGAAGTAATAATGACCACACTCGTGACGGAAATGGCCGAGCAGCGTGCGGTAGGGCTCGTTCATCGCAGTGCGGATCTGTTCGCGTTGTGCGTCGTCGGCTTCGGCAATATTGAGTGTGATCAGGCCCTGATCGTGACCTGTCAGCACCCCCTCGCAAGGGTTCGTCGCCGCGAGGAACTCGAACGCGATACCGCGTTGCGGATCGTCGCGTTTCGAAATGATCGGCAGATTCAGCGCCGCCAGTGAATACAGCAGGCGCCGCTTCGCCTGTTCAAGCTTGTACCAGCGTTCTGCGTTCGGCTCTACCGACAGCGTGGGTATGGTCTGCGTCAACTGACACGAGCCGCATAGCGGATCGTCGCAGTCGGCGGGTATCATCCAGTTGCAGACGTTATGTTGCGAATAATTTTCGCACTTTCGATAAAGCCGTTTGCCGGCCTGTCGATTCAGGCTGCGCCATTGGTCAGGCTCGACCGGCTCGAACGCACTGATATCGCGCAAGTCGCTCAGGTAACCGAGCATGCAGCCACAGCGCTCGCAGCGGATGTTTTCGAAAAATACCTGCTGGCCGCATCGATCGCAATGAAACGTTTTCATGCATAAACCTCGGCTAACTTCGGGTGACGACCGTAAACACAAAGGGACAGGAGCAAAGATGCTGGCGCGCTGGTAGATCGTGCACGCCTGTGCGCTGACGAAGCGCGCCAGCCGAGCGAAACCCAGCATGGCATTGACAAGCGACCTACATGAGTGACTCGCCCACGGCCGTGGAGTTCAAACGACCAGTTCAGGGGATCAGTTCAAGGGATCAGTTCAGGGGATCAGTTCAGGGGATCAAACGCAGCCCAGCGCCAGTTCGTCCAGCGGCAACATGGTGACGCTGACTTTGAGTTCGTGGCTGCCGCCGCCGAGGATCACGCCGCGCAGCGGCGAAACGTCGCTGAAATCGCGGCCCCAGGCAAGCGTCACATGCTGGCACTTGGGCAGCACGTCGTTGGTCGGATCGGCGTCGAGCCATTGCTCGTCGCCGTCGAGCGGACACCACACCGACACCCAGGCATGCGACGCGTCGGCGCCGATCAGGCGCGTCTGGCCCGGCGGCGGGGTGGTCAAAATATAGCCGCTGACGTAGCGGGCGGCCAGCCCGAGCGAGCGCAGGCAGGACACCATCACATGCGCGAAATCCTGGCAGACGCCGCGCCGCGCCTCGAACGCTTCGATCACCGGAGTGGCCACGTTGGTGGCCTCGGTGTCGAACGTAAAATCCCGATGAATCTTGCCGGTCAATGCACGCACGCCATCGGCCAGCGCGGTGCCAGGCGCAAAGCACTCGGCGGCATATGCCGCGAAATCATGCTTGACGCGCCCGTAAGGCGATTCGAAACGATAACGGCTTGCCGCCAGAGCGCCCGCTTGCGGGGCCTTCCCGGAGCTATACACCAGCCGGTCGCGCACGGTTTCCCAGGCAGGAGTCTCGCGGCCCGTCGACCAGTTCTGATCGCTCACGTCCAGCGTCATTTCTGCGCGCACCCGCAACTGCTCATGCGGAAATTCCAATGCGAGCAGCGTCACGGGATTGCCGAACACGTCACGGCGCTCGAGGCGCAGGGCGCTCGCCGGTTCGATATCGAGCCGATGCGCGACGCAGCTTTGCCAGGGTACCGAGCGCGGTGTCAGATGGAGCAACTGGCGCGACAACGAAACCGGAGCGGCGTAGCGATACTCGGTGTCGTGGATGATGTGGTAACGCGCCATATGCCGTGTGGGTTGCTTTGCCATTGAGGCGAGAATGGGGGCTGGAAGCGGGATCAGAAGCGGGGCAAAACTCACGCTGCCAGCGTTTGCCGGCTGATCTCGCCGATGTGAGTGAAGTGGCGCATCGCCAGGCGATCCGACAGTGCCCATGCCGCTTGCGTGATCTCGTCGAGCAAGTGGCCCAGGTCGCGGCAAGCCGCCCGGCTGCCAAACTCGAAGCGTACCAGATCGAACCCCGTCAGGCGCTTGAGTAATATCGGCAGCACGCCATTCATTTCCGTGGAGTCCTGGTTGAGGCTCTTGGTCAATTCGTCGAGGTAACTCAACAGTTGGTGGATCTGGAACGCCACGCCATGCGGATTGGTGTCGTCGAACACGATCAAATCGAGTACCGGCAGCAATTCGGGCTGGGCGCGGTAGCGGTGACGATAGGTCACGATGCTGTCGGCGGTTTCCAGCAGCCAGTCGAAACTGGCCCAGTTCTCCCCCTTGTGACGCGGTTGCGCGTCCAGATTCGCGAGGAAGCGGCTGATGACGCTGCTCAGGAAAGCCAGCCGTTCGATATGACGGCCGATGATCAGCAAGCGCCAGCCGTCGTCGCGCGTCATGCAGTCCATCGCAAAACCGGCGAGCGCGGCACACGACGTCATCAGCTGATCGAGCGAGCGTATCGCTTCGGCGAGATTGCGGGTGCCGGTCATTTTTTTTGCGCTGGCGGCCAGCGAATGTTCCATCCGGTTCAAGGCGAGCCAGTTGTCCAGTGACAGACGCTCGCGCACCTGGGTCGCGGCCCACATCTGATTGGACAGGTTGCTGGCCAAGCTGGATGACTCCTGGTCGTCGAAGATGGCGTCAAGCAGTGCCTGCTCGTCGTCGGGCGCGGCTGTGTCGCTGTCCTCATCCCAGTCGGGGATCAGGGCGAGCCAGCGACACACGTCCACGGCGGCGGCGCGCGCGAGCGGCGCCTCGCGGCTCGCGTCGTCAAAGCGCGTAAGCGCGACGCGCAACAGGCGCGCCACGTCGTCGCAGCGCGCGGTGTAACGGCCAAGCCAAAACAGGTTTTCGACCACCCGCGACGACAGGCTGGCCGGACTGCGCACCAGGTCGCGCGCGCTGGTGGCGCGTTTGAGCAGGCTCATCGTGCTGACCGGCTGTTCCGAGAGCACCCAGGTGTCTTTGCTGCTGCCGCCGCGCTGCATCGAGATCATTTGTGCCGCACTCAAGTCGGCAATGCGCGTCAAGCCACCGGGCATCACGCTGTAGCCGCCGTCGGGCTTGGCCGTCGCCATCATGCGCAAGCCCACCGCGCGAGCCGCGATCGGCTGGCGCGCATCGGCTGAAACCATCGGCGCTTGCGACAGCGTGACCAGTTCCTGCGCCACATAGGCGTGGGGTTGCCGGCGCAATCGTTCGATAAACTGATCGCGCTTCGCACCCTGCAGATCGTGGCCGAATACCGGTTCGAAACTGAACGACGGATAAGCGGGCTTGATGACCAATTCGTCGAGATTCTCGATCACATGTTCGAGCGCCGGCGTCTCGCCGCACCACCACGTGGCGACCGAGGAAATCGCGAGCGGTTCGCCGAGCAGATGCTCGCAAATGTTGGGCAGGAAGGCCGCGATCGCGGTCGACTCGACCACGCCGCTGCCCAGTGCGTTGGCCATCAGCACTTGGCCTGCGCGCACCGCTTGCAACAGGCCCGCGACGCCCAGTGCCGAGTCGCCGCGCAATTCGAGCGGGTCGCAATAGCCGTCGTCCAGGCGGCGCAGGATCGCGTGCACGCGCTGCAAGCCGTTCAAGGTTTTCAGGTAGACCTTGTCGCCGCGCACGGTCAGGTCTTGCCCTTCGACCAATGGGAAGCCGAGGTAGCGCGCCAGGTAGGCGTGTTCGAAGTAGGTCTCGTTGTATGGGCCGGGCGTGAGCAATACGATCAGCGGGGCTTCGCCGTCGGTGGGCGCGAAGTACGACAACGCCTGGTGTTGGGCGCGGAAGAACTCGGCGAGATGGTGCACGCGCAAGTCGCGAAACAGGTCCGGAAAAACGCGCGACACGATCAAGCGGTTCTCGAGCGCATAACCGGCTCCCGATGGCGCCTGGGTGCGATCGGCAATGACCCACCAGCGCCCATCGGGCGAGCGCGCCAGGTCGACCGCATACATGTGCAGGAAGCGGCCGTGCGGCGGCTGCACTCCCTGGCAAGGCCATAGGAAACCCGGATGGCCGAACACCATCGCCGGCGGCAGCAGGCCGGAACTGAGCAGGGTCTGGGGGCCATAGAGGTCGGCCAACACCGCATCGAGCAGGCGCGCGCGCTGTGCTACGGCGGCGGCCAGCGGTTCCCATTCCGAGGCGGGCAACACCAGCGGCAGGGGGTCGAGCTCCCAAGGGCGCCCGGCGTCCTGGGCCGATGCGTAGGTATTGTAGGTGACGCCGTTTTCGATGATCTGGCTGCGCACGAAATCGGCGTGCTGCAGCATCTGCTCAGGGCTGGCGGTATCCAGTTGGGCCCATAGCGCACGCCAATGATCCCGGACCGCGCTTGATGCATCGAGCATCTCGTCATAACGGTCCGGATGCGGGGTATAGGAAGAAAGCAATGCGCTGGGCATGGGCACACTAGATAGGGCAATTCGCTATTTTACCGCCGCAAGTCCAAAGTGAAAGGAAAGTTCGGATTCTCCTCGATCGACGGGGCGGTCATCGTGCCCGGCGTATGCCCCATCCGGAAGAAGCGCGCCAGGCGCCGGCTCTCGGCGGAATACGCATTGATCGGGAAATCGTCGTAGTTGCGTCCGCCCGGATGCGCTACGTGATATTGACAGCCCCCCATGCTGCGGCTCATCCAGGTATCGATCAGATCGAATACCAACGGCGCATGGCTGCCGATCGTCGGGTGCAGGCAGGACGGCGGTTGCCACGCGCGATAGCGCACGCCGGCCACGAATTCGCCGACGTTGCCGGTCGGTTGCAGCGGTACCGCACGACCGTTGCACGCGAGTATGTAGCGCTCGCTGGCCATGCCGGTCACCTTCACTTGCATACGTTCGACCGACGAGTCGACATAGCGCACGGCGCCCCCGGGCGCGCCTTCTTCGCCCAGGACATGCCACGGCTCGAGCGCATGGCGCATCTCGACGTGAATGCCACGCGCCGAGAAATCGCCGTAGGTCGGAAAGCGGAATTCGAAATGCGGTGCGAACCAGTCGAGGCTGATCGGGTAGCCCGCCGCTGCCGTTTCGCTGAGCACGTCGTTGAAATCCTCCTTGACGAAATACGGCAGCATGAAACGGTCATGCAATTCGGTACCCCAGCGCACCAGCTTGGGCGGCGCGTAGGGCGTTTTCCAGAAACGCGCGATCAGTGCGCGCAGCAGCAGTTGCTGAGCCAGCGACATACGCGCGTGCGGCGGCATTTCGAACGCGCGCATTTCGAGCAGACCCAGGCGTCCCGTCGCGCTGTCCGGTGAATAGAGCTTGTCGATACAGAACTCGGCGCGGTGCGTGTTGCCGGTGGCGTCGGTCAGCAGGTTGCGCAACACGCGGTCGATCAACCAGGGTGGGACCGGTTCGCCGGGCTGCGGGATTTGCGCGAAGGCGATTTCCAGCTCGTAGACCGAATCGTTGCGGGCTTCGTCGATGCGCGGCGCCTGGCTGGTCGGGCCGATAAACAGGCCGGAAAAAAGGAACGACAGCGAAGGGTGATTGTGCCAGTAGGAGATCAGGCTGCGCAGCAAATCGGGGCGGCGCAGGAACGGCGAGTCGGCCGGCGTGGATGCGCCCAGCGTAAAGTGATTGCCGCCGCCGGTGCCGGTATGGCGGCCGTCGAGCATGAATTTTTCGGTGATCAACCGGGTTTCGCGCGCGGTCTCATACAGGTGCGTGGCGCGTTCGACCAATTGATCCCAACTGCTGCTGGGATGGATGTTGACTTCGATGACACCCGGATCGGGCGTAACGCGAAATTGCGTGAGGCGCGGATCGGATGGCGGTTCGTAGCCTTCCAGGATCACCGGCGCACCGAGCGCGGCTGCGCTGGCTTCGACGGCGGCGACCAGTTCGAGGTAGTCCTCGAGCGCATCGGTTGGCGGCATGAAGATGTAGAGGATGCCGTCGCGCGCCTGCGCACACATCGCGCGGCGCGTGATCCAGCCGGCCGATTGCTTGGCGGCGGGCGGCGTATCGGGATCGGGATGCGTAGTCGCAGAGGACCGGGCGGAGGCGGACGCTGGGGCAGGAGCTCGCTGGGTTTCGCGCACGGATAGCCGCAACATCGCGGCAGTCGGCAGCGGTTTGATCGGTCGCAGCGGGTCGGGCGGGTACACGTAGGGGAAATCGCCTTCGGCGACCCAAGGCTGCGAATCCAGCGGCAGCCGATAGCCGATCGGCGAGTCGCCAGGGATCAGATAACAGCGTTCGCTGCGCAAGAACCATGAACCGGTTTTCCATTCGCCCGTTGGCGTGCGCATCACCGGCAATACGTGGCCGACTTCGGTGTCCAGGCCCTGTTCAAAGACTTGGCTCAGGCGCTTGCGTTCAAGCGCATCGCCAAGGCGGGAATCGAACGGGTCGACGTTGGCCGGGAGCCGGCGTTCGCGCCAGAGGTAATAGTAGGCATCTTCGAAGGTCGGAAATACGTACTTCGCGTCCAGGCCCAGTCGTCCCGCCACATTGGCGAGAAAACGCTGGCCTAGCTCGGCATCCGCCTGGTCGGGCTCGGTTTCATTCGCGTATAGCCGGGCATCGTCCCACACGGGCTCGCCATCCTTGCGCCAAAAACAGTTCAGCGACCAGCGCGGCAATTGTTCGCCCGGGTACCATTTGCCCTGGCCGAAATGGGCCAGGCTGTGCGGCGCGTAATGATCGCGCAGTTTATGGAACAGCGTGCCGGCCAGCTTGCGCTTGGTGGGTCCCAGCGCGGCGGTATTCCATTCGGCGCCGTCCGGGTCGTCCATGGAAACGAAGGTCGGCTCGCCGCCCATCGTCAGGCGCACGTCGAGTTCGTCGAGATCGCCGTCGATGCGGTGCCCGAGCACTTCGATGTGCCGCCATTGTTCATCGGTGTAAGGCTTGGTGACCCGCGGTGCTTCCCACACCCGCGTGACCGACATGCGATGTTCGAATTCACATTCGCACGGCTCGCTCAGGCCGGTCACGGGCGCCGCCGACGCCGGTTCGGGCGTGCAGGCGAGCGGGATATGCCCTTCGCCCGCGAACAGGCCCGATGTCGGGTCCAGACCGACCCAGCCCGCGCCGGGCAGGTAAACCTCGCACCACGCATGCAGATCGGTGAAATCGACTTTCGGGCCGCTGGGGCCGTCGAGCGATTTGACGTCCGGCACCAATTGGATCAGGTAACCCGACACGAAGCGCGCGGCCAGCCCTAGATGGCGCATCAATTGCACGAGCAGCCAGGCGGAATCGCGGCACGAGCCGGTGCCGTTGGTCAGGGTTTCTTCGGGCGTTTGCACGCCGGCCTCAAGCCGGATCAAATAGCCCACATCGCCTTGCACGCGTTGATTCAACGCGACCAGAAAATCGACGCTGGGCTGCGGTTCGCGCGGCACTTCTGCCAGGTAGCGCGCGAAGTGCGGCGTGAGCGGCAACGTGTACAGATAAGGCGCCAGCTCGTGGCTTTGCCACGCTTCGTACTGGAACGGGATGTTCTCGGCTTGCGGTTCGAGGAAAAAATCGAATGGATTGATCACCGACATTTCGGCGATCAGGTCGACTTCGATCCGGAATTCCCTGGTTTTCTCCGGGATCACCAGGCGCGCGAGCCAGTTGCTTTGCGGGTCCTGCTGCCAGTTGACGAAATGCTGCTCGGGAAAAATATTGAGCGAGTACGACAGGATGGGGGTGCGGCCGTGAGGCGCGGGGCGCAGCCGGATGATCTGCGGGCTCAGGCTGACCGGACGGTCATAGCGGTAGTGCGAAACATGGTTTAGCGCGACGTGGATCGACATGAGCAGCCCAGTGAATGGATCGGTGACAGATGTAAAGCCAGTGTAAGCCGAGCAAGTTCCGAGCCAATGGCTGAGTCCGATACTAACTCAGTCAGCGTGAATCAGATACCTTGCCTGCGGCGTCGGACTCGCTCCGGCTCATCGAGTCGGCGAGCGCCCGCTGCGTACCTCCTGTGCACCACCGGCGGGCATCCAGCGGGGTGCGGCTTTCTGCGGGCACCGCCATGAGGCGCGCCGTGCCGGGATCGAAGCGGCGAGACGGCACCGGCGGCGCGCGAAGTCGCCATAAAGCATCAATAAGCAGCATTAAGCCGCGAAACGCGCAGCGTCAAAAAAAGCGTTTCATCGCCGCGACAGATGTCGCCGTGCGAGCGTTGTTTGCTATGATCGCACGAGCTAAACGCCCGGCACGGGTTCGGGGATGCCGGCGTTTCGAATTGCGGAAAAATGAAAATAGAACTGATCGCTGGATGCCCGTGGGTCCTACTCTCGGGGCTGGATAGTAATAGACGGAGTATAAGACGGCCGGTGGTTTCATGAGTCGTCCTTCCTCTGGATTTCTTCGTGCTGCGAGCTTGCGCAGCCGGTTTCTCGGCTTGACCCTGTGTGTGTTCCTGGTCGCCGGCGCAATCACCTGGGTCGCGTTCGAACGGATTACGGCCGGCATCAGCAGCGAACTGGGTGCCTATTTTGCGCAACGCCAGGTGCTGTACGACCGTGAGCGCATCCTCGCGCCGGTGCAACGGGAAATCGCGCTGACATCGACACTCGCTCATTCGGCGTTTCTGAGCGCTTGGTTGACCGACGAGGCCGATCCGCAGGCGCGTCGCCTGGCCATGACCGAACTCGAAGATTTGCGCACGGTGTTTTCCGATCACAGCTATTTCCTGATCATCGACCGTTCGCTGCATTATTACTTCAATGACCGTTCGAACCAGTACGCCGGCAAGGAGCTGCGCTACACGCTGGACCCGAAGCTGCAGCGCGATAGATGGTACTTCGAAATGCGCGACAGCGGCTTGCCCTACGAGCTCAATGTCAATTCCGACGCGACGCTGAACGTCACCAAGGTCTGGATCAACATGCGCGTGCAGGATCGCACCGGCGCAATGATAGGACTGGTCGGCACCGGCATTGATCTGACCGATTTCGTGCAGCGCGTGGTGCGTAGCGAGACGCGCGGCGTCACCAACATGCTGATCGGCCCCGACGGGTCGATCCAGGCGCATCCGAATCACAGCTACATCACGCTCGATAGTTCGTCGCAGTTACCGGGGGCGCGCAAGACCGTGTTCCAACTGCTGGGTTCGGCCGCCGACCGCGACGCGCTGTCGAACGCGCTCACGACTCTGAAGAAAGCCCCGGATGGCGTACAGACGCTGTTCGTGAGTTTCGAGGGGCAGCCCCGCTTGCTGGCGGTGGCCTATCTGCCCGAGCTGGACTGGTACGTCGTGAGCGAAATGGATCTGCACTTGCTGATCGGTACGGCGCCGTTTCGCATCATCTTGGCGGTGATCGGGTTGGCGCTGATCCTCTGTTTGTTGCTGGTCTCCGCGGCGCTCGATCGGCTGGTGTTGCGCCGCATCAGCCATTTGGCCGTGGCTACCCGGCAGGTGGCACGCGGCGACTACAACCTGCGCCTGCCCGCCGCGCAAAACGATGAGCTGGGGCGTTTGTCGAACCAGTTCGAAACCATGGCCGGCAAGGTGCGAGACACGCTCGCGCACCTCGAAGCGCGGGTAGCCGAGCGCACTGCCGAGCTCAACGATGCCAATACGGTGCTGGCCGAGCAGCAGGACGAAATTCACGCATCGCTGCGCTACGCCAAGATGATACAAAGCGCCTTGCTGCCGGCGCCGGATCGGCTGCAGCGCACCCTGGGCGAGACCTGCGCGATGTGGTTGCCGCGCGATATCGTGGGCGGCGACTTCTATTTCCTGTTCGAAGACGCGAAAAATCGGTACGTCGGGGTTGCCGATTGCACCGGTCACGGTGTTCCCGGGGCGTTCATGAGCATGGCCGCTTATTCGGTGATTCGCCAGGTGCTCAGCCATGGCTCGAACGCGCCCGCGGCGCCGCTGAACGTGCTGATCGCCGAGATCGACGCCCAGTTGCGCGACAGTTTGCGACGCGATCAGGCGGGGCTGGACTATGGCATGGACCTCGGTTTGTGCCGGCTCACGCGAGCTGACTCTGCCACCTGCACGCTCGAATTTGCCGGTTGCGGCATCGACGCCTATATCGTATCCGATGGCGCGGTGAGCCGTCTTGTGGGCCGCAAGCGTGGACTGGGCTACCGCAGCCGGGGGCCGGAGTTGCCTGTGCCCGTGCAGGTACGCCAACTCGCGATGCATGAAACGGTATATTTGCCTACCGATGGCGTGTTCGACCAGCCGGGGGGGCTTTACGGCTACGGCTTTGGCCGGGCACAATTCGAAGCTGCGCTGGCGCAATTCAGTCAATTGGAATTAAGCCGGCAGGCCGAGCACTTCGAGCGCACCCTCAGGGACTACCGCGGCCCGCTCGCGCAGCGCGACGACATCACCTTGCTGGGTTTCCATGCCCCGGCATTTGAATAATAGGACTGACAATGAACGGGCTAGATCTTTGGGATCTGCGACAGAAGCTTGATGAGGCGAACATACTGATTTGCTTTAACGGTCCGCTTTCGCAAAGTATCATTGAACAGCTTGGGGTTGCCGTTAAACGATACCTTGAGGCGGAAACGCACAATGCAGGCCGTCTTTACGACGTATTCGCCGTATACATTGAGCAATCCCAGAATATCCAGAATTACACTGCCAGTAAAGCCGTGGCCCAGGCTGCGTCCCAGACGGTATCGCTGGCGGAGCTGCAGCGCTACGACAGCGCAACCATTGCGATCGGCCGGCTCGACGACGATCACTATCTCGTGACGTCCGGCAATCCGGTAGCCAAGAGCGATTTGCCGCCGTTGACGGCATTGCTCGATGCGCTGGCCAAGCTCGATGCCGAAGGGCTGAAGGCCTGCTATCGCGAGCAGCGTCGCCGCCCGCGTGAAGACGGCTCGCCCAGCGCCGGGCTCGGGCTGATCGACATGGCACGCAAGTCCAGCCGCCCGCTGGAATATCGCGTGCGCGACATCGACGCCGATACGGCTTACTTTCATTTGACCGCTGTAATTTGAGGAATGTGATGCAGCATTACGAACAAGCGGCGACTGTTTCGACGCCCTGGGTCAGACTGGATCCGGAACGCGGCTTACTTGAATTGGTCGGTGAAAGCTACCCGGCCAATAGCTTCGAATTCTATCGTCCCATCGTGCAATGGCTGGGCGATTTCCTGCAGGGTAGCGAGTCCGGCGTGCGCATGGAACTCGAGCTGTCGTATGTGAATACGGGCAGTATCAAGAGCATGCTGGACCTGTTCGATTTGCTCGAAGAGGCTCATCAGGAAGGGCGGTCGGTCCAGGTGATCTGGAAGTACGATTCACGTAACCCGCGTGCGCTTGAAACGGCGGAAGAATTCTCCGACGAAATCAGCTTTTCGTTCGAAGTTCTCGACACCCATATGTCATGACGGAGCGCTCGATGCGTGCACCGATTTTTCGCGTTGCCGATACGCACGTGGCGCAGCGACTGGAGCGCGCCAGCAAGGCATTTGGCGATCATCCGCTGCTCGCCGAGTTGGAGTGGTTGGCGCATCAGTACCAGCGGCTCGAGGCGAGGCTCGACAAAATCACGATGATGAGCGACCGGCTGCAGTTGCAGGTGATGGACATGAACAAGGTGCTGCAGGAGCAGGCGATTTCCGATCCGCTCACCGGCCTGATGAATCGCAACGGCTTGCTCGACCGGCTCAACGCCGAGTGCGCGCGACTCGTACGCGAACACACCGCGTTCGGACTGCTGATGCTCGATCTCGATCATTTCAAGGCGATCAACGACGCGTTCGGCCATCATGCCGGCGATCAGGTGTTGATCGCCGTGGCGGCGACGCTGCGCCAGCATATGCGCCCGTACGATGTGTTTTCACGCTGGGGTGGCGAAGAGTTCCTGCTGCTGGTGCCGGCGGTGGAGCAGGCCGCGCTGGAGGATCTCGCACGGCGCCTGCTCGAAGCCGTGCGGCAGGTGAGCGTGCCGGGCGTGCCCGAGGTGCGTGAGGTTCGGGTGAGCATCGGCCTGTACTATTGCGATCAGCCGGAAAGCCCGGCTGACAGCGTGCGCAAGGCCGATATCGCGCTATATCGCGCGAAGGAAGCGGGACGCGATCAGGTCGTGACGTTTGCCTGAGTAAGCTGGCTTAGCCCAGAGCACGCATCGCCTCGCCGTTTCCGCTGATCTGGAACACGGCGACCGCTTCAGCCAGCCGCCGCGCCTGTTCTTCCAGCGAACCCGCTGCGGCCGCCGCCTCTTCGACCAGCGCCGCATTGTGTTGAGTCACGCTGTCCATCTCCGACACGGCACGATTGACCTCTTCGATCCCCGCGCTTTGCTCTTCCGATGCCGACGAAATTTCGCCCATGATATCGGTCACGCGCTTGACTGCGGTGACGACCTCATCCATGGTCCGACCGGCCGTTTCCACCAAGGCCGAACCGCTTTCGACGTGCTCGACCGATGTCTCGATCAAGCCCTTGATTTCCTTGGCGGCTGAAGCGGAGCGTTGCGCCAGGCTGCGCACCTCGGAAGCCACCACCGCGAAACCGCGGCCTTGCTCTCCGGCGCGCGCGGCTTCGACTGCGGCATTGAGCGCCAAGATATTGGTCTGGAACGCGATGCCGTCGATCACGCTGATAATGTCGCCAATCTTGTGCGAGCTCTCAGTGATGTTGCGCATCTTGTCGACGACGTGGCTGACCACCTCACCGCCACGCTCGGCTGTGAGCGAAGCGGTCGCCGCCAGCTGGTTGGCCTGCCGGGCGTTATCGGTGTTTTGCTTCACTGTCGCCGTCAGCTCCTCCATGCTGGAGGCGGTTTGCTGCAGGGCTGAGGCCTGCTGTTCGGTGCGAGCCGACAGGTCGACGTTGCCGGCCGCGATTTCCCGCGCGCCCACGTCTATCGATTCGGCTCCAGCGCGTACCGAGCTGACCGTGCGCGCCAAACTGCCTTGCATGTTCTTGAGTGCGGAGAACAAGCGGCCGGTTTCGGTTTGGTCCTTCACGACGATAGCGGCCGACAAATCGCCGGCGGCGATCTTGTCGAAATGGCTCACGGCCAGGTCGAGCGGGTTGACGATCTTGCGCGTCAACATCACGCGTACAGCGAGCGCGAACAACACCGCGGCGCCGACACCTGCCAGGATCAGGATCGAAATGATCGAGAAGCGCTGTTGAGCCTCGACGTATAAGGTTTCGGCGTGCTGCCGGCGGTAATCGACCACGGCCGACATAGCCTTGTCGAAATCGATGAACATCGGGCTGATCTTGGTTTCGGCGATGCTTCGAAAGGTCGTCATGTCGTTGGCATGCATGGCGGCCACTTCAGGCTTGATGCCTTGATCGAACAGCACGGCGCGCTTGGTCGCCAGCGTATCGACGAGTGCTTTTTCCTGGTCGCTCTTGGGCAGCGCCTGATAAGTCTGCCACGCCTTGTCGGCGTCGCCGAGCAGTTCTTCGCCGCGCTTGAGCGCCTTGGTTGCATTGTCGAGGTCGCCGTTGCCATACAGCGAGTCGAATCGCGAGAACGCGATGCGCGCGCGCAGCAGGCTCATCGAGCTATCGTTGAGCGAATCCATGGCGGCGACGTCGCCACGGTCGATAACGCGCAGCGATTCGTTGCCGGAACTCATGCCGAAATAACCGATCGCGCCTCCGACGATCAGCAACACGGCAAACAGCGAGATGATTAACGTCAAACTGGTGCGTATCGTCAATTTGTTCAACATATCAGGTTCCAGGGGTAAGTCACTCGATGCCCGCGCATATTCTGACAGCCGATGTTCATATCCGGCGGACACGCGCCAAGGATATCAAACAGTTGTGACACGCAGTTGCATCAGGCTAAATAACCACACCGCCAACGCTTGGCGCGGCAAGTAGGGTTGCCCGATGACGCAATCCCCAGTACTTTCAGGCGAGCGCTGCAGGGTGGATGCGGCGGCTGCGATTGAGCAACGCGAGCGTCAGGCACACGGCGAGCACGCAGGCGCCGGCCGCGCAAAGAAACACCGACCGATAGCCGAAGCCGGCAACGAGCAGACCGGCCAGCGGCCCGGTCACGCCTAGCGATACGTCGAGAAAAACCGAGTAGGCGCTTAGCGCTGAACCGCGGCTCGCGGCCGGCACCAATTCCACGGCTTGCACCGCCAACGAGGGGAATACCATCGCGAAGCCGGCGCCGGCCAGCGCGGCTCCCGCCATGGCGAGGCCCTGCACCGGGGCAAACGCGAGCAGCAGCAAACCGGCCGCTTCGATCGCGAACGACACGATCGCGACGCGAAAGCCGCCATAGTTTCGAATGACGTTCGGGAACACCAGCCGGGTGCCCACGAAGAACAGGCCAAACAGGCTCAGCGACAGCGCCGCGTTCGCCCAGTGACGGCTAGCGTAGTAAAGCGTGATGAACGTGGCGATCGAACCGAATCCCGCCGAGCCCAGCGCGAGTCCGATTCCATGCGGCAGAACCCGGCTGAACACGCTGCGAAACGGCAGGCGTTCGCCCACCACCACAGCCACCGCCGCCTTGGCATTAGCCAGTGCGAGGCCGACCAGCGCCAGGATTGTCATCGTGATGCCGATCGAGGCGAACCCCATCGCATGTTCAAGGATGACGCCCAGCGGTGCGCCGATCGCGAGCGCCCCGTAGGTGGTGATGCCGTTCCATGAAATGACGCGCGCAGTCTGAAGCGGGCCGACCCGGCCGATGCCCCACAAGATGGCGCCCGTTGCCACCCAGCTCTCGCCCAGCCCCAGCGCGAGACGACTGAGCAGCAGCACCAACAGGCTCAGCAATGGGATCGTTTGAAGTAGCGCAGCCAACGTCAACAGCGCACCACTGACAGCGCACGCGCTCAAACCGTAGAGCACCGTGTGCTTGGGACCGGCCGTATCGGCCATGCGGCCTGCCAACGCGCGGCTGACGATGGTCGCCAGATACTGCGTGCTGATCGCCACGCCGGCCAACAGCGAACCGTAGCCGAGATCGGTGTGTACATAGCCCGGCAACACGGCGAGTGGAATGCCTATGGTGAGATAGGCGATAAACGTAAATGCGACGATACTGACGATTTGCAGTGTGACGGCAGTGTGCTGCTCGCGCGACACTGCCGTGTTCGAAGAACTTTCATTTGACATGCAAATGTTACCGGGCAAGGAGGGACTACAGCATGGGCATACGGGATAACCCGCATTTTCTCATAAATGTCGATGCGCTGTCAGTGTATGGGCTACAGGATTGCATCGCGGAGCCGTAAAGTCGTAAGGCGTCTCGCATAAGCCGGTGTTACGATTTGAGATAGAGGTGTTGGCTGAATGGATTGCTCGCGCGTCGCCGCGCGAGGGGATAAGCCATGCACAACACCCGAGGACAAAATACTCGCGCGGTTTTATTAAGGTCGATATGAATGACCCTGTCCAGGCGACGCCACTTGCGCCGCAATGTATCGATTTAGAATCGTATCGGCTCGATGCTTGCAGTGAGACCGGCAGTGAGGACCGTGCGCTGGCCGCGATCGTCGCGTTAGCCCGCAGCACTTGCAATGCGTCGGGCGCGCGTCTCGAGTTGTTGACGAACGACGCTGGCGTTACTTTATGTGCGGTGGGCTCGGACGTCCCGCGACGGGTGCCGCGCCGCGCCGCGCTGAGCCATCTTCTCGACGTATCGTCAGGTTACGGGTATAGCGACGACACCGTTGCCGACACGCGCTTTGCCACTTGTGCGGAAGTCCACGACGGCGGCGTGCGGGCCTGCGCCAGCGTGCCGCTATATTCCGCGC
>Ga0265338_10003794_pt1 | contig 21009 bp, 24 predicted proteins | sample 42126metaG_FD_193579 | JGI IMG/M metagenome (GOLD analysis project Ga0265338, IMG submission 193579) | Rhizosphere microbial communities from Carex aquatilis grown in University of Washington, Seatle, WA, United States - 4-21-26 metaG | ecosystem: Host-associated > Plants > Roots > Rhizosphere... | reverse complement strand
CCACGAGCAGAAGGAGGCAAAGGTGCTCCCGCCAGGTGGCTGGTACAAGACGGACCTCGTCTCGGACCAGGCCGTCGCGGTCTTCGGGCTCCTCCTGCACCACCTGGAGCAGCGCACCGTGCCAGAGTTCTTCATCGAGGGAGAACCCCGGGGGACGGCCGGCGTGGTCATCGCGGAGTACGCGAGGCTGCTCGAGCCGGCATTCCGCGAGCGGCTCCAGCGACCGACGTTCCAGCTGATCCCGTCGTGCTTCTTCCTCGGCCCGCACCTGAAGCCCGGTCTCGACGTCGGGGCGCTGACCAAGATCGGCATGCGCGGGGCGGCCGACCGCCTTTCGGAGTACGAGAGGTGCGAAGATTTCAGCGCGGTCAAGCGCGTCTCGCTGGTCTACCCGCTGTCGCTCGACGCGCACCTCCGAAAGCCAGACGGGCAGGATCCATGCACTGCGGCGGCCTGCCTCGGCAAGCTCCTGCCGTGCCACTGGATCGCAGCGAGCAATGGCAACGTCGGTATCGTCGAGGAGTGCGGTCGGCAGGGCCTCTCCCTGCACGACGGCAAGGGGCCCGGGGCCGGCGGCGGCGCCGGACCTGCTCCGGTGCAGCTGTTTGCCGACCTGTGCAACAGGTTCCTCGGCCAGCGCCTGCTGACGGACATCTGCATGGTCGACCCCCTGGCAAGTTCTCCAAGGTCGTGTGCCTCTCGGCGCTGGATCGCGTCCGACTGCCGGAGGAGGCGTCGCGCGACGCGGGTTTCCTGGCGCGCCTCCCGCGGTCCCTGCAAACGGTCATCGCGCTGGACGCCGCCTACAGCGAGCAGCAGGCGAGGAAGAAGATGAAGGCGGCCGCCGAAAAGCAGCGGCTGGAGGGACGCACAGAGAGGGCGCGCGACATGGAGCGGATCGCCAACAGCTGCCTCGACCGGCAGGACTACAGCGAACTCAAGGCGCTGCGCCAGCTCGACGGCAAGTTCGCGACGCAACTGCAGATCGCGGTCGTCAGCAAGCTCTCGCCGCTCAGCATGCCCACCAACTCGCTGCACCTCGTCGGCGTGGCCCTCGGCGGCTACATGAGCCTCGCGGCCGGCGCCGAAATGGGAACCGTCAAGAGCGACGGTCGCACCTTCGCGCAGACAACCGGCAGCGGCAAGAGCCTCGTCCGGGGCATTCCGGCGACTGACCAAGAGAGGCTCTTTGCCCCACACCTTCTGGTACTCTCTCTCTGCTTCAAACATGCGCGCTACTTGGGGGACCACTTGTGGTGGTGCGTAGGCGATCGTAGCGGCAAGTCACGATTTAGGGCTTTCCCAATTGTGGCAGGTGGCAGGTCAAAATCTTTACCCAGTAAATCTTTTCGAATTCCGGTCCTTTCAAACACAAAGCCTGTCACGATTCGGTCCGCGAAAGTCAAGGGGAATGAGGGAGGCCGTTTTCACAGCGACTTGGGTTGGATCGACTCCCAAAAGGCGAGACGGTCTTCAAACCACCGACACATGGCCCCGTCGACGCACCGGATCCCGCCTCCGACGAGAAGCGCCACGCCACGTGAACTACTACCGCCAGTGGGGCGACTCGGATCTAGACAGCGTAAGGCACATCGAGCAGGCGCTGGAGCGAGGCGAGAGAGTCGACCCGAACAGATATGCCGACTTTGACTGCGTCAGCGGACCGGGCAACTGCCTGGAGTACGGTGCACATCTGATGCGCATTGTCAAGGCCAGGAAGTTCCTGCGTGACCGCGAAAAGCTGCAAGTGCTGGCAAAGCGGTCGCCGGCCGGCGACGCCGAGCAAATTGAACAAGAACAAAATCTGGGCGCACTCACCCGGCAATCCGCAGCTACATACTACTAGTAGCCCGCTTCGAGGCCTCCATCCACCGCTCGTGATGGCAGAGCGTCGCGGACAGCAAAGACGCCGCCGAAAAAGCAGACAAGGCGATTCCGGCCACGCATCGTGTCCACTTTTCAGCGCGTCTGCTCCCGCCGGTTAACGCGGCGTTGCCTGACCTTTTTGATTGTTTCCAGCAAAAGCCCTCGAAGCAATCGCGTCGCGACATTGCCTGACCCTTTTGATTGTTTCAAGCAAAAGCTCTCGGAGCAGTCGCGTCGCGACGTTGCCTGACCCTTTTGATTGTTTCCAGCAAAAGCCCTCGGAGCAGTCGCGTCGCGACGTTGCCTGACCCTTTTGATTGTTTCAGTTACCCTCGGGTCAGGCGGCGATCTATTCTGGTCCGAGAGCGACAGGAGGTGGGACAGCAGGAAACATTAGGGCGATGCACGCCTGCGTGAGGAGGAGCACGAGCGAAGACCCAGCGGGGATGGCCACCTCGGGAACGGACTCGCTCGCGCACGCGCACCGGTCGATCACCAAATCCCAGAACTGGATCGCAACGTACGCGAGATACAGCACGAGCTGGCTCCGTGTCGCGTAATCGGCCAGCGCCGACCTGAAGGCCCACAGCGCGTGGCGTCCGCAACCGGCCCTGACAGCGGACCACGCGCACTGCCACTCGCAGAGAACGGACCGGACCAGAACGTACACGGCCGAGACGAAGAAGATGCCCGAGCAGATGTCCGTGCGCACTCGCACGTCCACGACGTCGCCCTCGAGGCTCCGGCAACGGGCGGCAGCCCTGCCGAGCTGGAAACCCGCCTGCACCGCCGTCAGCACCTGCGTGGTGTGGAAAACGGCACAGGCCTCGTCGAGGAATGGGTGCGCCATTGCCAGCAAAATCCCAGCTACTTTTGACAACCCCAAAGTCAATACCGAAGGTCAAAACCAAAAGGAGCCAAACAAGGCACGGGCACGTCGACCTCTCTTGGCGCGGCGCCTGCTTGGGTGCTTTTCCGGTCTGCTGAATGGTTCGCGCGGGCTGCGCGTGGTCCCACATCACAGACTCCCGGCAGCGGGCTTCGACACGACAAACCTAAACGGTGGGTCCGCACCGACAGCAGGAACAGAAGGGGGGTCGGCGACGCCGTTCGCGAGCGCTGCCGCCGTGCCCGGTCCACCATCGTTCGGGGGCAGGCGGTGTTTGGAGAAAAACGGTGCGGCGGACACGGGCGCGCCAGAGCGCCTCGCCGGGGAGGAAAGGGCGGCGCCAGGCCCGGAGAGAGGCGAATCGGGCAGCGGGCTGTCGCTGCCTCTGGACGACCTCTTGGAACCGGGCGACCGATCACCGCGAGCGAGGCTGTACGGCACGCCGGGTGACAACAATGCGGCGGGAATTTCCGCTTCGACCCGCGCCCGAGAAAGCAGAACGGGAGCCGCCGACCCGACCCTCCGGGACCGCCTCGACGCCAGCGTGTAGCCGCACGGAGCAAGCAGCCCGTCGGCCGCAACGAGCAGACGCGACTGGACAGAGCCGATCCGCCAGTCCAGGACGAACGGCAGGGCCAACAGCGCGGCGAGGCCCACGTAAAACAGCGAGTTCGCGAGTAGGGGCACCACCACGCCAGGCCAAGGAAAGACCGACGCGCGACGCGCGGCCGCCCTCTTGGGCCCCGCCAGCGCCGCGACCGGGCGCGGCGGTGGCGGAGACAGACTCTCGCGACCCGCCGTGGCGCGCGCCACAGGGACGGTCGAGGACGTTCGCGGTGCGAGGCTGCGGGCCGCGGCGGTCTGCGAGGCATCGCCGTCCGAGCCTGAGCCAGAACCCGCGTCCTCCTGGCGGGAGTCCCCCGCGCCCCCGCTCGGCTCATCGTCTGCGCGAATCCGCCGCCGACCCACAGAACGAAACCCTGCTCCCGCTCTTCCGGCGGCGTGGTCGAGACGATCAACCTGGGGAGGTGGCCGCGGAGTTTGCGGCCCCGGCGGATGACTGCGGAGAAACAACCGCGGCTCCGCGGGTTGCGACGACCTCCAGGCCGTCAATACAACCGCCAGGTACGAGAAGCACACGACCAAAAAGCCGACACAGGTCGCCGCCGCGACGTAGCGAGCCGTGACGGCCCCGGTGGTCGCGGCCTCGACCCAGCAGAAGGAGGCGACTTGAGCCGCGCACACGAGCAGGGCGCACGCCAGGGCGCCTGGACCCGTCGCGAGGACGCGTACGGCGGCACGACAGCGCACGCCGCGCGAGCAGGTCAGGAAGCAGACGTGGAGAGCGCTGAACGAGGCGCACCCGCTCCTCAGCACGGCGCGCAGCGCAGAAAGCCGCCAACTCGCGCCCCAGCACAAGTTTCCGACGGCAGCGGCGAGACACACGGAGTCGACCAACAGAGCCGCCACATCGACCGGCCGGGCGCGCCTGGCGCGCGCCGTCGAGGCGATGAGGTACACGACAAGCGACCCAGCCACCGCGGCGACCACTGACTCGGCCGCAAACGCTGCTGCGCACGGGCTGTTGCTGACCGCGGCCCCGCACATTCCAGCGCGGCCCGAATGGGTTTCACGATTGTCAAGACCCGTGTGTTGCGGACGCGCCCGAAGGTCGGACAACTTTGCGCAATCGTGATTGAACCGTCGTGCCGGCCCCACAATCGAAAAGTGACGATTGAACCAGCAACACCGGCCAAGTCACTCAGCTGCGAGATGATGATCAAGTGAACAGACAGCGAGGATGTGGACGCGCGATTCACGAAAAAGATGGTTCCGGTTATCCAACCCACCGTGACACAGGAAACGGCGTGGAAGAAGAAGCATGCAGAACTCAAGTCGTCGAACCCCGGGCGGGAACTGCGCACCCTCAGGCGGGACATGGACAGTCTCTCTGCGATGATCGACATCCAGCTGGAGATGATCGGATTGGCACGCAAATTCCAAGAATCCATGCGCGGTTGGGGGCCGGTCTACGCAGGCCGCAACATTGTGCAAGTGCTAGCCGCGGTGCAGAGCATGTTGCCCGCCTCACTTGCTGGCGCGGTTGCTGTGTCGGAGTCGCTGGTCGCGATTTGCAATGACTATGGCTGGGTGGCACCCGAGCGCATGTCGTGCCTCTGGGAACGCGCCACGGTTTGTTTGCGGAATCAGCTGCGTCCTCTTCTGGACATGGACAACTCCGCGCATGTCGAGATCGACCGCCGCGTGAAGGTCATCTACAGTGGTGAAGTGTCATGGCCGTCGGACTGATGTTTTTTTCGTCGGTGCTTGGTTCCAACACAGTTGTGATAAAAAACATAGTTCTGAAACGATACGCGTACGCGCAAGACTGACCGTACAGGGGCGGCCCAGTTGTCGGCCCGTATTTGACCGCGTCCGTCGGGACCGTCCACTGCCAGGCGACCCCGCCGGCGCACGCGCTCTCGGGTCAGCTCGCGGTCGCAACACGCACCGCAGCGCGTCTTGGCAGCCGCACAGAATGGAAGTACAGTAAGAGCAAGGATCGCACTTGTCAGGTGCTCCGACTGTCGTATCGGGTTAGGCTGTAACTGCCCGTTTGGTTTGGACATGGACATCTGGCGACAGAGAATGTGGTTGATGGTGGCCGTGGAGAGATCGCCCCCGCGCAGGAGCGATGTCTCGTACTAGTACACCGCGACGGCGAGTTCCGAGCACTCTCGGGCCCGCGAAACCAACTCGAACGCGAGACGGCAAACAGCGAGAAGATCCGACTCGGACGGGTTGGATGGACCGGCATAAGTCACGACGATGCACCACAGTACCGACGGAAGCAGAGGTCGCCTTCCGGCAAGAGGTCCGCGCTGGACCAGGTCGAGGTCCTTTGGCGGCCACAACGACAGAGTCGGTTCCGGTGGAGCAGGACGACGTATGTCGGGATCGACCGACGGTGCCCAGAACTGGGCGAGCCCCGAGCACATGATTATCGGGAAATGTGCAATCCTATTGCAGCGGGAGGGGAAATCGCGGTTTATAGGCCGAGAAGGTCCTCGGGAGGACAGGGCGTTTTGTCCGTTTTCTACGACGACTTGTGGTCTTCCCCAGACACTTGTTGCCAGTCGTCGACGGACATCGCGGCTGCGGCTTCGATCCCACGCGGAGCCACTTCAACCTCGACCCGAATGCTTGTCGCTGCCGTCTGGGCCAAGGTGACCGTTGCCGATGGCGGTGGCTGCGGCACAACCGGCTGTTCGACTCGCCCCATGGCGGAGGCGGCATCGCCCTCCTCGCCGTCACGGGCGCCCGCCAGAGGAGCAGCAGAGACCGCGGACGACGGGCCGACCGGCGGAGCCGGCGCGTCCGGCAGCCGCATCATGGCCACCGCGAGCTCGTGCTGCGCCGTAGCCGTGTGCGTGAATGAACCATAGGTAGGAGGGGTGCCCGGTGTCGCCATTTGTCCACGACGCGGGCACGTAGGCACCCGACAAGCACGCGGCAATGAACTCCGCGCCAGAGGGAAGGTGAAATCGATCGCCCCCAAGGAGCATCGGACCGTACGCCAGCTCTCGCACCGGCGAGCCGCTCCACGTGCCGCCGAGGGTCTTGACCAGGACGCAGCACTGCTTCTTTCCGACAACGTGCAGGCTAACCTCGTGGGCCCACGTCGGCGTCCAGCGAACGCAAACGCCTTCTGCCGAGACAGCCACGCTCGAGCCAACGGACAGCAGCTCGGCAACCCGCCGCCGCTGGCGATCGTGAAGGAGCCCGCGATAGACGCTCGCGGCCACCACGTGTGCCGAGACGACCTCGGCGTCGAGCAGCGGAACGCTTGCTTTTGCCTCGTCCGTGCACGGCTGCTCCGTGCGGGGTGCGACCAGCATGGGTATCGCAAAGCCGCGCAGTGGCGGCACGCCAGCCTCGGCAGTCCCCTCGGTTTCGAAGAACCAGAGGTGCGCGAGCTGGCCGCGCTGGGCCGAGAGCGCGTAGGGTAAGAGAGCGCGCGATGTACACCTCACCCACAAGGCGGAGACGGTCGGCACACGAGAGCCCGGCACGACGACAAAGTGCTCCTGCGGCAGCGGGAGAACACTGACCCACGAGTGGCCGTCACAGTCTACCACGGCTAGATCTGCCTCCTCGGCGGAGCCGTCCGCAAGGAGCGAGGCACGGCTGGCGGAGAGCTGGACGGACCGCGCCCACTCGGGCTTCCACGTCAGCGTCACACGCCCGGCCGGAGACCGAGTGATGACGACGGTGAGCGCTGGACCAGTGCTCGGCAGAGGAGGAGCAAACACGCTGGACAGGCGTCCCAGGAAATCATCGCGCTTGACAGCCGACATCGGGCGACAGAAGGACAAGGAGAGATGCGACGGGACGAGTGTGCAACCACTAGATCACGATTGAGAGAACGGCTTGTGGGCCTCGGACACGGAGAGCGAGAACGTGCAGTTCGGCCTTCCGCCCGTTTTCCGCACATCACATCCTCGGAATCTGGTGCGCTGCCACGCGGCCTTCTGTCGCTCGGCTCCTCTGGGCTGCTCCCTGCACGAGCCTCAGCTGCGCGCCGATGCGGGTCATCGGGAACTTGAGCTGTCTCTCGTCAGATCCGGTCGGCCCGAAGCACTCAGCCGACCAGGAAACGCAAGAAATACCCACCCGCCAGCGACGGGGAATCGTGATGTGGTGTGCCAGCGTGACGGAACAGAACGCCGGGATGTACCCTGGGATCGCGCCGGTTCGCGCGAAAGGGACCGCCCTGTGGGCCAAGCCCGGGACGGTTCGGCCACCGCCCCGCGACGCGACCACCGCGCTCGTCACAGTGGTCACACTCTTGGTCCCGCTCTGCTGGTGGATCGACGCGGAGGCGCTGCGCTGCAGCTGCCGGGGGCTCCGCAAGGCCTTTGTCTCCTCGGTGCAGCGGGCGCGGCTCGCTCAGCTGCGGCGACTGGCCTGCCGGCACGCGGGCTCGATGGGCCTCGACCCGGACTTTGTCGAAGACTGCGTGCGGGACGGGTACTGGTGGTCCGGCTCTGCCCTCCTCCAGCTGCTCTCGGGGCATGTCTGGCCCGACAGCGATCTCGACGTCTACTTGGCCGACTCGGGGTACGATCTTCCCGACGTCTACTTTGACGGAGGGTTCGAGGCGCTGCCCCCGCTGATTATGAAATGCGCCGCCAGCATGCACGAGAGCGTGACGGATCCTTACAACTTCCTTCCCGCCAACGTCAAACGTTTTACGCCGTGCCAACGGGATCGGAGCGGAGGATGTGTGCTCTCCACTTATCTGCAGGATGAGTACGACGACTACCAGGACGACGTCGAGGACGATGAGGATGACGACTACTACGGCGACTACTACTACGACGACTACGGCGGCGATGTCGGTGCCACGGCGGTGCGCGGAGGAAGACAGGAGGCTCGCGTGGTGCTGTCCCCAGGCACAACTGCTGCCCGGTGCAGGCTGCGGTACCTGGGGCGACATCACTGGCGGGGGAGCGTCGACACGATCCGCATCACCCCGCTCGACTACTTTTCGTCGGTCAAGGGCGCCGTGGCCTGCCGAGACGCCGATCCCGTGGACTGGTACCCTGCTTCGCTGCGCTGTCTGCGCAGCGGCTCGGGACCGCTCGTCGTGAACCCGGGCGGGGACCCTGCGGTGAGCTGCCGGAGGACCGAGAGGAGGCCGACTCGCGCCTGCTGCGGAGCGTCTCCGGCCACGTTTCCTGCGTCGCCGTGCACTTCGTACGCACGACCTGCGACTTTGACTTTCTGCGCTCGGCGTGGCTCGGGAACCGCCTGTACGTCGAGCACCCGGAAGCCATCTGGTCGCGTTCGGCGCTCGTCACCTCGGCACACCTCCGTCGCTACGTCGGTTCTCCCGGCGGGCGCCTGTGCCGCGACCAGCGCTACCACCGCCTCGAGCATCGCGTCCGCAAGTATGCGGCCAGGGGCTACGCCGTCAGGCTGTCATGCCACGCGCGGGCGCTCGTCGAGCAGCACCTGTCCGTGTGCGACGGCGGCCGGTTGGAGCGCAGGCAGCTGCCGCAGGGCGTGCCGCCGTCGCCGGGGCCCGGCGCAGAGGAGCCTGAAGATCCCCTGTACTGGCCCGACTTTCTCGAGGAAGACGGGGGTGTCGCCGAGCTCGCCGACGCGTGCGACCCAGAGGGACGCGCTCCGCGGCGCAAGCCGTACAAGGCACGCCGTCGCCGTCGCCGGCGCTGCAAAGGGTCAGCCAGCCACCGCCGGCGAAACGCCCGGCATTGATTGGAGCCAGTTTCACCACGGTGAGTCGCAAATTGGCTGACTCGACGCGCTGCGTCAGAATTGCGCATCGTTGTGGCACAACGTTGAGCAATTTGTCCCAAACATGGAGCTTATAAAGGGGGGGGGGGGGAGGGGGTGCCTATACGGTATCGCGAGAATGCCTCTGCCTTTCACCGGATGGAGGGAAGGGGAGCAGGTTCCCGTCGTTGGTTCCTCGTGTCGTTTACGCGTATTCGGTGAAAATACACAGGCCGTCTCCGCCTTGGCCACCCACGCTTCCGGGGACGGGCAAAACTCCACTGTTGTAAAGACCCGCACCCGATGCTCCCCCGCCGTGATTGCCTGGGAGTCCGGCACCGGAGTTGATTTGCCCGGTCCCAGCGCCCCCGAAGTACGAACCACCCCCGTTGCCTGCCGCGGCCTCCTGGGTCGTCGCCAGGGCCAGGGCAAACTCCCCAGGGTTACCGCTGACCAGAACCACAGTCGCGGTCGTTCCGCCTGACTGACTGGCACTGCCGCCGGCGCCACCGTTGGTCATGGCCGTGGTGGCGGAACCGTGGGGACCGCCCGAGCCACCGGTCGCAGTGTAGGTGATTCCGCTGCCACCGTCGACAAGGATCGTGGGCCCGCCGACCAGGCCGTCGCCGCTGTTGTCGCCAGCCGCGGCGCCGCCGCTGCCTCCTGCACCCACGGTCACGCTGTACGACGCCTGCAAGTTGGTGGTGACCGCGTCGCGGAAGTAGCCGCCCGCTTCACCGCCGCCGCCCGATGCCGCGGTAGCCGCAAGCAGTGTGGGAATGCCTCCCCCTCCTCCGCCGCCGGCCACGCACTCGACGACAAACTCGTGCGTACCCGCGGTCGGCGTGTACGTTTGGCCTGCTCCAGCTGCCAGTACCTGCTGGCCGATCAGTGCACCCGTTGCGACGCCTGTGGGTCCGGTGATCCCGACGGCTCCCGTGTCGCCCGTGGAACCGGTGGAACCGCTGCTTCCCGTAAAACCCGTCACTCCTGCTCCGGTCGAACCAGTAGACCCACTGAAACCCGTCGTGCCACTGCTGCCCGTTGAACCTGTTGAGCCCGTGTCCCCCGTGCTGCCGGTGGACCCGCTCGACCCGGTCGAGCCGCTGCTACCAGTCGAGCCGCTGCCGCCGCTGGATCCAGTGGAGCCCGTCGACCCGCTGCTGCCCGTGGTGCCTATGTCACCAGTCGAGCCCGTCGAACCACTGCTGCCCGTGCTCCCAGTGGAGCCCGCATCACCTGTGACACCCGTCGAGCCGCTGCTGCCAGCGGACCCTGTGCTCCCAGTGGAGCCCGGATCACCTGTGCCACCGGTAGACCCACTGGTACCCGTCGTGCCACTGCTGCCAGTTGAACCTGTCGAACCGCTGCTGCCTGTCGAACCTGTCGAACCGCTGCTGCCTGTCGAACCAGTCGAGCCGCTGCTGCCCGTCGAGCCCGTTGAGCCACTGCTACCAGTTGAGCCTGTCGAGCCCGTCGAACCACTGCGACCAGTAGACCCACTGAAACCCGTCGTGCCACTGCTGCCAGTTGAACCCGTCGAGCCGCTGCTACCTGTAGAGCCACTGGAACCGATCGAGCCGCTGCTGCCCGTAGATCCCGTCGGGCCGCTGCTGCCAGAGCTACCCGTGGACCCAGTGGAACCCGTCCAACCGCTGCTGCCTGTAGACCCACTGGAACCCGTCGAGCCGCTGCTGCCAGTAGAACCACTAGTGCCAGTACTACCCGTGGACCCACTAGAACCCGTTGAGCCGCTGCCGCCAGTGTCGCCCGTTAGGCCACTCGAACCACTACTGCCAGTGGAGCCGCCGTTGCCAGTTGAGCCTGTGGGTCCACCGCTACCAGTAGAGCCCGTCGAACCGCTGATACCCTGTATCCCGACGGCGCCCGTAACTCCAGTCACACCACCTGACCCTGTAGAGCCGCTGCTACCGGTCGAACCTCTGCTTCCCGCTTCACCGGTCCTGCCGGTCGAGCCGGTGGACCCGGCGGCGGCCAGCAAGCTCCAGTAAGTCGGCGAGGATGCTGGATCATGTCCCACGTTGTGGTCTCTCAGCGACACGTAACTCGAGCCTTCGGAAGTCACGACGACGTCCTGCACGGCGTATGCGACGTCCCGCTGGAAGATCCCGGCAAAGGTGAGCCCCGGACCTCCGGTTGGCCCGGTGGCGCCGGTCCTCCCGGCCGTGGTCACGCGGTTGGACAGGAGGAGGACGACTGCAAGCGCCGCAGAGAGAGCAATGGCCACTAAAGCCATCGCCCGACAAGCCAGGTGGGTCCGGTCGATGCGACGAGGGCGCGAACTGAAAGGAGTGCGGCATTCTGCAGTGTTGTTCACGCTAACCGTGACGTCTGGAACGTCACCCATCGGGCAGCTTGCCTTTGCGTGTAGCGAGTTGTCACAAGAATCTGTGGTGTCAGTCTCCCGGGATCTGTTTCGATGCTGACGGCTTATTCTCTCTCTTTTCTTCTCCCTGCGTGTTTTCTACAACGCAAGTTTTTAATGCCGCAACATTGCCCTGCGTATTTTCCGTTCTAACGGTAATCGCTCGCAACGAGGCGAAGCGCAGACGCCATGTCCTGACTACCCTAGACGACTCCGCATCAACCTCTAACCCTTCTTTATGAATTCTTGCTCGAGGTCCGCAGATTCCTTTTTTTGGCCTTTGCGGAGGAACTCCAGCAACATGTTCCTGCAGCTGTGCTGCCGACGACGGCACTGTGTCGTCGCGGGCCGCGCTCTTTCTGTCTCCGTGCGTTTGCCCGATCCTCTCTTCCAAACCAGCAGCGTCCCAGTCGAAGTGAGGGTCCATCACCAGTGTGCCATGATCGATCAGCATACCCAACGGAACCTGCCACGAGGAGGCAGCCTGTCGAACAACACAACGACTGTTCTTTCCACGCGACCGCGTGTTCGCTGACCAGTTCGTCCTCCATCCTCCCAGCCTCGGCTTTGTTCTCCGCCTCCATTGGTTGAGACATCGTCGTCAATGTGCGGACTCAGCCGCAGGATGAGCACGTTATTGTCTCGGTCCACAAACCACAGTTCGGCGACACCATCGGTGTCGCACGCAACGCAGCACGTCGGGGGGACCTCCTTGAGCACGACACCGAGCCGGTCGTTGCCAGACACCTCAAAGCACCGGGCTGTTTCGCGCGGTGTACCAAACCGGACGACCCTTCAGGGCGCTTCGAGGTTCGCCGGCGTCCAAGCGACCGTATACGACAGGAGGTTGCGCAGGCGGTAAGAGTGTCCCAGGAACGACAGTCGTCCGGCTACGGGCGCGGCCAAGCACGATCCGAGGAGCGGAGCGCCAGTGCAGAAGTCGGCGACCGCATACGCGACAACCAGGCTGCAGAGTTCGACGGGCACGCACGACAGCGCGTCCAGCAAAAGTTCTTGCAGCTTCGAGTGCGATACGACGTGGCATGTGTCGCCTCCTTGTCCGTGGTTTTCTTGTCGGCACAAATTGCGGGTTGCACATTGCAATTCGTGGTTTGTATGGAGCCAGCGATTTGTACGTCTCCACTGGCGGCGCAGGCTGTAGTTGTCGCCGCCGCGGCAGTCGGTGGCGCCGTTCTTGCGGTTTTCACGACGCTGGTGCAGGTCTGGTTGGTTCAGATGCGTCGTCGTCACCGATCATCGACCACGAGGGACTCGGAATTGCCCATGCTGGGTGCCGGGAGTCTCGTCTGCGCTGCTTGTCGAGAGCTGCAATGACTACGGAGAATCGATAGAGCTCAAAGGCGTCTCTCGGTGGCAGCCGCGGGCGGGCAGGGGCCAAGAAAAAAAAGACGACGAAACGGTCATGGACGCGTCGACGACGGAAGTAGTGGTGCAGCAGCAGCGGTCCATGTTGCTCCAGCGGCTCCCGGCCGATTTGTTCGAGATCGTGCTGGAGGGCCTCGACGTCGGCAGCCGAGTGTGTGGGCTCGAACTGGTGAGCGCGGAGGCGAGGGCGGCGAGCCGGGCGATCGGCTTCCGTGGCCTCGTCGAGGACTCGGCTTCGTGCGCGAGGACGATCCCCAAACTCTGTGTGGAGGCGTTCGTCGAGCGCCTGGCGGTCCCCTCGCTCTCCCCAAGGATCGAGCGCCTGCGGGTGGTCCCGGGCGACACGCTCGTGACGCGGATCTCCTTGGCGATGGCGCGCTTGCCCGGGCCGTCGCTGTTCGGGTCCCTCTGCGCTCTGCACGTCTCGCTCGCGCACGAGCATGCTGCGCCGCTGTTGGTCTCGTGCGCCCGACCGGCGGCCGAGCGCGGCGCTTTGCGTGTTTGCCACCCAGTGCGACTGCTCGGGCTTCTTGTCCTCCGCAGTCGCGGGCGCTCTCGAGTCGGTCGCCCAAGCCCACTGCTCGGCGGCGGCCAGCAGCACGGGAGGCGTGCTCACGCTCCTGGTTGACTCGGTGAGTCCGTTCCGCACGTCGCGGTGCTGGATCGAGACGATGTGCCGGTGGTCAGAACCCGGGAGTCGGGCGCACCTGCGCACGCGTGCGCTCAGCCTGGGCACGAGACGTCTGCATTGGGATGCGACCTTGTGGTGGATCGCCACGCTGAGACCCGGGACAGTCTACATGGACGACGCCGCCCATCTGCCGTCGGGGCCCATGCCCCTGGCACCGCCGCCTGCTCCCTCGTCTCCCGTCGGGCAGGCGCCGCGCGCCTTCGCCCTGGGAGGGCGCAGCATCGGTGTCAGGCGGCTGACGCTGCGGAACGACCATTCGCGTGTCACCGACGGAGGCAAATTCGATCTCCTCCCGCTGACCTCCTGGCCCGCCCTGGCGCGGGTTCAAAGCCTGCGCTTCGTGAACTGCGCACCCTGGAGCATCGTCGGGCTTCTCCCGTACATGCCGTCGCTTCGGACCCTCCAGTTCTGCTGGAGTCAGTGCGTCTCCTCGCCGTCTGTGCCGGTCTCGACACTTGTGCGTCGGAGCGGCATCGCGGCTGTCAAAGACACGGCGAGGATCCCGCGGGACGAATCGGTACCGACGACTTACCGAGAGCACGTTTCTGCTGTCCTCCGGACGCTTGGGTTACTTCTGTGTGGCGGCGACGCGGATTGGAGCATCGAGGGTTTCGCTTGATGTACCACAAAAAAAACGGTCTGGTCTCCTGCGCCGATCTAAGTGAGCCCGGCGGGCGCGAGTACGATCCGCACTCTGTCACCGAAGAACACTCATGCCAGCGGCCCCCGCGACCACGATCTGCCGAGAGTTGAAGCCGACGGCAAAATTCGACTCGAAAGCGAGATCCGCCACGATTTCCCCGGTCTCCGTGCGTCGGACCTGCAAGCGGTCGAGTGAGCGCATGGCCACGTATCTGTCATTGCAGCATTCGCAGCGATGCCTGGACAACACCGGGAAAGAAATCTCATCCCTCCATATCATTGAACCGTCGGCGCTGCCGCCAAACAGATTCACCAGGCAGCACCCGGAGGAACAATGGAGGAAGATCCGAGCGCGACCAGGCGTTGCGATGAACCACGACCCAGTGCTCGATCCTATGAGACGAGGGGACCAGGAGAACAGTCCATCTGCCTCCCTCTGGCACAACCAGCTCGTCAAGCCGGGCAGCTCTCTCGCAGTCAAAAGAGCACCCGACCGATCGTCCACAAAGGCCAGACCCCATTCCAAACTAGAGCTGACGGGTACTACCCACATCCGCCGATCCATGTGCTGGATCGCACACATCTCGTCCCAGGAAGCCGCATGATGAGGATGCAGCCGCAGCGCACGTCCGAGAGACAGCTGAACATGTCTGACGACTGCAGTCTGCCAGCCAGTCCGTTCGCTTGTCAGAGTGACTGTATTCGTCTCGCTCAGGTGCAGTCGCATCCACGTCCACGGTTCGCCGAACCAAGCCGCTGGCGCAGGACCACACTGCCACCAACCATCGGCCACGAAATCAACCACCATCTCCAGCACGTCCGTGGGCAAGGATCTCATCGTGTCGCACGTGCGTAACGTGCTCTGGACCGCAATGTCCCCGGGTCGCCGCGGAAAGTTCGTCGGCAGAAACCACGCCACGGGCTTCCAGAGTTCACCCGGCGCGCGGTTTTCCATCTGTCAACCAGACGAGAACACGTCGTGTCGTAGAGCACGCCAGAACCGAAGAGATTTTTGGAACCGCGACCCGAAGCAAAAACCACGATCGCCGTGCTAAACATCAGTTTGCTTACAGTAAACCGCCTCAGTTAAGAACGTTAAAAGTCCACGTGGGTTTTGGAGAGTTGCGCGTTCTCTCCTGAAAATGAGATGAAGCAGAGAAAGAAGTCAGGTGAAGGCTCTGATAAAGCCAGAGACCGCCGGCGAATCGTTGCTTTGTGTCCGGCAAGGCTTTGACTTGTTACTTTCTTAACTGGGGCGGTTTACTGTACTCCAAGTCCAGTGCCGACTTGTGTTCGAGCCCTTCATTTGGTTTATTGCAACCTTTTCGACTTCACACATTCCGCGGCTAACTTGTCACAGCGATCACCGCGTGGGTCATCTGCTCGCCCCAACACGCCGTTCGCGCACCAGACGCCGTGCGGAAAACGTCGCGCCGAAACGCCACGTCAAGCGGCTCGCAGAGAGACTGGCAGGATGCGAGTACGACACGGCGCGAATGAAGGTCAACGAAAACAAAACGGCGACAGGTGCGCCGTCGCGGTGGAACGTATCAGCTTCGGCAAAAGTCCTTCTCACTTCGACTGTTCCTTGACTACTAACTGGGCGAGGCAGCAACATTTGTTGAGGCTTTCACGGTGTCGCTCACCATCTGCTCGAGCACAGGACAAAAGCAAACGGACACATCTCTAGTTGCGCTGGGGTTAGGCCCAAAGCTCCAAGCGACCAATCGACTTGATGCATCCTCTCCGGTGAAGGCAACTCGGTTGTGCCAATGGAGGTCACCTGGCCGTAGCGATCCTCAATGTGTCCCGCTGTGACAAGAGGGCATCCGATGGCGTACCGTGTCCCAAGCTGAGGACCTTGGTTTCGGCTGTCAGAATGCGTGTTGGTCGCGTCGTGGATCCCCATCTGCCGAGCCGTTTCGAGATAGGAACAGGAACACTCGTCGGCGCTGACAAACTGGACAACGAGAGTAACACGCATTGGTGTTGCAACAGCGCCAAAGCTTGACACGCTGACTTGGTATCGTGTGGCTGCTTGGCCAGAAAGAGTTGCACGGCATCGCTGATGCGATCGCAGTTGTGATTCTCGATCGGGTCAGGTCCGTGGAGTTCACTTCCACTTGGTTTGGTGAGAAGTAGCACTTGGGGACGACTCGCGCCCACATGCAGAGCGTCGGCTCATGCCACACTGCCTCGGGTGACCCTCTGCATTGGAGTCGGGACTGCCTTCCGGACAAAGCGTGTGACGGACACTGTGATCACTGCCAACTTCTGCTTTCGCCTCGTCAGGCCAGCTCCGGCACGGGTGCTCAGAGTTCTTTGCAGCAGTTGAACACGAAGTCATTTGAGCAAAAGAAGTCTCCTTGACTGTCTTTTTTTTAAGTGAATCTTGAAGTCCAAGTGACGAATCGAGATCGAGGCGGTGACAGACGGCCAGCGTGGAAGTCGACGGGGCCTATGCAGAGGTCAGCGGTCCGACTGCGTCTCAGCGCACGCGACTGCGTCATTCACTGGGCTGGAAGAACAGAAAATATCCGCCGTAGAACAATCCATGGAGCAAATGCAGCAGGAGCTCGTTCGGCTCCGGTCGGAGCTCGAGCAAACGAGAGTCAAACTGGGGTGGAAGCCTACCGCTGCCGAGGAACAGTTGGAGGAGAAACGGATTCGGGAGGGACTGGCGCATTGGGCTGCGCACCGGTACGATGGATGGAGCCCAGATCAGGTTACGATCAGGAAGTACTTGGAGACCCACGACGACGAACCCACGACGGCCGAACTGGCTCGCCTCGTTCTCGGCAACCAGGCCAAGCCGTCGCATATTTTGCCGGTGCTCAAGGCCATGGAGGCCGAAGGCCGCGTATACCGTGTGCGACCTCCCGGACCGGAGCAGCCAGGGGCTCGGCGAGCGAAGGCAAGATGGACGACAGACCGCGGATTCTGAGCGACCGACGTGCCTCTCTCTATCTGCTGCGTGTGTTTCATCGTTGCGCGCCGACTAGGAGCAGAACTTGCCCCGCGCCAGCGCGCCTCATCGCGCATCGCGGCGCAGTCCTCGCAACTTCAACGGGCAAAAGAGCAAGCAGTTTTATCGTCGTTGTGCGCGAAATGCTCGCTGAACCGCACGCATCCTAGAGGCTCAGAGGCTGTACTCACGAGCCACAGGAAACGGCCGCCGGAACGAAAAGGTTGTAGCGAGTGATGTGCCACTTGGGGTTTCGGGGACCCTCGTTAACACGGATCTCCTGTCAAAGGACCCGTTACTGAAGCGCCATCGTGCCGCCGTCGAAACCCTGCATGACACCGAGAGCCTGTGTGCCTCCGCGACGAAAAACAGGGAGAGGAGAAACAACCGCATTTGCTCTCTCTCCCCGCGCCCGTGCGTACCTACCAGAGAAAACGTGAGCGGACCAAGCGGTGGTGCAGCCCCCGACGGTACTCGACGCCAGCCACCTCCGCCACCGGATGTGCCGTCGCTCCTGGACCACGAGAACCGGCCCGAGTCGGGGATGCCGCCGGGTACTCCCGGCAGCGCCGAGTACTGAGCGCTCTCCAGGGGGCCGTCGGTGTCGCCGTCGCGGTACACGCGCACGACCGTCTTGCCGTCGGCCAGCGTCTCCACCGTGCGCCGCAGCGAGGAGCCGTCGGCCGGGGCCCCGCCGAGGAATGTTCCTGGTTCCTGGCCTGGGTAGTGTCCCGGAATCTCTCTTGCCCCCTGCCCCGGGAGTGGTACCGTGCCGATCACCACAGGTGCGTGGAGCAGCGATGCGGGGAATCCGACCGTGCCAGACGCCATGTCAGACAAATCGGACAACAGATAGAGAGCCTTGGCGGAAAGGCACCGACAACACTGGAGTCGGATCACAAATCACGATCGACGAAAAAGCAGCTTCTGCTGCCGGCCCACTGAGGTTATGATCTGTTCAGAGAGGCGCGCCGGGCCAGCCGAAAACGCTACAGTGCGCAACTCACTCGTCGCCGCCGCTGGTGGTGCCCCGCGCCGGGCAACGAGCGAAAGGCAGGCGCGAGCGCGTTGCCCACATACTCATTGGTATCGCCGCCGAGCACCCAGTGGAAGGCGCCTGACCGATCGCACGGCTACCGCCCCCGCCGACGACATCTGCAACGCTGGCGGCGGCGGCGGCTGCCGTCGTCTTGTCATCGTCGGCTGTAGATGGCGGTTGTGCCCGCTGCTGCCGGTCGGCCCTTGGAAGCATGACGACCCGGGGGCTGCCCGACCACACCTCGAGCCTGCGGCGACCCAGTGTTCGACCCCCGAGGCCATCTCCTTCAAGTGCTGCGCACTATCGGAACGAGCGGTCAAGTGGACATTGCACGCTACGACGCCGTAGCCGGCCCTCGCGTCGCCCTCGGCACACGTCCCCTCGAGAGTCTCTCTCTCGCCGCCGTCGTCGCACCGACGCGGGAGCAGGGTGGCGAGTACCCAGCGCGAGTGTCCCACGTCCAAGTCGGGCATCAGCTCCCACAGAGACGACCGGGCGACCAACAGCGCGAGTCCCATTTTGTCGCGGACCCTGTGCTTCTGCTCGCAGACGTGAAAGTCGCGTTCCAGCAGAGCCCGCGTCGTCTCGTCCCACCTGGCCCACTCCACTTCCTGGAGACACACGACGTCGGCGGCCGCGTCGCGGATCTGCACTAGCTGCGCCTCGCGCACAGTCCACTGCAGCGAGCCCTGGTCGGCGACGTGTTTGTACCGCATCCGCAGCCGCTCGGCCTCGGCCGGTGTCGCGTTGGGGCCCGGCACGCAGTAGCGAGCTGCGAGGAGGTTGAAGGAAAGGACGCGGAGCACGGGGGTCCGGGGCACGTGCCCTTGCTTTCATCCCCACCAGCACCAGTGTCCTCCTCCTCCTTGCCACACGAAGACTTGTGCCAACAAAAAGACTGGCGCTTTGGCATCCATGACAAAGCAGCAGTGCTCACGATTTCTTGACAACTCACCGGGGTGCCGCTTGCAGCATATCGCGCAACATGCGGCCTTTGGTTTTGTTTTTCTGTACCTACCAATCGTGTTTTCTTGTCTTGAGGCAACACAGAAGAATATGCTGGCAGAGGAGGAGCCTCGTCTCCTGCGATAGCCGCGACGCCGCCTTTATGGAGGTCTTCGCTTTGCCACTGGGCGCATCCGAGAACTGTTGCGTCTGAACATTGTCGAGCAAAGGGTCAGTTTCGTGTCGGTTCGCGAGACGGGGCACCCTGTGTGCCGGATCCTTCCGTCACAGAACATGTACACTGAACACGATGATCGAGGCAACGTCGTTTACTGCTGTCGGTATGACGAGAGACAACTGCTGCACGGTGTGTGCGTGGACGGGCGATGGGGTCGGCCTCCGCGACAGTACTTCATCTCTCACGGCGTCTGTTACGATTTCGAGTTTCAACCGGTTTCCTATGCACCGGCGCTAGGGTCCAGCCAATGGCTGGTTGTTGCAGGCTATTGCTCGGTGTCTTTCAAGTGCGCGCGCAAGAGGCGGCACGAATTTGCTTTCCCGACGAACGAGACGCCGGCTCGGCCTCTCGACGTGTGGCGCGTCGTGCTTCGTAAGTTGTATGCAGTCATTCTCCCCGTGAAGGAGTACCGGGTTGTTCTGATGTACCAGCAGTGGCGACGGCATTTTCAACAACGAATGCTGGCAGCGCTCGGGTCGGCGTTGGGGAGCTGGAGCGACATGGTGAACTGCGTTGCGGAATTCCTTCCATACGAACACTGGCTCCACGTCTCACACTGTCTCTACCTCGCGTGCGGGGCGTGCCAGAGCCGTCTCCGCGTCCGCATCCGAGGAGACGACGACTATCCGCAAGGGTGCAAGTGTTGAACACTTCGAAGCTCGAAGCTGGACGCCTAGTCGTGGGCGGGTCTTCGAGCGCACGAGCGGTCAAGGCGGTCTGGCCGTTCTGAGACGCATCCTTTCGCGGCCCAGTTTTGTGTTTCGTGTGCCTATGTTATGCCTAAATGATTTTCTCTCGAGTCGCACTCGCGCGTTCTAGCGTGCCATTTGTACCCCACGTTTCACACCGATGTGCAACGGGCGGGATTAGATTTTCTGGGGCGGTGATGGTGAGTTGCGCAACAACAGTGAGCACAAGAAGGATGCGGCCAGAGTGTTCCACCGGCGCCGTCGGACAGCCAGTTCGCGGCTACATACCGAATGCTTCGATCTGTAGGCCTGAACACCTGCGTTACGATGCATCGCAGTATTTTGCCTTCCGCTGGCATGCTGTCGCAGTGCACAAACTGCAGACGCCCCAAGGATTCGTAAGTTTCGACACCCAGACGAGGACTTGCATGTCCCGGTGCTTTCGGCAGCTGTTTGCTCGTTTCGGGGCTGGTCTCGTCGAGTCGGTCGCCTTGGCACTCGAAAGGCGGCCGCGCGCATTCTGCTCTGTCGTGGCCGAGTACGGCTTGTCCGGCAGCTGGAACTTCCGGCCGCCCGCGGGGTGGGCCATCGTCGAGGACAGCCCGCGAACGTGCGACAGTCTCCTCGTTCTCCTTCGATCCGGCGAGAAAAGAATTGTCATTGGCCTGTGGGAGGTGACCAAGCCCGATGCAGTCAAGGCTCTTTTCGAGATCACCAACGGCCCGCTCGACGATGTCGCGTGCGTGCGGTTCGGCGACATCGTTCATTGTTACAATCTCTACTGTGGTGCCGTGTTCCAGATGAGCGGAAGCAAGTGGCTCGAACCGTTCACGCTGCACGGTCGACCGCTCCCGCAACTTCGTCTGGGCAACGGCAACCTCGAAGTTCGCGAAGTGGGCCTCTACTCCCGCTCCTGCTCGCCGATGCATCAAACGACGTCGTGTGGACGCGGACACTGCCCAGTGGCCCCCCC
>Ga0265338_10003793_pt1 | contig 21009 bp, 19 predicted proteins | sample 42126metaG_FD_193579 | JGI IMG/M metagenome (GOLD analysis project Ga0265338, IMG submission 193579) | Rhizosphere microbial communities from Carex aquatilis grown in University of Washington, Seatle, WA, United States - 4-21-26 metaG | ecosystem: Host-associated > Plants > Roots > Rhizosphere... | reverse complement strand
CCGCTCGCTCTGCCTCTCGTCACAGTCCGGCTGCCCGCTCACGTGCACGTTCTGCGCGACCGGCGCGATGGCGTTCGGGCGCAACCTCACCGCGTCGGAGATCCTCGACCAGGCGCTCCACTTCCGCCGCGTTGCCGAGGTCGATCACGCGGTGTTCATGGGGATGGGCGAGCCGATGCTCAACCTCGACGAGGTGCTCGGCGCGGCGCGCCGGCTCCCCGACCTCGGGATCACGCACCGCCGCACGACGGTCTCCACCGTCGGCTGGCTGCCCGGCCTGAAGCGTTTCGTCGACGAGGTGAACGAGCCGATCCGTCTCGCACTCTCGCTCCACGCGCCCGACGACGCGCTCCGGTCGCGAATCATGCCGGTGAACGACCGCTATCCCGTTCGCGAGGTCGTCACGGAGTGCGCGCGGCACGCGACGGAGACGAACCGGCGCGTCTTCGTCGAGTACGTGATGCTCGCCGGCGTCAACGACTCGCCAGAACAGGCGCGCGCGCTCGCTTCGCTCCTCGGTCGTGACCATTTCAAGGTGAACCTGATCCCGTACAACCCGACAGGACTGTACGACGGGTCGTCGCGGGAAACGATCGGCGCATTCCGCTGGGAACTCGAAAAGGCGCACGTCCCCGTAACGGTCCGCCTGACGCGCGGCCGCGACATCGAAGCGGCGTGCGGCCAGCTCGCGGCGGTGCCGAAGCGCGCGGCAGCCGTGACGTGATCCGTCCCGCTCACGCCGGCGACGTCCCGGCACTTGCAGATCTCGCGCGACGCACATGGCTCGATGCGTTCGGAGCTTCCGTCTCCGCGGAGAACGCTGCAGCGGAAGCCGACGCGGGCCGGTCGGAGGAACGCTTCCGGATCGCGCTCGACGAACGCACGATCCTCGTGGCGGAGGAGAGCGGATCGCTCGTCGGCTACGTCGAGTTCGACGACAGCGAGCTGCGCCGCCTGTACGTCGAGACCGCGCTCCAGGGCCGCGGCATCGGACGTGCGCTCCTCGATGCCGCGCTTACCGATCCGCGTCTCGCGAGCGCCGAACGGGTCGCCCTCCAGGTCTGGGACGAGAACGCGCGCGCCGTTCGGCTCTACGAATCGGTCGGCTTCCGCCGCACCGGGACGAAGCAGTTCGCGATCGGAGACGAGGTCGTCGAGGACGCCGTCTTCGAGCTCAAGCGGTAGGCGCCCCTCGGCCGCGGAGCACCCGGCGCCGCGTCATCGTCCGTCGCGCGAGCACAAACAGAAACACCGCGAGTGCGACGAACCCCAGCCCGATTGCGAGGTAGATCCAGGCACCTGGGTCCCAGCGTGTCCCCGGAAACATGATCCTGTCGGGTGTGCACGTAATTTGATCGCCGGGTCCACCGCAAATTCCACTCCACTCCTTGCCGGAGATGCGCAGGCCGCCGTACCCGACTAGGAGCGAGACGAGACCGCCTACCGCCAGGAGCAAGGCCTTCACTGCTGCCAGGAGCCGGGCCTTCACTGCGCCCAACGCTACCGCGCCCGGCCGGCCCCCTAGGCGACGGTCTCCCGCTCGTCGTCGAACGCGTACTTCACGACGACTTGCTTCGCAGCGCGCACCTCGTCGAGACGCTTCACGGGCCGGTTGTGCGGCGCCTCCTTGAGCAGCTGAGGCTCTTCCGCCGCCTCGCGCGCGATCGCGAGCATCGCCTCGCAGAATGCGTCGAGCGTCTCCTTCGTCTCCGACTCCGTCGGCTCGATCATCAGCGCCTCGGGCACGATGAGCGGGAAGTAGATCGTCGGTGGGTGGAAGTTGTAGTCCATCAGCCGTTTCGCGACGTCGAGCGCCGTGCAGCCGTGCTCCTTCTTCATCGTCCGCGCCGAGAGAACGAACTCGTGCATGCAGAGGCGGTCGAACTCGAGGTCGTACGCGTCCTTCAGCCGCGCGAGGACATAATTGCCATTGAGCACCGCGGCCTCCGACATCTCGCGCAGGCGGTCGCCCCACATACGGAGGAACGCGTATGACCGGACAAAGACACCAAATGGCCCGGTGAACGCGCGCACCTTGCCGATCGTCTGCGGCCGGTCGAAGTCGAGGCCGAAGCTCCCGTCGTCCTTCCGGATCACCGCGGGCACCGGAAGGAACGGCTCGAGGATGTCCCGCACCGCGATCGGCCCGCCACCCGGCCCGCCGCCGCCGTGCGGCTGCGAGAACGTCTTGTGAAGGTTGATGTGGACGACGTCGAAGCCCATGTCGCCCGGCCGCGAGATCCCGCAGACGGCGTTGAGGTTCGCGCCGTCGTAGTACATGAGGGCGCCGGCGCCGTGGAAGATCCGCTCGATCTCCTCGATGTTCTCGTCGAACAGGCCGAGCGTCGACGGATTCGTGAGCATGAGCGCCGCGGTGTTCTCGTCGACCTTCGCGCGGAGATCCTCGACGTCGATGTTGCCGCGCGCGTCCGTCTTCACCTTCGTCATCTCGAAGCCGGTCATCGTCACGGAGGCGGGATTCGTCCCGTGTGCCGTGTCGGGGACGACGACCTTGCGCCGCTGCTCGCTCTCGCCCTTCGACTCGAAGTACGCGCGGATCAGCATGAGCCCGGTGAGTTCCCCTTGTGAGCCGGCGGCCGGCTGTAGTGAGACGGCGTGGAGGCCCGTGACCTCCATGAGGATCTCCTGCAGGCGCCACATGAGCTCGAGCGCCCCCTGCGCGCCACTCTCCTCCTGCAGCGGGTGAAGCGCCGCGAAGCCGGGCAGCGCCGCAAGCCGCTCGTTGATGCGCGGGTTGTACTTCATCGTGCACGAGCCGAGCGGATAGAAACCGGTGTCGACGCCGAAGTTGCGTGTGGAGAGCTCGGTGAAGTGGCGCATGAGCTCGAACTCCGGCACCTCCGGCAGGCGCGGCGGATCCTTGCGACGCAGCTCCTCCGGCACATGCGCTTCGGGCAGACCCTCCGGCCGCGCGACGGTCGACGCGCGGCGGCCCGGCTGCGACTTCTCGTAGATCAGCTTCATCGGGTCACCTCGGCGAGCACCTCGGCGAGCCGGTCAATCTCGGCCGGCGTGCGCCGCTCGGTCACGGCGACGAGGAGGACGTCGTCCATGCCTTCGTAGTCTCGCCCGAGCGCGTAGCCGGGATGGACGCCGCGCTCGCGTGCCGCAGCAACGACCTCTCGCGCGTTCCGTCCGACGCGCACTGCAAACTCCTTGAACGTTGGCTGTTCTGCAAACACGAGCTCGAGTCCGGCTCGCTCCACGAGCTGCTGTTTGGCGTACGCGGACAGCGACAGGCAGGTCTCCCCCAGCTCGCGGACTCCCTGCGGACCCAACCACGTGAGATAGACGAGCCCGCCGAGCGCGAGCAGCGTCTGGTTCGTCGTGATGTTCGACGTGGCCTTCTCGCGGCGGATGTGCTGCTCGCGGGTCTGCAGGGTGAGGACATAGCCGCGCTCGCCCGCGGCGTCTACCGTCTCGCCGACGATCCGGCCCGGCATGCGGCGAATGAACTGCTCGCGCGCCGCGAGGAAGCCGTAGTGCGGCCCGCCGTACGAGGGGAAGTTCCCGGCGGCCTGGCCTTCGCCGATCGCCATCGCCGCGCCGTAGCGTCCGGGCGCCTCGAGCACGCCGAGTGAGAGCGGGTCGGCGTGGACGATCCCGAGCGCTCCGGCGTCCGCGGCCGCGGCCGCGAGATCCGGTGCCGCTTCGAGGCAGCCGAAGAAGTTCGGCTGCTGGAAAATCACGGCTGCCGCGTCGACCGCTGCGCGGGCGACGTGCTCCGGATCCGTGACCCCATCAGAGTGCGGCACCTCGACGATCTCGAGGCCGAAGCCCGGCGCGTAGGTCTTCACGACCTGCCGCACCTGGGGATTCGTCGCCTCGGTGACGACGATCTTGCTCCGTCCGGTCGCGTGCTTCGCGACGAAGCACGCGTCGGCGGCGACGGTCGCGCCGTCGTAGCCGGACGCGTTCGAGACGTCCATCCCGGTGAGCTCGCAGATCGCTGTCTGGTACTCGAAGATCGCCTGGAGGACGCCCTGGCTCATCTCCGGCTGGTACGGCGTGTACGCGGTGAGGAACTCGCCGCGCTGCATGACCGCGTCGACGACAGCGGGCACGTAGTGGTCGTAGATCCCGGCGCCGAGGAACGAGAGCTCCTGCCCGCCCGCGGGGACGTTTCGCGAGGCAAGCTCGGCGAGGTGGGCGAACACCTCGTGCTCCGAGAGCGCGGGCTCGAGGTCGAGCTCCCGCTGGAGGCGAACGCCCGGCGGGATGTCGCGGAACAGCTCGTCCACCGAGGCGACACCGATCGTCGCGAGCATCTCCTCGCGATCGGAGTCCGTCAGCCCGAGAAAGGGATGCGCTTGCGTCATGCCCGCTCCCGGCGCCGGCAAAGCCGGCGCCTCCGCTCCGTGGTGAGCTCCGTCAAGACTACGCTCACTGGTCGGCGAGAACCTGTTTGTACGCGGCGAGGTCGAGCAGGCCGTCCGCCTCGGAGGCGTCTGAGAGCCGGATGCGGATGAGCCAGCCGCTGCCGTACGGATCGTCGTTCACGGTCTCGGGCGCGTCGACGACGGCGGAGTTGACCTCCAGCACCTCGCCCGAGAGCGGGGCGACGACGTCGGAGACGGCCTTGACCGACTCGACCTCGCCGTACGACTGATCCTTCGAGACGGTCGCCCCGACCTCGGGCGCCTCGAAATGGACGAGCTCGCCGAGCGAGTCGGCGGCGAACCATGTGATCCCGAGCACGGCCTCGTCTCCTTCGAGACGCGCCCAGTCGTGGTCGGGGTGGTACCTCAGATCGTCGGGATAGCTCTCGGCGGCTGCCACTCAGTCCTCCCTCTTGTAGATCGGCTTCTTGACGACGCGCGCGGCGCGCGGCTTGCCGCGGACGTCGATGGTCAACTCTGTGCCGGGCTTCGCCTGCGCGACCGGAACGTAGGCCATCCCGATCCCGACCTCGAGCATCGGCGAGTGCGTGCCCGACGTGACCTCGCCCCCGCCCTCGATCGGCATGCCGTGGCGCGGGATCGCCTTGTCCTCCATCACGAAGGCGACGAGCCGGCGCTCCGGCCCTTCCTCCTTGACACGACGGAGGACGTCGACGCCCTCGAACTCCTTGTCGAGCGCGCAGGCCCAGCCGAGGCCGGCCGAGATCGCGTCGGTGTCGGGGCCGATGTCGTTCCCGTGGAGCGGGTAGCAGACCTCGAGGCGCAGCGTGTCGCGCGCGCCGAGCCCGCACGGGACGACGCCCCGCGCGAGCACCGCATCCCAGAGCGCGACTGCGTCCTCGGCCATGCACATGAGCTCGCAGCCGTCCTCACCCGTGTAGCCGGTGCGGTTGACCATCACCTCGACGCCGTCGATCGTCGCCTCCGCGAACGTGAAGGGCTTCGCCGGCGGCAGGCCGAGCCGCTCGATCGCGCGCGGGCCCTGCACCGCGATGAGCGCGTACTCGTCGGAGACGTCGCGCACGTCGGAGCCGGGGATCTCGCGCGACTTGAGCCACGCGAAGTCGGTCTCACGGTTCGCCGCGTTGACGACGAGGAGATAACGGAACTCGTCGAGCCGGTACACGATGAGGTCGTCGACGATGCCTCCACCCTCGTTCGTGAGGAGCGTGTACTGCGCCTCGCCCACCTCGATGCGATCGACGTCGTTCGAGAGCGCCGACTGCAGGAGGTCGCGGGCGTGTGGCCCTTCAACCTCGAACTCTCCCATGTGCGAGACGTCGAACATGCCGGCGTCGGTGCGCACTGCGCGATGCTCCTCGATCACGCCGGCGTACTGCACCGGCATCTCCCAGCCCGCGAACGGGACGAGCTTCGCGCCGAGCGCGGCGTGCCGATCGTGGAGCGGCGTATACAGGAGCGTCTCAGGCACGGGATTACCCGCTCCGGGGTCGGCAAAGCCGACCCCTGCGCTCTTGGATGAGCTCCGTCGAGCCTACGCTCATAGCGCGATCCTAGTCGCCTAGCGCGGCCTGCCGACTCAGTGGAAAGCCGCCCCAGAACGGGGCCGCCCCGACTCCTCAAGAGAAGAGCCGGGGCGGCGGACCGGGTCGTGGGGTTGACTTGAAGTGGTCAACCCTGTTGAGGGCAAGGTTCGTGTGCCCCTACTCGGAACACCGAAACATCCGTCTGCGCTAACCCTCGCGAAGAAACGCCGGTACCTCGAACGACTCCTCGCGGCCACCGGAGCCGACCGCCGTCTCAGGGGACGAGCGGCGGCGGCGGCGCTGACCGCCGAAGCCGGTCGCGATCACCGTGACACGCACCTCGTCGCCCAGCGACTCGTCGATGACCGCGCCGAAGATGATGTTGGCGTTCGGATCCGCCGCACTCGTGACGACCTCCGCGGCCTCGTTCACCTCGAACAACCCGATCTCCGGGCCGCCGGTGATGTTGAGGAGGATCCCCGTCGCCCCATCGATCGACGACTCGAGGAGCGGCGACGAGACGGCCGACCGCGCGGCCTCGGCCGCCCGACTGTCGCCGCGGGCGGAGCCGATCCCCATGAGGGCCGAGCCGGCCTCGCGCATGATCGTGCGCACGTCGGCGAAGTCGAGGTTGACGAGCCCGGGCACGGTGATGAGGTCGGTGATGCCCTGGACGCCCTGGCGGAGGACGTCATCCGCCATCCGGAACGCGTCTACCACGGACGTCTGGCGCTCGACGACCTGGAGGAGCCGGTCGTTCTCGATCACGATGAGCGTGTCGACGTGGTCGCGGAGCGCTTCGATCCCCTGCTCCGCCTGCTGCGCGCGCTTCCGTCCCTCAAACGCGAACGGCTTGGTGACGACGCCGACCGTGAGCGCACCGAGCTCGCGGCCGAGACTTGCGAGGATCGGCGCAGCGCCGGTGCCGGTGCCGCCGCCCTCGCCGGCAGTGATGAAGATCATGTCGGCGCCCTTGAGCGCCTCTTTCAGCTCGTCGCGCGTCTCGTGCGCGGCGGCCTGACCGACAGCCGGGTCCGCGCCTGCTCCGAGACCGCGGGTCGCGGCGGAGCCGATGTGGATCTTGACGTCGGCATCGCACATCATCAACGCCTGTGCGTCCGTGTTGACGGCGATGAACTCGACTCCCGAGAGGCCGGCGTCGACCATGCGATTGACGGCGTTCGTGCCGCCGCCGCCGGCACCGACGACCTTGATTACTGCCAGGTAGTTACCGGATGCATCGCTCGTGCTCATGGGCAGACCTGAACCTTTACTAGAGGATTGGGGCGCTTCTGAAGAGGCTTCGGCCGGATCGTAGGCGCGACAACTCTCGGTGTCAACCGCAGGTCGATGTTCTAACCATCAACCTCTACTAGAGCTTTACTACATGCGTGTCACGGGTCTGCTCGGGACGCTCACGTCGATGCTTCGCGTTCCGGGCGGGAGCTGGTCGAACACTTTCGCCGCCACGGCGACCTTGAGCGCGACGTTGGCTGGGCTTCCAAGAACGAGCGCGAGGCCGGACCGCAAGTGGAAGACGAGCTGGCCGCTCGCGAGCTCCGCTGTGGCGATCCGCAAGCGCAACGAGCCCGCCTCGGTGAGAGCGAGCGTGAGAACATCGAGCTTGAACGGAAGCATGCCGCCTACGCGCACCGCCTTCGCCGCAGCCCAGATCCGCGGCAGTGTCAGGGCGCGCCCCGCAGCGATCGGCCGAATCACTCGACCCCGCGCGGAGACAATCCAGGCAGCGGCGCCGGAGCGGAGAACCGCAACCGGGCGCTCCGGCACGATCGTCACGCGGAGCGTGTTCGGGAACGCGCGATCGTACGTCGCGCTGACGACGGTCGGAAGCGCATCTGTCCGCTGCAGCACCGCTGTCCCATCGAGACCGACGAGGCTCTTGCCGACGAGCGGCGCGAGCTCCCGCGCGACCTTTGCGTCGACGGCCGCCGAACCACCGGTTACATCCACCCGCTGGATCGCGAAGAGCGACGTCTCGCGCGCGATTGCATAGCCGCTCGCGGCGATCGCGACGACACCGACGCCGGCCAGGAGCGAACGGCGCGACGGGACGAACCGGGCGACACGCCGAAGCGCAATCGGAAGAGGCCGGCGTGGAGGGGTTGCGGCGGTCGGCGCCTTCGCGGGCACCTTCCGGACTTCGCCGCTCCCGCCGAAGCTCCTACAGGTCGGGAAGGCTGAGGTCGCCGAGGAACTCGACCTCGTGCTCGAGCACGACTCCGTACGCCTCGCGGCCACGCCGCCGCGCCTCGGCCATGAGTGCAAGTGCGTCCGCTGTCGTCGCGCCGCCGTCGTTCTCGATGAAGTTCGCGTGCTTCGGGGAGATGCGCGCGCCGCCGATCGCGTAGCCACGCAGGCGGCACGCGTCGAGCATCCGCCCCGCGCTCAGCTCGTGATCCGGATTCTTGAAGACGCTGCCGAACGTGCGCTTGTTCGTCGGCTGCGCGGCCTTGCGCTGCGCGTTGAGCTCACGCACGTCCGCGCGGATCTCCTCGCTCGGCCGGGGCTGCAGCCGGAGCTCGGCCTCGAGGACGACCTGGCCGTGCCTGAGCTCCGAGTGCCGGTACGAGAGCCCGAGCTCGGACGGTGTCAGCCAGCCGCTGCCGTCGGCGGTCGCGACGAGCGCGCGCTCGAGCACGGCCGAGAAGTCCCTCCCGTACGCGCCGGCGTTCATCCAGATTCCGCCGCCGATGGTGCCGGGAATGGCGCAGGCGAACTCGAAGCCGCCGAGGCCGGCATCGCGGGCGCGGTGGAGGCAGACCGCGTTCGCCACGCCCGCGCCGGCGCGGATGACGTCGCCGTCGACCGCGACCCGGGCGAGCTCGCCGCCGAGCTTGAGGACGAGCGCGTCGACGCCTGCGTCCGCGGCGAGAAGGTTCGAGCCGAGGCCGACGACCGCGACGGCCATGCCACGTTCCGCCGCCCACTGCAGGAGCTCGGCGACGTCTTCTGCAGTCTCCGGTCGCGCGAACGCGCGGACCGGCCCGCCGGTCCCGAGGGTCGTGTAGCGAGCGAGCGCGACTCCTTCCTCGATCGTCACGCGAGCCGCTCCAGCACCATGGCTGCCGCGCGGTCGACGTCGCCGGCGCCGAGCGTGAGGACCGTGTCGCCCGCCCTCGCCCAGCTCGCGACGATCGCGGCGGCGGTCTCGAGCTCGGGCGCCCATCCGATCGTCATCCCGGGCCGTGCGACCGCGAGCTCGTTGACGATGAGGCGGCCGCTCACCCCCAGAACCGGCGCCTCGCGCGCGGGATAGATCTCGGTGACGCACGCAGCATCGGCCCCTGCGAGGGCGTGAGCGAAGCCGTGCGCGAGGTGAAGCGTCCGCGAATAGAGGTGCGGCTGGAAGAGCGCGATGACCCGGCCCCTGCTGGCGCCGGAGGCGGCAGGGTGTTCTGGCCGCGCAGTCACCTCTCGCGCGGCGGCGATGTCGGCCGCGAGCTCCGCGGGATGGTGCGCGTAGCTGTCGAGGACGCGGACGCCACCAGCCTCACCCTTCGGCTCGAGGCGCCGCCCGGCGCCGGTGAACTCGACGATCACGCGCTCCGCGTCGACTCGCGCGACGCCGGCGAGCTCGAGCGCAGCGAGCGCCGCGGCCGCATTCCGGCGGTTGTGCTCGCCGGGCACGGAGAGGTCGAGCGAGACCGGATCGAGCTCCTCGGAACGCACGATGTGCGGGACGCCCGCGAGCCACTCCTCGAAGAACGACTCGAGCTCGGCGCGCGAAGCGAACTCCGTGTGGTGGTCGAGGTCGACGTTGAGGAGGACGGCGATCTCCGGCCGTAGCGCACCGACCGAACGGTCGGACTCGTCCCCCTCGACGACCAGCCAGCCCTCCCCGGCGCGCGCGTTGCCGTCGAGCTGCGGAATCTCGCCGCCGATGAGGAATGCCGGATCGAGGCCGAGCCGGTCGAGGCAGAAGGCGATCATCGCGCTCGTCGTCGTCTTGCCGTGCGCGCCCGCGACGACGATCGCGCGGCGAAGGGAGACGAGCTCGGCGAGAAGCTCGGCCCGAGGCTTGCCGTCGACCTGGCCGGCGAAGGCGCTCGAGACGTAGGCCTCCCACCCGCGCGGAGGCTGAGGCGGCTCGGGCGAGATCTCGACCGCGACGCCTTCGAGGTGCCGGAGGTACGGCGTGTCGACGCGATCCCAGCCGGCGACCTCGGCGCCCCACGCGCGCGCCAGGAGTGCGTAGCCGCTCATGCCGGCGCCGCCGATGCCGGCGACCCAGATGCGTCTACCGGCGAGCGAGGCCGACGAGCTCATCGGCGATCTCCTCTGCCGCGTTCGGCTTGGCGGCGGCCCGCATCGCCGCGGCCATCGCCTCGAGGCGGGACGGGTCGGCGAGCAGCTCCTCCACTACGCGAGGAGCCGTGGTCGCCTCCGCCTCGGGCACGACGACCGCGCCGCCGGCGCCGACGAACCAGCGTGCGTTCTTCTCCTGGTGCGCGCCTGTCGCGAACTCCCCCGGGACGAGGACGGCGGGGAGGCCGGCCGCGGCAAGCTCCCAGACGGACCCGCCGGCGCGCGCGAGCACGATGTCGGCCGCGCCGTACGCAACGCCGATCTCCTCCATGAACGGCCGCAGGATGTAGTCCGCCCGCGTGACGCGATCGCGGAGCTCTGGATAGTCGCGCTCGCCGCAGAGGTGGATGACGGCAGGACCGGACTCGGCCCAGGCGTCGAGCGCGACGTCGTTGAGGATGCGGGCGCCGAGCGAGCCGCCGAAGACGAGCACGACCTGCGCGTCGGGCGCGAGGCCGAGCGCGGCCCGCGCCTCGGCGCGCGGGCGCGAGTGCGAGACTGCCGGGATCGGCCTGCCGACGGGCCGGTACTTCTCCCCGTCGCGCCCAACGGGCAGCGCGACGAAGACGCGGTCGGCGAGCGGCGCGGCGAGCCGGTTCGCGAGCCCGAGGTGCGCATCGGCCTCGGTCAGGGCGCACGGAATCCCGCGCAGGCGCGCGGCGAGCACCATCGGCCCGGCGACGTAGCCGCCGGCGCCAAGCACGACATCGGGGCGCCGCTTCCGCAGGATCCGGAGGCACGCGGCCGGTGCGGCCAGTGCCTGCGCGACCGCGCGCGCGAGCGCGAGGCTGGGCCGCCGCGGGAGTCCGGAAACGGCGAAGGAGTCGAACGCGTAGCCGCGCTCGGGGACGAGCGTCGCCTCGACGCGGTCAGGCGAGCCGGCGAAGGTCACGAGCGCGCCGCGGCGCTGGAGCGCTTCCGCGACTGCGAGTGCCGGCGCGACGTGTCCGACCGTCCCCCCGGCCGCGATCAGGCACCGCAGCTGCCGCTCGTCCGCCATTACGAGCGATGTTAAGGAGCACGCCGACGGAGCCGAGCATCACGATGAGGCTCGAGCCCCCGTAGGAGAGGAACGGCAGCGGGATTCCGGTCAGCGGCGCGGCTCCGACGACGGCCGAAATGTTGATCGCCGCCTGGCCGCAGACGAGAGCGGTAACGCCCGCGGCGAGCCGCTTCGCGAACGGATCCTTGCAGGCGAGCGCGAGCCGGATCCCTGCGTACGCGAACGCGCAGAACGCGAGCAGGACGAGCGTCATCCCCACGAGACCGAACTGCCCACCGATGACCGCGGCCATCATGTCGGTCGGCGCTTCGGGCAGATACCGAAGCGTCGAGGTGCCGTTCCCGAGGCCGTTCCCGAAGATCCCGCCCGAGCCGAGGCTGATGAGCGCCTGCACGTTCTGGAGGCCGGCGCCAGATGGATCTTTCCAGGGGTCGAGGAACGTGAGCAGGCGGTCGCGCCGGTACGGCGACGACCACGCGGCGATGCCCGCGAGGGCGATGACGATCCCGTACGCCGTCGCAAGAAGGGACATCCGCGTGCCCGAGACGAGGAGGATCGCGCCGACGACGAGCATGATCACGAGCGCCGTCCCGAGATCCGGCTCGAGGAGCACGAGCCCGGCGAAGCCGAGGGCGATCGCGCCGACCGGCTTCACGAGCTGCTTGAGGGTGCGGGGCGCCGTCCGGCGGGAGAGATACGCGGCGACCCAGACGACGAGCGCGAGCTTGGCGAACTCGGAGGGCTGGAAGAGGAACGGGCCGACGCCGACCCAGCGGCGCGCGCCGTTGACGCGCGTCCCGACCGCGAGCACGCCGAGGCAGAGGACGAACGCTGTGATGAGCAGGCTCGGCGCGAGCGCGCGAAGCTTCTGCAGGTCGAGCCGGGAGAGCACGAACAGGGTGGCCAGGCCGCCGAGCGCGAAGAGCGCCTGCCGCTCGACGTATCCCTGCGGGTTTGCGTGTCCGAGCACGGCCGACCCGGACGTCGCGCTGTAGACCATCACGAGGCCGAACAGGACGAGCGCCGTCGTGACGAGAACGAGGAGGTTCCACTCGAACTGGAGCGGCTTCGGCTTCCTGTTGGGGCTCATGCGAGCTCCTCGACGAGCCGTCGGAACGTGTCGCCACGTTCCTCGAAGTTCGCGAACTGGTCGTAGCTCGCGCAGGCCGGCGAGAGGAGAACGACGTCGCCCGGTTGCGCTGCGGCAGCCGCGCGCGCGACGGCGGTGGCGAGATCGCCGTCGGAGTCGTATCGGCGACCCGCGGCGTCGAGGGCGGCGGCAAGCTCGGCGGTCGCCTCCCCGACGAGGTGGATCGAGGCGACGTTGCCCGGCAGGTCGCGCGCGAACGGGCCGAAGTCCTCTCCCTTGAGCGAGCCGCCGAGGATGAGGTGGAGCGGCGCGTCGTACGCGGCGACCCCGCGGCGGGCGGCGGCCGTGTTGGTCGCCTTCGAATCGTTGATCCAGCGGACACCGTGGATCTCGCGCACGAGCTCGAGCCTGTGCGGCACGCCGGGGAACGTGCGGAGCGCCTCGGCAATCGCGTCGTCGGGGACTCCGGCGGCGCGGGCGGCTGCGGTCGCGGCAGCGGCGTTCTCCCGGTTGTGGCGGCCCGGGATGAGTGGCTCGGCGGGCAGCTCGTCGTCCGCAGAGAACTCGATCCCGTCGATCCCGAAGCCGCGCGGGACGACCTTGGCGCGGGCGCGCTCGAAGATGCGGAACTTCGCGTCGCGGTACGCCTCGAAGCTGCCGTGCCGGTCGAGGTGGTCGGGCTCGAGGTTGAGGAGGACGGCAACGTCGCAGGCGAGGGAGTCGACGTCTTCGAGCTGGAAGCTCGAGAGCTCGCAGACGACCCACGTGTCCGGTCCAGACCCCTCCGCCGCATCGGTGAGCGGCCGGCCGACGTTGCCCGCGACCTCGGTGGGGCGATCGTCCGCACGCAGGATCGCGCCGAGCAGCTCGGTCGTCGTCGTCTTCCCGTTCGTCCCTGTCACGCCGATGAGGCGCGCCCCGGCCGGGAGGAGCCGGTAGCCGAGCTCGACCTCGCTCCAGAGCGGGATGCTGCGCCGGCGCGCGGCGGCAGCTAGCGGTGATTCCCCCGGCACACCGGGACTTTTGACGACGAGCTCCACGCCCTCGAGCAACGACTCCTCCTCCGTTCCGAGGTGGATTTCGACGCCGGCGGCGGCGAGCCTGCCCGGATCGATGTCGGAGGAGCGGTCGGCGGCGACGGTCGCAACTCCGCGCCGGGCGAGCGCGAGCGCAGCCGCTCGACCAGACCGCGCAAGCCCGATCACAAGCGCACGGCGCGGCAGCCATGTGCCGTACGGCCGTGTGCGTTCGGGACGTGTCCCGCTCACAGCGCACGCACCCCCCCACCGGGGGGCCGAGAGCCCCTACGGTCAGGGTAGATGCGGGATGGCGGAGAGACTGTCGAAGCTTTGTCGCGGATGCCTTACGGTTCGCCGTGGGCGCGCCGCATCCTCACTTTCGCGTGCCGGCGACGACGACTTCGTCTCCGACGTCCGCAAGGGTGACCTGGGCGAAGCCTGCGCTTTCGAGCGCTGCGGCGAGCGCGTCGCCGGCGGGTCGTCCCGGTTCCGCGAGCGCCACGCGCCCGCCCGCGGCGACGACGCGTGCGAGCTCGGCTGCCGCGCACGCCGGCGCGCCGTCCTCCGAAAATACGCGCCCCAGGGCGGCGGCGACCGCGCCGTCGGGCAGCGGCAGCACCGGCGCCTCCCCGACGAGATACGCGACCCCGGTCGCGCCTGCGGCGTGCGCCTCGCCCAGTAGCTCCTCGAGCTCGTCCACCTCGTGCCGCACGACATAGACCCAGCCGTCCCGGAGCCGCTTCTGGGCGCCGAGCGCGAGCGCCCCGCCGCCAAGAACGAGCACATCCTCGTCCGCGTGGAGCTGCACAGCCCCGAGCAGCGCCTCCTCGACCTCGCTCACAACTGCGCGAAGTAGTACCGGTAATACAGCGCGAACCCGGCCGCGCACAGCAGGCCGGCGACGATCCAGAAGCGCACCATGATCTTCGTCTCGGACCACGCCTTCATCTCGAAGTGGTGGTGGATCGGCGCCATGAGGAACACACGTCTGCCGAATCGCTTGAACGAGAAGACCTGGATCATCACCGAGAGCGCCTCGATCACGAAGATCCCGCCGAGCAGGAGGAGAAGCACCTCGACCTTCATCATGATCGCGAAGGCCGCGAGCGCGCCGCCGAAGGCCATAGAGCCGGTGTCCCCCATCTGCATCTCCGCCGGGAAGGCGTTGAACCAGAGGAAGCCGATGGCGGCCCCGATCAGCGCCGCACCGACAATCGCGAGATCGAGCTTCGTCACGTTGCGGTCAGCCGGATGGTGGCCCGACCGGATGTACGAGACGACATTCATCGCGGTGAACGTGAACAGAGCGACGATCGCCGTCCCCGCCAGTAGGCCGTCGGCGCCGTCGGCGAGGTTCGTCCCGTTCGAAGCGCCGCCGATGATGAGGAAAAGGAACGGGTACCACGCGTACGAGAGCGGGACCGTGACGTCGATGACGGGGATGTACACGCCGGTGCGGAGGCGGAGGTGGTGCGCGACGACCCCGACGACAGCCGTCACGACGGCGAGAAGGATGAGCTTCCACCGACCGGAGAGACCGAGCGACCGCCTGTGCGTGAGCTTGATGAAATCGTCGAGGAAGCCGATCGCCCCGCAGGCGAGCGCCGTGAACAGCACCGTCAGCGCTTGCAGCCGGTAGTGGCTGACCGGCAGGAAGCCGACCGTCGCCGCGAAGAGGATGAGGACGCCGCCCATCGTCGGCGTCCCCTGCTTCGCGATGTGGTGCTTCGGACCCTCCTCCCGGATGTGCTGCCCGAACTCGTTGCGGCGCAGGAACTCGATGAAGCGCGGCCCGATCGCGATCGACACGACGAGCGCGACGCCGGCGGCGATAAGGACGCGAATCACGCGGTCTGCTCCAGCAGAGCGTCCGCAACCACTTCGAGCCCGACCACCCGCGAGCCCTTCACGAGGATCGCGTCGCCGGGCCGCACGAGACGCATCACGAGTTCGACCGTGTCGGCCGCCGTCGCGGCCCACTCGTCCGGCCGATAGCCGTGCGCGAGTTCGCCGACACCGACGACGACGTCGACCTCCGCCGCCGCCTCGCCGATCTCGGCGTGGAAACGCGGCCCCTCGGGCCCGAGCTCGGTCATCTCCCCGAGCACCGCGACCGTGCGGCGTCCGTCCGCGCGCTCGCGGAGGTTCGCGAGCGCGGCGCGCATCGCGAGTGGGTTCGCGTTCCACGCGTCGTTGATGAGGAGCCCGCCGCCCGGGAGCGCGACCTCCTGCGAGCGCAGATACGAGAACTCCACGTCGACCGGGCCTGCCGGCGGCCAGACGCCGAGCGCCTCCGCCGCCGTCAGCGCCGCCGCGGCGTTCGTCGCCTGATGACGGGCCGTGAACCCGAAGACGACCTCGCGCCCGCGCCAGTGGACGTGCGTGCGACCGTCGCGCACTTCGGCTTCTGGCGGCCCGAAGCGGCGGATGTCCAAGCCACCGGGGACGAACGGCTCGAGCTCGGGAGCATCCTCCGGAATCACGGCCACCGAACCGGGCTCGAGCGCTTCGAGCAGCTCCGCCTTGGCCCGCGCGATGTTCTCGAGACTGCCGAGCATCTCGAGGTGGACGGGGGCGATCGACGTGATCACGCCCACGTGCGGACGCGCGATCCGCGCGAGCTCGCGGATCTGGCCGAGCCCGCGCATTCCCATCTCCGTCACTACCGCCTCGGTGTCCGGCTCGATCCGGCAGACCGTGAGCGGCAGCCCGATCTCGGTGTTGAACCCGCGTTCGGCCGCGACGGTCCGGAGTCGCGGCCGTAGCAGCGCCGCGAGGATGTCCTTCGTCGACGTCTTCCCGACCGAGCCCGTGATCCCCACGACCTGAGCATCGCTCCGGGCGCGGACGGCGCCGGCGATCGCGGCGAGCGCCGCGTGCGCGTCGTCGGGGACGAGCGTCGCCGCCGCGCCGCGGGCGCGCGCGTCGCCGAGGAACTCCTCGCCGCGGGAAACGGCGACGAACAGATCGCCCGGTTCGACGAGGCGCGAGTCGACCTTGACGCCGGTGATCGAGTCGGCGCTGCCATCGAGCCGCCCCGACGCGAGCGCCCGCACCTCGTCGAGCGTCAGCGCGATCACGCGAGTGCTTCCTTCGCGACCTCCCGGTCGTCCCACGGGACTGTCCGGTCGGCGTACTCCTGGCCTTGCTCGGCTCCCTTGCCGGCGATGAGGACAACGTCGCCGGGCTGCGCCAGCTCAACCGCCCGCGCTATCGCAGCGCGCCGGTCGAGCTCGACCTCGGCCGCCTTGTCGAACCCCGCCAAGACCTCCTGAGCGATCGCCTCGGGATCCTCGCTGCGGGGGTTGTCGGTCGTCACGATTGCGACATCCGCGAGCTCGGAAGCGAGCCTTCCCATGATCGGACGCTTGCCACGATCGCGGTCACCGCCGGCGCCGAAGACGACGATGACGCGGTTCCCAGCCGCGAGTTCGCGCGCCGCGTGGAGCACCTTCTCGAGCGCGTCGGGCTTGCCGGAGTAGTCGACGATCACCTGGAACGGCTGGCCGGCGTCGATCGACTCGAACCGTCCCGGTACGCCGCGCACCGACTCGAGGCCGCGCCTGATCGCGTCGTCGTCGCAGCCGAGAGCGCGCGCCGCGAGCGCGGCCCCGAGGGCGTTCTCGACGTTGAAGCGGCCGCGGAGCTTGAGGTCGGCTCCCGCGAGCGCCAATGTGTCGGCTGCGTCGAACGTGATCGCGTCCGGCAGCTCCGAGGCGAGCCGCCGCCCGTACTCGTCGGCTGTGTTGATCACTGCAACCGGACATGGCTCCGCGAGGAAGAGCCGCCGCTTCGCCTGGAAGTACGTCTCCATGTCGCCGTGGTAGTCGAGGTGGTCCCGGCTGAGGTTCGTGAAGACGAGAACGCGGAAGCGGACGCGGTCGAGCCGGTGAAGGACGGACGCTTGCGACGACGCCTCGATCGCGCACGTGCGGTCGCCGGCGTCGAGCATCTCGCGGAACGTCCGCTGCAGGTCGATCGCCTCCGGCGTCGTCCGCACGACGCCCCGCCGCTCGCCGCCGACGCGCGCTTCGAGCGACCCGACGAGGCCCGGTCTCCGTCCGGCGGCGGCGAGGATCGCGAACAGGAGGAACGTCGTCGTCGTCTTCCCGCTCGTGCCCGTGACACCCGCGACCTCGAGCTCGGCGCTCGGCTCCCCGAAGAAGACATCGGCCGTCGGCGCCATCGCAGCGCGCGCGTCGGCGACGACGATCTGCGGCACCGGAAGGTCAAGCTTCCGCTCGACGACGAGCGCCACGGCGCCGCCGGCGACGGCGTCGGTAGCAAAGTCGTGCCCGTCGGCACGCGCGCCAGGCACGCAGAAGAAAAGCGTTCCGGGAGCGACAGCGCGGGCGTCGTAGGCGAGATCACGCACGTCGACGTCCACGCTCCCCCGAACTTCGACTGGGTCGAGCGTGCCGACCAGACGCTCGAGGTTCATCGGCGCCGACTATATCCAGCCGCTTCGCGTCAACACCTCGACGGCGAGATCGCGGATGGCTCGCCCCTCGGTATCGACGACAAAGTCCTCGACGGGGTTCTCTCGCCAATGCGCATCGAGCTCCCGCGCCCGTCTCAGATGCCATTCGAGGCCTGCGCCGAGCTCGCGTCTGCGGATCCGCTCGTCGAGCGTGCCAGGCGCCGCTGTCAGACGCACGATTGTCAGCTCGGCGCCAGGAAGGAGGCGCTCGGCGGCCTCCCTTTGCTCCACGACAAGCGGCACGAGCAGCCGGTCAGCGGCCATGAGCGGCAAGGCCGTGGCCAGTGCCGCCGACCAGACGCGATATCCGAACGGATCGTCGTCCGGTACCGGACGGAAGTGGATCGCGTCCGGATCGAAGAATCCGAACGGCAGTCCGCGCTCGTCGAGCACCTCGGTCATCTCCCAGGCGACGCTGGTCTTCCCGACACCAACGGGCCCGGTGACGACGATGACCGCCGTCACTTGATCGGCAGATCGGGCGGCACGCCGAGGTACTGCAGGTCGAATGACGCGATCTGCTCGAACGCAGGCGCCGCGACGAGGCCGCCGAAGATCTGCCCCTCCGGCTCGTCGACGCTCACGAGGACGACGAGTCGCGGTGCGGCTGACGGCACCATTCCGACGAACGTCGCGACGTACTTGCCCGCGAGGTAACCGCTCGGACCACCGGACTTCTGTGCCGTCCCCGTCTTCCCGGCGACCGTGTAGCCGGGTATCGCGGCGAGCCGCGCCGTCCCCTGATCCGAGACGACGCCCTTTAGCATGTGGCGCAACTCCTTGTCGATTGCGGGAGTGAGGATGCGGCGACGACGCACCCGCGCGGGCGCCCCGCCGACGATGTGATCGACGAGGTGCGGCCGGATCCAGATGCCGCCGTTCGCGATGGCCGAGTACGTCGCTGCGAGCTGGATCGCGGTGACCGACACGCCTTGGCCGATCGGAACGGTCCCGATCGTCGAACCGGACCAGTAGGAGGGCAGGATCCCCGGGCTCTCGCTGGGGAAGTCGACGCCCGTCGGCTTCCCGAAGCCGAACCGGGCCATCCACTTCAGCATCCCCGCCTGGCCGAGGTACTTCCCCGCGATCTCGTCCGTGCCGATGTTCGAGGAGCGCTGCAGGATCTGCCAGACGTGCAGCCGCTCGGTTCCGTGCGGCTCGGCGTCGTGGATGACGCGATCGGCGACCCGCAGCGAGCCGGGGACGGTGACGACCGTGTTCGGCGTGATGTCGTGCTGCGAGAGCGCGCCGCCGATCGTCACGACCTTGAATACCGAGCCGGGCTCGAAGACGTCGTCGACGGCGTGGTTGACGGTCAAGCCGCGCGCGAACGCCCGTGGGTAGTTGCTCGCGGCGTAGCCGGGCTCCTGCGCCATGGCAAGGATCGCACCCGTGCGCGGGTCCATGACGATCGCCGTGGCGTCCTTCGCGTGCCACTGGCTCACCGTCTGCTGGAGGATCTGCTCGGCGTTTGCCTGGATGCGGCTGTCGATCGTGAGGAAGACGTTCTTGCCCTCGCGGACCGGCTGGGTCTGCTGCGTCTCGACGACCTGACCCGTCGCGTCCCGGACGATCGTCGCCTTGCCCGGCCGCCCGGCGAGCTCCGCGTTGAGGGCGAGCTCGAGACCCGCGAGACCCGTATTGTCGGTGCCGACGTAGCCGAGCACCGGCGCCGCAACCGTCCCCTGCGGGTACACGCGCTCCTGGTCGGGTTGGAACGTGAAGCCGGTGAGCTGCTTCTGCGCGAGCGCGGCCGCCTTCACCGCGGATGCCTTCCGCTGGACGTAGACGAACCCGACGCGGCGGTCGGAGAGCTGGCGGAGAACTGCCTTCTGCGAGATCCCGAGGGTCTTCGCCGCGACCGCCGCTTCGCTGCGCGGGTCGGAGATCTGCATCGGGTCGGCGATCACGTCGGTCGTCTGCTCGCCGATCGCGAGCGGTGTGCCCATGCGGTCGAAGATCGTGCCCCGCATTGCCTGCGTGACGGCCGCCATCCTCGTCTGCGCCGTCGCCGCCGCGGCGAGCGACGAGGCCCGCACGGTCTGCAGGTACGCGGTTCGCGCCGCCAGTGCTCCGAACGTGAGGAGGATGAGGAGGAACAGGAGGCGGAGCCGCTGGTTGACGAGCTTCGCGCGGACCCGGCTCACTTGCCGCTACCGAGGTCGAGGAGCGTGGTATCGACACTCGGTGCCGGGATGAGACCGGCCCGGTGGGCTGCCGCTTCGACCCGTGGCGCGGCGGTGGCGCTCGCGTACTGCGAGGCGAGATTCGCGTTCTCCCGCTGGAGTTGTCCGATCTTCGTGTCGAGGTTGTTCACCGAGACGTGCGCGCGGAGGACGGCGACGTTGACGGCGACGACGCCGACGAGCAGGATCGCGAACACGGCCATCCAGACGAGCGGTGCTCGAACTCGGAAGACGCGCCGCTGCCCCTGCCGCTGCCGCGTCTTCGTCTTCGGCCTCGCAGTTGCCGGCGCACGCCGCGGCCGCGACCTCGGGACAGGCTCAGCGACCGCGGCGGTTGCGAACCAGGACTCGACGGCCGACATCTAGCCGACCTCGGTCTTGATCGCGACGCGCAGGCGCGCCGACGACGAGCGCGGGTTCGCCGCGAGCTCGGCCTCGCCGGGGCGGACCGGCCGTCGTTGCACGGCGCGCAGCTCCGGCTCGTGCCCGCAGACGCAGACCGGGAAGTCGGGCGGGCACACGCAGCCGCGCTCGCGCGCGCGAAGGAAGCGCTTGACGATGCGGTCCTCGAGCGAGTGGAAGGAGATCACCGCGAGCCGGCCGCCGGGCCTGAGCATCTCGAGCGCCGCCGGCAGCGCCGCCTCGAGAGCGTCGAGCTCGCCGTTCACCGCGATCCGAAGAGCCTGGAAGACGCGCTTCGCCGGATGGCCCTCGCCGAACCGCGCGGGTGCCGGGATCGCCGCCCTGATCGTGTCGACGAGTTCGCCCGTCCGCTCGAACGGCTGCTCGCGCCGCCGCCGGACGATCGCGCGCGCGATCTGCTTCGCGTACCGCTCTTCGCCGTAGCGGCGGAAGATCGTCATGAGGTCGCGCTCGCTCCATGTGTTGACGAGGTCGCGGGCGCTCTCCTCCTGCGTCGGGTCCATCCGCATGTCGAGCGGCGCGTCGACGGCATACGAGAAGCCGCGCTCGGGCTGGTCGACCTGCATCGAGGACA
>Ga0265338_10003792_pt1 | contig 21011 bp, 17 predicted proteins | sample 42126metaG_FD_193579 | JGI IMG/M metagenome (GOLD analysis project Ga0265338, IMG submission 193579) | Rhizosphere microbial communities from Carex aquatilis grown in University of Washington, Seatle, WA, United States - 4-21-26 metaG | ecosystem: Host-associated > Plants > Roots > Rhizosphere... | reverse complement strand
GCGCGTCGAGGGTGCCCACGAAGAAGGTGGTGTGCGCGATTGGAGCATCGCGACTACAAAGTTCACCGGCGACAACGGAAACGTTCAGCAGCTTCACGCCGTACGAGTGGGCCCTCCCCCGAAGTTTGATCCGATTCCGGGTACCGAGTTCACCATGGATGCCGACCTGATCCTGATCGCGATGGGCTTCCTCGGCCCCGTGCGCAACGGCATGATCGAGCAACTGGGCGTACAGCTCGACAACCGCGGCAACGTATCCACCGATCAAAACTACATGTCGTCAGTTCCCGGGGTCTTTGCCGCAGGAGATATGCGTCGCGGCCAGTCTCTGGTCGTTTGGGCTATCTCCGAAGGGCGCAAAGCCGCTGCCAGTGTTGATCTCTACCTCAAAACGCTGGCGGTTCGCGGCGCGAGTCCGGTCGTGTCGAGCGTCCAACAAATCGCGTCTTGAAATGATGCCCGGTCTTCTCAGCCGACCAAACGCTCGAGTGTGCAATGATTTCTTTGCGCTCTTAGCGTCCTTTTTTAGCATCCTCAGCGTTTCAGGCTCTTTCCCCGCAATTCGAGCGGATGAGAGGGTGCAGCAGGGCAGACCATGTAAGATGGCAGCGCGAGCCCAATGATCCAGCTTTCCGACATCCAGGCGGCCCTAGGTAGAATTCGCGCCGACATCCGTGTCTCTCCGTGTCCCCGCTCCGAAACGTTTTCCGCACTCACCAACAACGTTATCTTCCTCAAGATGGACAATCAGCAGCGCACCGGTGCATTCAAAGAGCGTGGTGCGCTGAATAAGCTGCTTACTCTTAAAGACGATGAACGTGCTCGCGGTGTAATCGCCGCCTCTGCCGGTAATCATGCCCAAGGGGTTGCCTACCACGCAGGACGTCACGGTGTTCGCGCACGCATCGTCATGCCGCTTCCCACGCCTCTAACCAAAGTCTCGGCAACTCGTGCCTACGGTGCCGAGGTTGTACTACACGGCACCAACTACGACGAGGCCTACGAAAAGGCGGTCGAACAGAGTCAACAGGATCGCCTGACCCTCATTCACGCATTCGATGACGACGCTGTAATCGCGGGGCAGGGAACTCTCGGCCTCGAAATTCTGCAGCAACACCCCGACATCGAGGCCATCGTCGCGCCCATTGGTGGCGGTGGACTCATCGGTGGAATTGCCTGCGCCGTGAAAGAAACAAATCCCGCGGTGAAGATCTTCGGAGTGCAGCCGTCCAGGCTTCCTTCCATGAAAGCCGCCGTGGCCGAGGGTAAGCCAGTCACGCTGAATTCTGCGAAGACTATCGCCGACGGCATCGCGGTGCGCCGTGCCGGCGAGCGCACGCTTCCCCTTGTTCAGAAGTACGTCGACGAGATCGTCACGGTCGAAGAGGAAGAAATCGCGAACGCGATCCTGTTGCTTCTGGAGCGGGAGAAGACCCTGGCCGAGGGCGCGGGCGCAGCTGCCATTGCCGCGGTGCTGAACCGAAAGATCTCTTTGACCGGCAAGAGAATCGCTGTTCTGGTCTGCGGCGGCAACATCGACGTTACTTTACTCGCACGCATCATCGAGCGCGGACTGGTGAAAGACGGACGCCTGGTCCGTCTGCGCGTTCACCTTCCCGACTATCCCGGTGCCCTGCACCGGCTCACCGGAATCCTCGCAGACCACAGGGCGAATATCGTCGAAACCGCCTATGATCGCGCCTACCACGGTGTGAATCTCGGCGACACCGCCATCGACATCACAATGGAAACCCGCGGCCCCGATCACATCGCCGAACTTCTGAGTGCGCTGATGTCCGCCGGTTACACGCACGAGAGAATTCTCTAGACGGCGAGCAGTTCGAGGGATGCGGTTAGGGTTGGTACGTGCTGACCGGGGTCTTTCCACCACCGCCATGCACGAGAATCCAGATTAGGACTCCGGCACCCGCGCCTCCTGCGGCAATCCATTTTGGGTCCAGCCTGCTTGTGGGTCCCACGGGCCGTGGCGGCGCTCCACACACGTCCGACTCGTTGTAGTTTTTTTGCTCTCCCTCGCGAACCGAACCCCCGCTCGGTGCCGCGGTCTGCGGCGTCTGTTTCTGATGCCCCGCCTCTCGCTCTATGTTCACATCGCTCTTGTGAGCCTCGACGTGAACCGTTCCATTCAAATCGGTTACGTCGTATTGGGTATGCTCGTTCGAGACCGGCACCACGGTAAGGCAATTCACCCGCACCTTGAAGCTCCGAGACGTTTCGACCGACACGCTCCCGTGATCCAGCACCAGCAGGTCTCCCTGAAACTTCCCCACCGACTCCGGCTGGATCAGAACGGAAGATCCCTCCAGATTGAGAGTCGCCGAGAATCCCGGCTTGGTTTCGAGCACGTCTCCTGTAAAAACACTGGAGGCATCCGTCGCCTCATATCCATTTACCCACACCCCGCCCTGCGTATGAAGAATTGCTGACGGAGTTTGGCCCAGCAATGACAATGGAACGATTGCCACCATGGCCCAACACAGTGAAAAACGTAAGATAGACACACTCATTCCAAGAGGTCGATTTCCACAAGCGTTACCTATGAAAATCGTAGCTGGGGGTGCCCAAGTCGTCTATTGGCACTCTGGATGACCCGATCAACCGGCCCAGGAGACATGAGGGATGGCACGCTAACCCCAGTGATACCGATTTCCCACTTTGTAAAGCTACTTCTGGCTGGGTAAAACTTTGTAAATCATGAAGTTCCGGTGCTTGCGCAATGTAAATTAGAGCGTGGGGCGTATGAACGCAAAGGAAGCAACAATCGTAGTTTTTCTCTCAGCGGTGATGGGCACCGCTGCTCAAGACTTCGTGCCTGTGGCTTTTGCATCCGCAACAGGGGAGCCTCAGGAAACCGCCCAAGCTACCGTCGTCAGGCGTATCGGCGCCATCAAGACGATCAGCGGCAGCACGATCACCTTGGCAGTGGATTCCGGTCTTGAAATCGCGGTCACCGTGCAGCCCACCGCGCGCATCGTGCAAGTTTCCCCCGGCGAAAAGAACCTCAAGAACGCCACGCCTATCCAGTTCTCAGACCTGCATGTCGGCGACCGCATCCTAGTGGGGGGCAAGGCCTCGGATGATGCCAAATCAATCGACGCAGCGTCTATCGTGGCGATGAAGGCCTCCGACGTCGAAGCGCGCCACGAGCAGGAACGCCAGGACTGGCAGAAGCGAGGCATGGGAGGTCTGGTCAGCGCGGTCGACCCAGCGACCGGCACGGTGACGATTTCTGTCACCGGCTTCGGCGGGACGAAATCCATCGCCGTTCACACATCAAAGAGCACTGTAATTCGTCGCTACGCTCCCGATTCAGTGAAGTTCGATGATGCCAAGCCCAGTACCTTGCAGGAACTTAAGCCAGGAGATCAGCTTCGGGCTCGGGGAGATCGTTCCGCGGACGGCTCCGAACTCACGGCCGATGAAATCGTTACCGGCAATTTCCATAATATTGCCGGCACGGTCAATTCGGTGGACGCAAGCGCCGGCACCATCAGCGTTCAGGATTTGTTGAGCAAGAAAGCCGTGCAGGTAAAGATCACAACCGAATCCCAGCTGCATAAACTCCCCGCGGAGATCGCGCAGCGCATCGCCATGCGATTGAAAGGCGCCATGCCGCCAGGAGTGCCCGGTACCGCGGGTTCTCCAGCGGCGACTGCTGCGGGTACCGCTGCAGCTTACGCCAATGGCGCGCAATCCGGCGCTCCTGCTGAGGGGATGCGACAGGGCGGACAGGGGATTCGCGGCGGGGCGCCCGACTTTCAGCAGATGTTAAGCCGCATGCCTGCGGTTGCGGTCGCCGATTTGCACAAAGGCGACGCCGTGATGATCGTTACAACTGAAGGAACCTCAAGCAGTGTCGGCACCGCCATCACCCTTCTCAGCGGAGTGGAGCCGATTCTCCAGGCTGCCCCCAACGGCAGCCAGGCGATGATGCTGGCACCCTGGAGTCTGGGTAGTGCCCCTGCTGATGCCGGAAGTCAATAGCAGCGCCTTGGAAGAATTCTCTTAGTCGATATCGAAATTCTTGAGAAATGGATTCATGGAATGAAGTCTCATAAATGGAAGCGTTTTTGTTTGATCATCGGTTCGCTGCTTTTGCTCTTCTCGGGTGGGGCATGGGCGCAAACGGCGTCTGGATCTCTGCACGGACAGGTCACAGATCCCTCTGGAGCGGCGATTTCGGGGGCCACGGTTGTCATGACTCCCGCCGCTGGATCCCCAACCTCAGTTCAGACCAATGCTCAGGGAATGTATGAATTCAAGGCGTTGGCCGCAGGGATGTACTCCCTGACAGTCGTGGCGCAGGGATTTACTCTCTACGAGAACGACAACGTCACCGTTGCCGATCAACCCTTGCGTCTCAACGTGGCAATGACGATTGAAGTGGAGCAGCAAAAGGTCCAGGTTTCTGATACGGCTCCGACCATCGACGTAAATCCATCCAGCAACGCGGGTGCCATCGTGCTCTCCGGCAAAGAGCTTGAGGCGCTGCCGGATGATCCCGATGAGTTGCAATCTGACCTCGAGGCCCTTGCCGGCCCTTCCGCAGGACCAAGTGGAGGGCAGATGTATATCGATGGCTTCACCGCGGGGCAGCTGCCGCCAAAATCGTCGATTCGTGAAATCCGCATCAACCAGAATCCGTTCTCTTCGGAGTTCGACAAACTGGGCTATGGACGGATCGAAATCTTCACCAAGCCGGGTACCGACAGCTACCATGGGCAATTCTTCGTGATCGGTAACGATTCCGCATTCAATTCGAGGAATCCTTTCGCGGGAACCGAGGCGGGCTACTATTCCACGCAGTACAACGGAAATATAGGCGGCCCCCTCGGCAAGAAAGCTTCGTTCTTCTTCAACCTCGAGCGCCGGAACATCAATGAATTGACTGCGGTAAATGCGGTCGTCCTCGATCCTGCAATGAACGAATCCCCATTCGTGGAGTCGATTCCTAATCCGCGGCAACGAACCAACCTTAGCCCGCGCCTGGATTGGGCGGTGTCCAAGAACAACACACTCACGGCTCGCTATCAGTACTATCGCAACACTGAGACGAACGACGGCGTCGGTGTGCTCAGCCTCCCATCCCAGGGATACCACTCCGAGTCAAACGAACACACCGTGCAAATCAGCGATACGCAGGTTCTGGGCTCGAAGATCGTCAACGAGACGCGCTTTCAGTACGTTCGCGACGGCGACATCCAGAATCCGGGGAACACCAACCCCGCGGTGAATGTGATCGGAAACTTCAACGGCGGTGGGAGTGGACAGGGGGCACTGAACGATCGACAGAACCGTTACGAACTCCAGAACTACACTTCGCTCATCCACGGCAATCATATTTTCAAATTTGGGGGACGACTGCGCGCTACGCAAGATACCAGTTCGTCGACCTCAGGATTCAACGGTACTTTCACGTTCTCCTCGTTGAATTCCGCGACCGACGACCCGTCGAATTGCGCGAGCCTCGGCCAGAATCCCGCGTGTCCTATCTCCTTGTTCTACGCCCAGCAACAGTTGAATGGCGGTGGAGGCATTCCCTATGCGACCCAGCTGACCTATACCACCGGCCTCCCCACTGCAGCGGTTACCTACTATGACGCCGGGCTGTATGTACAGGACGATTGGCGGATCCGGCCTAACTTCACCCTCAGTTCCGGCCTGCGTTTTGAAACTCAAAACGAAATTCACGATCACGGAGACTGGGCCCCACGCCTGGGGTTCGCCTGGGGAGTCGGAGGCAGGAGTTCTCCCCCAAAAGTAGTGATTCGTGGCGGCTACGGCATTTTCTACGATCGCTTTCAATCCGGACAGATCTTGCAGGCCGATCGCCTGGACGGCGTCACGCAGCAGCAGTTCATCATCAACAACCCAACCTGCTTTCCGGGGGTTGACGTCGCCCTTGCGGACTTCTCAAACTGCGGAGCGGTGAGTTCTTCCGCATCGAACGTTTACCAGATCGGCTCCAGGCTGCGCGCTCCGTATACCTTGCAAGGTGCCGTCAGTGTGGAGCGCCAGATCACCAAGTCAGCAACCGTCTCCGCCACCTACTTGAATTCGCGGGGATTCGACCAGTTTCTCACCATCAACGCGAGCGCGCCGTTTCCCGGAACACCGTGCGCGCCAAACTGCGTATCGGTTACCGGCGGCAACCTCTACCGCTACGTCTCGGAGGGGAATTTCAAGCAGAACCAGCTCATCCTCAACACGAACGTGCGCGTCGGTTCCAAGCTTCAACTGTTCGGCTTTTATACCCTGGGCTACGCCAGCGGAGATGCTTCCGGTGTGTCCGGTTTTCCATCGAACTCCTACGACATAAGGCAGGATTACGGACGCTCCTCCTTCGATGTCCGGAGCCGCCTCTTCGTCGGTGGCAGCGTCGCCATGCCTTACCTGATTCGTCTCAGCCCCTTCATGGTGATCAGTTCCGGCGCTCCCTTCAATATCACATCTCCCATCGATGTGAACGGCGACCAGATCTATAACAACCGGCCAGGCTTGGTCTCAACCACGACCTGCCCTACGCCTACGATCTCGGGCTCGCAGAACAATATCTATTGCACGTCCTTGGGCACGTTCGATGCGCTGGGAGGCGGGACGCTTCTTCCCATCAACTATGCCACCGGACCAGCGCATTTCGTACTGAACCTCCGGCTCACCAAAACCTTTGGCATCGGACCGAAGGCAAAGGCAAAGGGTGCCACCGGGCCAGGAGCTGGTCCCGGCGGTGGCGGCGGGCATGGTCACGGCCCACTCTTCGGCGGCGGAGGTCCCATGATGATGTCATCCAATTCGGACCGCCGTTATAATCTCATCCTTGGCGTCGGTGTCCGCAACGTTTTCAACAACGTCAACGTAGCCAATCCGAACGCGGTTCTGGGCTCGAGGCTGTTCGATGTCTCCAATGCTCTTCAAGGGGGTCCATTTTCACCGGGTAGCTCGGCTAACCGCCGCGTCGAACTGCAAGCGACCTTCAGCTTCTGATCAGGGGCATCGGTCTCGCCATCTAGCGTATCCGTGATCCTCAGTTATCCTGAGAAGTGCAGGTCGTTGGCTCGCACGATTCCATTGCCTGAGGGTCTGGAAACGATTTGCCTTTTCTTACCACCACCCGACGGAAATTTCTCCGTCTCGCTGCGGCTGCCGGAGTCGCTGCCGTCGCCGCCGACTCCATCCTGATCGAGCCCAATCGCCCGAAGATCGTACGGCAGGCAATTACTCTTCCGCGTTGGCCCGCCCGCCTGGACGGCTTCACAATCGCACACCTCAGCGACTTTCACTATGACCCTCATTATTCAATCCGTCCCCTGAAAGCCGCGATCGGAATGGTTAACGATCTGCACCCGGATCTGGTCGTGCTGACTGGCGATTTCGTCTCGTTCCCGCTGTTGGGCCCGAATGCCTCAAAAGCCGCATGGGCCGCCGAGCCGTGTGCCCAACTACTGCGGCAGTTGCAGGCCCCTCACGGTCTGTGGGCGGTCCTGGGGAATCACGATCACTTTACCGATCCGAATCGGGTAACGAGCGCACTTCGTGCACAAGGAATTCGTGTTCTCGCCAACGAATCAGCGCCGATTGAGCGCGACGGAGCACGCTTCTGGCTTGCGGGTATCAACGACGTCTTCAGCGAGACCGCCAACCTAGACCGTACATTGGAGTCGGTTCCAGGCACCGAAGCCACGATCTTGTTGGCGCATGAACCTGACTATGCAGACCACGTTGCGCGACAGGCCAATCGCCATTCCGTGGACCTTCAACTCTCTGGACATTCTCACGGAGGACAGGTGCGGGTCCCTCTCGTGGGTCCCGTTTACCTCCCTGAGCTGGCGAGAAAGTACGTCTGGGGGTTGTACAAGATCGGACCACTCACTCTCTACACCAATCCCGGCGTGGGCACAGTCGGGATCCCCGTGCGTTGGAACTGCCCTCCAGAAGTCACGCTTCTGACCTTGCGGGGCTCCGCAAGTTAGTGAAGAATCGTTCCAAGAAGGAAGGTCGGTCGCAAAACCTCACTCCTCGTGTGAAACCCATTTCACACCGAACCTTGCAGCGCACGAAGTATTGCTCGCAACCTATTGCAAGAAAAGGGCATTCCGGTTGTTGTTGTTGGTCCTCCATTTGCCACCAGCTGGTTGGGGGATACGCAAGAATCATGCTCCGTCGCATCTGGCCGGCAGTTCTGCTCCTGGTGATTCCCATTGGCAGTCTCGCTCTGAACCCGCCTGCAGCAGGCACTCGTTCGACGATTCTGGATCAGCACGAGCACCAGGTCTCGAGATCGCTGACCCGTGCTTCCCAGTTCATGGATGTGCCTCACATCAGCGCGCAGGCGGCTTGCGAGGACGTTCAACCGCCTGAGGCTTTGACCACCCCCGACCCGCTCTTTGCCCCCGCAGGACACGGCAGGAAGGTTAAAGTCAGTTTCATCATCGGGACCGATGGCAGAGTCCACAGCCCGCTCATCCTTGAGAGCGCTGGCATCTCCGGCGACCGCCGTGTTCTGCAGACTGTCCGCACCTGGCGATATCGTCCCGCAACCTGCAATGGGGTCCCGACTGAGACCGAAGGCAAAATCGAGTTTTCCAGCCGGTAGGATCAGCCACTGGGCTAGAATGACCCCAGAGCGGACGATTCCTGGACCAATTTTGTGGACAAAGACAAAAAGCCTCCCAAACAACCCGGCATGCCTTCTGATGAGTCACGACCGGTCAACAGTGCCGAGATGGAAGAGCTTTACCGCAGGCTGGCGCCCGAGATGCGTCGTGCCAAGCCCGGTCCGGATGCCATTGCGGCAGCCCTCGAAGCGGCCCAACGTCTCGCTTCTGAGGCCGACGCCGAAGACGCCTCGAGTGACTTGGCTGAGGATCTCTCGTTCGATTCCAGCGTGAGGGTTTGTGCCGTCTGCGGGTATCGGAACCGCGGGGGCAACAAATTCTGCGGCATGTGCGGAGTCGCGGTCGCGGAAACCGGCGAACCCGCGACTCCAACCCCTTTGCCAGAGGAGCGTCGCCCCTCGCGCCCCATCGCGCTTCACCCGAATCCGTTTCTGGATCCTGACCCCGAGCCCGAACCAAGGCCGATGGGAAACAGAAGTGGCGGTCCTGAGACGCATCATTATCATCACCATTATCACCACCACTATTTTCCCGGCGGGCAAGAGGGGATCGTTCCGCGTTCCGGGGCTGATTCCGTGCGGGAAGAAAAGCAGCGTCCCACCGCAGCTCTGAGAGGCGACATGAGCCGCGCTGAAGCCGCGGTCCGTCGGATTACCCAGGAGTGGGTGCTGGCCTGCAATACCAAGCACCTCGACGACCTGCTCGACCTCTACGTGGCGGATGCCCTTGTCTTGCGATCGAACTACCCCCCAGTGCGCGGCGCTGCCGCGGTGCGCGAATTCTTCTTCGGAGCGCTCGATGCGGGACTGGGAGAAGTCGAGGTCGATCCTCTCCGCGTGGAAGTGACTGGCGATTTGGCTTATGAAGCGGGACGATGTAAGGCCTTGGTACCGAGTGCAACTGGAAAGCGTCGCGAGGAACGTGGCAAGTATCTTTGGGTCTGCGCGAGGCAGGCCAACGGCGAATGGAAGTTGGCGGCGGACTGCTGGTCCAGCGATCTGACCTTCACCACTTTGGAGTCTGACGTTCCAGCGAACACAGGCGTAAAGTCCAGCCAGCCCCGAAAAACCTCCGGATCCTAGCGACTCGCTGCAAACTCCGGCTACGGACTCACGCCCACTTTCGCCAGATCGGCGCGTAGTTGCTCCACCGTTTGCATCTCGATCGTCTGCATTCCCAGCTTGCCGGCAATTTCCAGATTCAGCGACCGATCGTCGACAAAACAGCACTCCGCCGCCGGGATCTGCGCAATCTCCAGCGCCAGTCGGTAGATGTCGCGTTCGGGCTTGCGGAAGCCTACGAAGCAGGAGCTGATAAAAAGACGAAAAATTCTTCGCAGTCCGTACTTTTCGATTCGATAGTAATTGAGCTCGCGCGATTCGTTATTGATCGTCCCCATGAAATACTTTCCCGAGTCGCTCAACCCATGCGCGAACTCCAATACCTCCGGAAACGGCTGCGACAGCGAGTACATGTAGTCACGGAACTCGTCGCGCGTGAAGGGACGAGTGCGATAAAACACGGTGCGATCGATGTACTCCTCGAGGGTGATTTTCCCGCGCTCAAACGACGAGACCACCATTTCATGGCGGTCGTGAAACTCTTCCTCGTCCAGTCGAAAATGTTCGAGCGCCGCTGTACGTTGAGCGCGGTCCCAGGCATTGGTAAGCAGAACTCCGCCAACATCCCAAAAAATGGCGCGAATAGCAGGCAAGTCAGTCCCTCCTACAGGCAAATTCTTAGAGAGAGTGTAGATGAACGTCTGTCGCCGCCGCCAGAGTGGGTTTGCCGGCACGGTTACAGGTAACTCAAGACCTCAGGAGGAGGAAGATCCTGCAGCCTTCGCCTTGGCTCGGGCGGCATGGTGTATGGTCAGAAGCTGCTCGATCGCCTCTGCGCAGACCGGCTTCGAGAACAAGTAGCCCTGGCCCAGTTCGCAGCCAAGTTGCCGGAGCATGTCCATCTGCGCGTGTTCTTCGATGCCTTCTGCGACGACTTTCAGGTGGAGGCTGTGTGCCAGCATAACAATGATGCGGACAATCTCGTGGGTCTCAAGGTCGCGCTCCATTCCGGAGATGAACGTTCGATCGATCTTCAATGTATCCACCGGAAAGCGCTGAAGTCGCGAGAGCGACGAGTAGCCAGTTCCGAAATCGTCGATGCTGAGGCGAACACCAAGAGCTTTCAACTCGGAGAGAACAACCGCCGACCGTTGGGCGTCTGCCATCGCGATATTCTCGGTAATCTCCAGATCGATCAAATGGGGGTCCATGCAGGTCTGCTTGAGCACGTCACTGATCTGGGCGGCCAGATCGTCCTGGGCAAACTGCTTGGCCGTAATATTTGCACTGAACATAAGTGGCGAATCCGAAGGGAAGAGCGCATGCCATCGGCGAAGTTGCTCGCAGGCCTCGCGCAGGAGTGCCTGATTGATGGGAATAATCAGGCCGATCTCGTCAGCCACCTTAATGAATTCTCCCGGCATGACAATGCCTTCAGGACGCTCCCACCGGGAGAGTCCTTCGAATCCCACAATATGACCATCTTGCAGCGAGACGATCGGCTGATAGTGGACGCGGAACTCGTCCCGTTCGAGGGCCCTGCGCAGGTCGGTTTCCAGCTGCAACCGCTTCACCGCGCCCGCATGCATGGCGTTGTCAAAAACCTCGCAGCGCGCCTTGCCAGCTTGCTTGGCCCGATACATTGCGATCTCTGCATCACGGAGCACGTCCTGCGCATCGGTGCGGGCGCCATTGCTGAACGCGATGCCAATGCTCGCGGTGACTACAATCTCATGGCCGTTCACGGCAAAGGGAAGCGTCATTCTCTGCTGAATGCGCTCCGAGATGCGTATGGCGTCGCTGGGATTGCGCAGCTCTTCAGCGAGTACGACAAATTCGTCGCCCCCGGGCCGGGCCAACGTACTTTCGCCCGGCAGCAGGTCTGTATCTTTTCCCTCCCCAGGCCGTGAAACCGTGTCAGCACCCCGCAGCGAGGCCGTCAGGCGGCGCGCAATCTGGATAAGAAGGTCGTCGCCCGCCTCGTGGCCGAGGCTGTCGTTGAATACCTTGAACTCGTCAACATCGATAAACAAGACGGCAAACTTAAAGTCGCTATGGCGCCGGGAGATGGCCATCGCCCGCTGCAAGCGATCGAGAAGCAGAGCTCGGTTAGGCAGGTTAGTCAGACCGTCGTAAAAAGCCTGGTGAGCCAGTAGCGCTTCGACTCGCTTCCGTTCGGTAATGTCACGGTTGACGATCACCAATCCGTCGGTACCGCCGTCCTTGCCGGGAATCGCGCTGGCCGTCGATTCCAGAACGAGCCAGGAACCATCCTTGTGACGGATGCGGTATTCGAGGCGCTCGCCCCGCCCGGTGAGGCGCGCCTTCTCAGCCGCTCCCAGGACACGATCGCGATCCTCGGGATGCACTTGCTCCAGAGAAGATGTGCCCGCCAACTCGTCAGCGTCATAGCCAAGGGTCTTCTGATAGGCAGGGCTGTTATACAGACGGCGTCCTTTGCCGTCGACAACGGCGATCATGTCGGCCGCATTTTCGGTAATGAGTTGAAAGAGGTGATCCCGCTCTGCCAGCTGACGCCGAATGCGCTGAAGCTGCAGATGCTGGTAAATCGTGTAGATGTCAAACAGCAGCACCAGTGCCGCCAGTCCACGAACCCACTCCTTGAGGTTCAAAGAGTAATAGCCGCTGGCAGGCAGATGAAAGCCGGGGAACGTTAATGAGAGGATCCCGAATGTAAGAACTAAAGTAACCGCAACGGCAAATCCCCATAACCACCACTCACGACCTTCAACCTGGCGGATGGGTATCGGCGGACGCTCGGGCGCAGGTCGGCGCTGAGATGCTTCCGTCACGTAATTCGCAGCCTGCGTGCTGCCATAAGGCAACTCCGTAAACCCTGGCACGTGGGCGCCTTATGGGACTACCACCATATGGCACCATGTGCTGGTTACCTCGTGTTACTACCTTCTATTACGTTCTCGCAATTGTCGACCGGACGCTCACTAACGTAATCTCGACACATGATGAACAGCAGCAAACCCGAGGCAAACACCAGGCAAGGCGCTGAGGCTGCTAGTCCGACATTCAAGGGAGACAGACCTATGAAATCGATCATGTTTTCGGCGTTAGCCGTTCTGGTTCTGAGCGGAATGTCTGCTGCGAAGGAACTGCCGGATGCCCCTAGCGCTGCGATGGCCAGCGGAAGCTACATCGTCGAGTCCACCGTGCCGAATCCAGCGCCGAAGTTTGTTGCGGTTGAGACGAAAACTGTCGATACCAAGTTTGTTGCCCTCGCGGTGATGTCGACCGGCAGCACCTTTGCCGACTCCTACACCACGCTGTTTGCCCGGCAAAACTGGCTCGCTGGCAAGAAAGGCGTCTGCAACGTTGAAGTTCAGTCCGCCTACCTGTATGGCACTCACCCGACTGTGGCACGCGCCTACGCGGTGGCCTCGGTGAAGAGCGCCGGTTCCGTGTTCGCCGCCTACTACTTGCGCAAGCACCACAACCGGTTCTGGAGCCTGCCTCTGGTCGCAAATTCAATCATCGGTCTGCAGGGCGTCACCCAGAACATGATGTCGTGCAACTAGCTTCTGCGCCCAGGTCGGGGCGTCATGGGTTATGGCGTCGTGAGAGTTCAAGTCAATTTGGTCGTCAAGGTATTCGAAGTTCCAGTGGAACGTGGGTTCTAAGTTCTGAATATTGGCGGACGCAGTACGAAGTCGGTTTTCGTTACATGCCCACGCAAACACCGGCACGGCAGGGAAGACCACGAGCATAGCCAGCGATAAGACCGAGTTCACGCAGTGCTATTGAGCATTGCGATCAAGCGCTGCCAGAAGAAGATCCCACCCGACAAGCATCCTGATTTCTCCAGCTGTTCGTGAGAAGTAATCTCATTTACCCTTTTGCCATCGCAAGTCGGACGTGAATCCTAAGTGCAGACCTGCAGCACTTAATGTCATCACCAATCATCCTTGTCAATATATCGAGTATCGTAAGTAGCTATCCTGCTACTATAGGCGCGTGTACTGGTTCCTTGAGGGTGCGGTCTTTATTGTTGACTTCGTAGTTGCCTTTTTGGGATAAGGAATTCAGACCTTCCGCTTTGTAGAGAATGACATGAGCAATCCGAACCCTCTGAAGCTTCTTGCCATCGATGACGATCGGCAGACTCTGATGCTTATTGCCGATGCCCTGGCAAATCAAGGTCTTGAGATATTGACGGCGGAAGATGCCGAAGTCGGCTTCGAGATGTTCTTAAAGGAACGCCCGAGAGTTGTGCTTCTTGATTTTGTCATGCCCAAAATCAGTGGAATGGCTCTGCTGGAGCGCATGCTGTCCGCAGACCCTGCAGCGAATGTGATCTTGATTACCGGGCATTACTCGACCGAATCTGCGATCGAAGCGACTCAGAAAGGCGCATCCGACTATCTTACAAAGCCCCTCGACATCCAACGACTTCGAGATCGAATCGCAAGCGTATTGGCAGAAGCAGAGATCCGCCGCAAAACTCTGGCTCTCGACCTGGAACTTCTCAAGGCGTGTCAATTCGAGGGTATTGTCAGCCGCAGTCCTCTGATGCTTGAAGTGTTCGCGAAGATCCGCCGCGTTGCCCCGCACTTTAGGACCCTCCTGATCACAGGCGCGACCGGAACCGGGAAAGAGTTAGTCGCGCGAGCAGTACACCGGCTAAGCCCCGCTCAGGCCGACCGATTTGTCGCATTCAACTGCTCGGGACTCGTGGAGAGCCTGGCGGAGAGCGAACTGTTCGGTTACGTCAGAGGCGCCTTCACCGGTGCGGCCCAGGACCGGGCCGGTTTGTTCGAGAGTGCGGACCGTGGGACAGTATTTCTCGATGAGATTGGAGAACTGTCTGCGGGAGCTCAGGCCAAGTTACTTCGGGTCCTGCAGGATCACCAAATTCGGAGAGTTGGAGCGACCACGTCACGTGCGATTGATGTGCGGGTGATCGCTGCGACAAATCGCGACCTGAGATCAATGGTGCGCGACGGCCAGTTTCGCGAAGACCTGTACTACCGGCTGGCCGTGGTGGAGATCGCGTTGCCGGTTCTCGCCAGCCGGCGCGAAGACCTGCCTCTGCTGGAACGGTATTTCGTACAAAAATTTTCGGCGGAGTACAACAAACCGATTGCGGGCCTGACCAGGAGGGCACAGAGCCGCATGGCGACCTACCCATGGCCGGGCAACATTCGTGAACTGGAGAATGTCATCGGAAACGCTTGCATGATGACAGAAGGGAAGTTCCTGGATGTCAACGATCTGCCCGAGCGCTTGCGCGGCGAGTTGACCGACGAGGCAATTACCGGCGATGCCTACCTCAGTCTGGAAGAACTCCAGCGTCGCCATGTCCTGAGAGTGCTCGAACTCGTGGGTGGGAATAAGGTTCGGGCTGCAGAAATTCTCGGTGTGGGACGTGCAACGATCTACCAGTTACTGGCCAGAATGAAGCTCGAAAAGAAAGAAGAAACTGCCTAGGAAGTCCCCGCTATCTGCTTATCCATCTAGGAGTTGCCTGCCTTCAAGGCTCGTCTGATTAAGCGACAAATGTCTGAATAGTGGGCAGACGATCTAGGCCTGTCCCCTCCCATCTCATGACAGATCACTGACTTATCGGGCATGCCGCTTCTGGCGACCGAGTTGCACTCATCCTGATAGAGACATTTGGACAGAGCCGTTGCTGCACCCCAGCCGAGGCCGCACAGGGGCGCTGCGTCTCCGCACGAAGAGGTCTATATGACACCGGATATGGCATTCGAATGCTTGCTTGTTTCGCGAGATCCGCAGGTGGTTTGCGCCGTGAACCACGTGCTGGACAATCTCTCGATTGATACGAAACTATGCGTGAATTCTTCAGAAGCTCTCGACCTCCTCAGACAGGGGAGCCCCGACCTCGTGGTGATCGATTGGGAGCAAGACAGCGCCGCTGCTGAGCTTCTAAGCGAGATCGAAAGATCAAACGTCGCGCAGAAGCGGACCGTGGTCGCGGTCTCTGCCATAGATCGTGCGATCCCAGGCACTCATCTGGTGCTGAGGAAGCCTGTAACTTCGGAATCGGGCGCCGACTCCCTGAAGCGCCTCTACTCGCGGATGCTGCAAGACCACCGTCGACATGCCCGATATGCAGTGATGACATCGGTTGTCGCTACGGACGGCGATGATCGTCCCTTGCCCATGACAATCACGAATATCGGAGATGGCGGAATCGGGCTCAGTACGCGAGAAAAGATCTCAGTCGGAGACGTATTGGCATTCAATTTATTGCTGCCGAGCGCGGTCCGCCAAATATATATCGAGGCCCGCGTCCTCTGGACCCGAGACTACGGCACAGCCGGATGCGAGTTCGTCCACATTCCACCGGTTGATCTGGATATTCTGCACGACTGGCTCAAACAGAAATGCCAGGTCAAGCGGCCACTGGTTGCATTGTGAATGGCGTCCAAACCGTTTGTTCGATTCGCGGTAATGTAACGCATCCCGCTTGACGCAAAATGATCTGTGGGCACTCTTATCGTGATTGGGGTCACACAACATTGGGGTCACACAACAAAGATGGCTCGAACTCTGCGTTTCCGCTACGCTCCTGATGATCTCCGTTTCCGAGTGATTCGCATCACCCCCGTGTGTGTTCGCAGTGGTAGTGCGTTTGGATCACTTCCCGGTACCTTAAAGGGTAAGATTCCTCTTTTTGAACTCATCAGGACCTCGGACTCTCATTTGGTTGGCGAACGAGAACACTGCAGAACTACAATAAGCTTCCTGGGCGAGGTTCCAGCCCAAGGCGGAAAGTCCTATGCCTTCATACGTTGCTAAGCCAGTTCCTCCGAATCAGGACAAGCGCTGGAAGTTGGTAGATGCCACCATGCGTCGGCAGGGCCTGCACGCGCGCGGTCTGATTGAGACTCTGCATACCGTGCAGGAGGCCTTCGGATATCTCGACGAGCAAGCCTTGCGTTATGTCGCCATGTCGCTTCGTGTACCGTTGAGTCGCGCCTACGGCGTTGCGACTTTTTATCATTTCTTTACCCTGAAGCCCGCAGGTGATCATACCTGCGTTATCTGCATGGGAACGGCTTGCTACATTAAAGGAGCGCCGCTGTTGCTCGACGCCATGCAACACGACCTGGGCGTGGCTCCAGGAGAGACAACTACAGACCGCAAGGTATCTCTGCTGACAGCCCGCTGTCTCGGCTCATGCGGACTAGCTCCGGCCGTGGTTTATGACCAGGAGGTCGCTGGGAAGGTAACACCTGCAGCCATGCGGGAACGAATGAAACAATGGATGCATCATGACGCCTGAGGAACTCGAACAGATTGCCGAAGATGAACGCGCGGCGCGAAGCAAATTCACCCAGCGCGTCAATGTCTGCGTAGCCGCCGGGTGCTTGTCCTGCCAGAGTCAATCGGTCAAAGACGCTCTGGACAAGGAAGTAAACCGGCGGGGCGCTCAAGACCGCTGCCAGGTGAAGGGCGTGGGCTGCCTCGGCCTTTGTGCCGAAGGCCCGCTGGTCTCGACCAACGCCGGAGTTCTCTACAAACACGTAGCAGCCGGTGATGAAGGGGAGATCCTCGACAGCCTGGAAGCTGCGCCGGTTTCGCGCCTGCTTTGTCCCACCGACGTTCCATTTTTTCAGCGCCAGAAAAAGATCGTGCTGGAAAATTCCGGTGTGATTGACCCCGAGAGAATCGAAGACTACGTCGCCGCGGATGGATACGTCGCGCTGCTAAAAGTGTTGACCGAGATGACGCCACGCGAGGTGATCGATGAGGTCACGAAAAGCGGCCTCCGTGGTCGAGGCGGTGGTGGTTATCCCACGGGTTTGAAGTGGAGCACGGTTTCGAAGTCTGTGGGCACGCAGAAATATGTCATCTGCAACGCCGACGAAGGCGATCCCGGAGCCTTCATGGACCGCAGCGTCCTCGAGAGCGATCCTCACCGCGTCCTGGAAGGGATGCTCATCGGCGCTTACGCAGTGGGTGCGTCGGAGGGTTACATTTACGTCCGGGCCGAGTACCCGCTGGCGATCAAGCGATTGCGCAATGCCATTCGTCAGGCAGAACGGGTAGGCCTTTTGGGCGCCAACATCTGCGGCACGCGCTTCAGCTTTCGTGTGGACCTGCGGCTGGGCGCCGGAGCCTTTGTCTGCGGCGAAGAGACCGCCCTCATCGAGTCGGTCGAAGGCAAACGCGGCATGCCGCGCCCTCGTCCTCCATATCCGGCCATGGAAGGCCTATTCGGCCAGCCCACGCTCATCAACAACGTCGAGACCTTCGCCAACATCGCACCCATCCTCCGCAACGGCGGCGACTGGTACGCGCAGATTGGTACCGAGAAAAGTAAAGGCACAAAAGTGTTCGCCCTGGCTGGCTGCGTTCAGAACACCGGCCTCGTCGAAGTCCCCATGGGCGTCAGCCTGCGGGAGATGGTGTTCGAAATCGGCGGCGGTATTCCGGATGGCAAGAAATTCAAAGCGGTCCAGACCGGTGGACCATCGGGTGGCTGCTTGCCGCCTGACTGCCTCGATATGCCCGTGGATTACGAGTCGCTCGCTCGTGCCGAATCTATTATGGGTTCGGGCGGCATGATCGTGATGGATGAAAGCTCATGCATGGTCGATGTCGCCAAATACTTCATGGATTTCTGCATGACGGAATCTTGCGGCAAGTGCATCCCATGCCGCGTCGGCACCTACCAGATGCACCGCATTCTTACCGCCATCAGTACCATGAGTGCGAGCCAGCAGGATATGACGATGCTCGAAGAACTCTGCGATCTGCTGAAGCACACCAGTCTCTGCGGGTTGGGGCAATCGGCTCCGAATCCCGTCGTCAGCACGATGCGCTCGTTTGCCGCAGAATATCGGGCCCACGTTGAAGACCACAAATGCCCCGCAGGGGTCTGTGGCCGTCAGGAAAACGGAGAGACGCAATGAGCCCGGCCGCCAGCGTCAAGACCCTGAAGATCGACAACCGCGACTTGAGCGGTCGTCAGGACGAGACCATTCTCGCGGTGGCCCGCCAGAATGGCATCTTCATCCCGCGCCTGTGCGAGATGGAGGGCCTCTCCGACGTTGGGGCTTGCCGCATGTGCCTCGTCGAAGTGAAAGGCCAGAACCGCCTGCTACCCGCGTGCGTGACCACCATCGAAGAGGGCATGGAGGTCACCACCAGCTCCGACCGCCTCAATCGCTATCGCAAAATGATCCTGGAGTTGCTCTTCACCGAGCGGAATCACGTTTGCTCGGTCTGCGTTTCGAACGGGAATTGCGAACTCCAGATGCTGGCTCAGAAGCTCGACATCACCCACGTTCATTTCCCGTATCGCTATCCGAAAGTCGAGGTGGATGCCTCGCATGACCGCTTCGTCATGGACCATAACCGCTGCATCCTGTGCACTCGCTGCGTGCGTGTTTGCGACGAGATTGAAGGCGCTCACACCTGGGGCATTATGGGGCGCGGCATCGATGCCAAGGTCATCACCGATCTCAACGAGCCGTGGGGATTATCCGAAACCTGTACCGGTTGCGGAAAGTGCGTACACGTGTGCCCCACCGGCGCGTTGTTCGAAAAAGGACGGTCTGTGGCTGAGATGCTCAAACGGCGGCAGTTCCTTCCTTACCTCACTCTCATGCGGGAAGAGAACGAATGAGGGGTTTGAATGAGTAAAAAGCGGTTAGCGACAGTATGGCTGGATGGCTGCTCGGGATGCCACATGTCCTTTCTCGATATCGACGAACGCCTGCTCACGCTCGGCGGCTTGGTCGACCTCGTCTACAGCCCCCTGGTTGACGCCAAGATATTCCCTGACGACGTCGACTTGGCACTCGTGGAAGGCGCGGTGAGCAGTGAAGACGATCTCCACAAGATTAAAATCGTGCGGGAGCGCACGAAGACCCTGGTGTCGCTGGGCGACTGCGCCGTCACTGCCAATGTGCCGGGTATGCGGAACCCGTTTGGCGTAAAGGCGGTGTGTGACCGCGCCTATCGCGAAAATGTGACCTTCGATCCTGGTATTCCCAATCAGGTCGTTCCAGCCTTGCTGCCATATTCGCGTCCAATCCATGAAATCGTGACCGTCGACGTCTTTGTCCCCGGTTGTCCTCCTTCCGCCGACACTATTTACTACGTTGTCACCGAACTGCTGGAAGGCCGCCAGCCCGACCTGAAAACGAGAACACGCTTTGGAGCCTAGGGAGCCGATGTGAAGCAGGGCAATACTATCGTCATAGATCCGGTGACCCGCATCGAGGGTCACTCGAAGGTCACGCTGCACCTTAACGAAGACGGCCGCGTCGAGGAGGCCCGTTTCCACGTCACGCAGTTTCGCGGATTCGAAAAGTTCTGCGAGGGCCGTCCCTTCTACGAGATGCCGTCGCTGATGGCGCGGATCTGCGGCATTTGTCCCGTGAGCCACTTGATCGCGTCGGCGAAAGCCTGCGATTCGCTGCTGGCGGTGAAGATCCCTCCCACAGCCGACAAATTGCGCCGCATTTTCAACCTCGCCCAGGTCGTGCAATCGCACGCTCTGAGCCTGTTTCACCTCTCCTCCCCCGATCTGCTTCTTGGAATGGATGCCGACCCCGCCAAGAGCAACCTGTTCGGAGTGGCGGAAAAGAATCCCGAACTCGCGATGGACGGAATCCAGCTGAGAAAGTTCGGACAGCAAATCATCGAGCGTCTCGGCGGCAAGCGAATTCACCCGGCTTGGATCGTTCCCGGCGGAGTGAGCGAACCCCTCAGTGAGACGGATCGTGATGCCATTCTGCACACCATCCCCGAGGCCCTCGCAATCGCCGAACGTACCCTGGAATGGTTCAAGAGCACGATGGAAGGATTCCGTGAAGAGATCTCCACCTTCGGCAATTTCCCCACCCTCTTCATGGGAATCGTAAAGAAAGACAACGGGCTGACTTTTTACGATGGCAAGGTGCGCATCGTCGACGCCTCCGGCCACGTGGTTGCAGATGATCTCGATCCCGCGCGCTACTACGACTACATTGGCGAGAAGGTCGAGTCCTGGAGCTACCTGAAGTCGTCCTACTACAAGCCGAAAGGCTTTCCTGACGGCATCTACCGGGTAGGGCCACTAGCGCGTTTGAATGTCGCGGACCGCTGCGGAACCCCGCGCGCCGATCAGGAACTGGCGGAGTTCCACGAACTGCAGCGCACCGCGGTACTGAGTTCGTTCCACTACCACCACGCCCGCCTCATCGAGATTCTCTACTGTGTCGAGCGCATGGAGCAGTTGCTCAACGATTCCGAGATTCTCTCCAAACACGTGCGCGCCGTCGCGCGGCCGAACGCGTTCGAAGGCGTCGGAGCCAGCGAAGCC
>Ga0265338_10003791_pt1 | contig 21012 bp, 16 predicted proteins | sample 42126metaG_FD_193579 | JGI IMG/M metagenome (GOLD analysis project Ga0265338, IMG submission 193579) | Rhizosphere microbial communities from Carex aquatilis grown in University of Washington, Seatle, WA, United States - 4-21-26 metaG | ecosystem: Host-associated > Plants > Roots > Rhizosphere... | reverse complement strand
TCGGAAGCCGGCTCCGCAACTGCCGGTCTGGCTGGTTCCCCATGCGCTGGTGTCACTGGTGCAGTAGAGATATCCGGGCAGGCCGGCCGAGGAGTAGAAGGCAATGTCCGGGACAAGGCGCATGCTGCCGGAGGGAATGCCGGGAACGCCGGTTTGCCATGAGGGCCGGGCGATCCTGGTGCTGACGCCGCCTCCAGTGGAGGCAAGGCAATCGAGCTGGCCGCAGTTGGCGGTGTTGTCGTTCCAGGCCACTTCAGGGATGTACTGCTTGGCGGAGCCGATCACGTCGTTGTTGCCGTTGGTGGACCAGTACTGGGAGAAATTGGTGCCACCGGCAACGTCCAGGGTGCTGATCTCTGTGCCGCCGACGCCGGTGATCCAGGCGCTGGAGGCTGGGTAGTTGACTGCTTCCTGCGATTGCGCCGCGGTGGTGGAACCGACATTGGTATCGCCAAAGCAGGCAGCGGAGCCCGCGTCACCGGAGGCAGATACCACGGTCTGGCCCTGCGCGGCTGCCTGTTGGAAGATGGCTTCCTGGCCAGTCACGTATGCGGAGGTCAGAAATGGATCGAGCTCGCACGTGGTGTAACTCATGCTGATAATGTTGCCGATGCCCTCATCAATGGCGTAGCTGGCAGCATCGTAGACGCCGAAATTGGAGCTGCTGCCGGTGTAAACAAAGACGATGTTGGCGCCGGGAGCGATGGCGCCGGACCACTCCAGATCGAGGTCGGACTCGGATTGATCGCCACTGAAGACGGCTGAGTCGCCCGTCCCCGGGACCAGCACCAGATTGGGGTCCTTCTTCTGCAGGCCGGCAGCGGACTGGAAGCTCTCGATATCGGTGACGTTGACCGCGGACTGGCCCATGATGGCGATGGTCTGGCCATTTCCGTGCACGCCGGCGCTGTAGAGCGGGCCAATGTCGTAGGTGGTTACGATGTCAGGCGGCGCGAAAAACACGTTGCCGGTCTGGCCGGAGGTGAAGTTGCCGCGCGGGACGATGTGGGCGGCGTGGGGGCGGAAGTCAGAGAGGTTATGGACGTCCACCACGACGGAGGCGATGGCCGATGGCACGGAGAGCGCCGTGGAAGGGGCAAAGTGCCGCTGGCCGTCAGCCTGGTAGAAGTGCATCTGGGTGGCGAAGGCCGATTCCACCTGGGCCGCCGATCCGGAGAAACGGATGGCGGTGTGGCTGCGGTTCACCGTATCGATGGTGAATCCCTGCTGCTGGAGCCAGTTCTGCACCTTATCTATATCGGACTGGGCGACGCCGAAGCGGGCGGCGAACTGGTCCGGAGTGAGCCACTGGTGGTAGAGAGGCGAGGCGGGATTCTGCTGCGCTTCAATCAGCGCGTCAAGAGCGGCCTGCTGCGCGGCGGAGCGGTTGAATTGGAGCGCGATGCCGTGGATGGGGGTGCTCGAGGGCATCCGGCCGAGATCGGCAGCCACGCCCGCGAGCGCATATTGAGAGCCAGGGATGGGCGAGAGCTGGGAGGAATCGATCTGGGTCCGAATGCGGGCCGCAGGCGTTTGCGCGGCCATAATTGCGGCGGACACCAGAAGCGCCGCGACGGCCCCGAAGATCCGGGTAAGCCTGTGCGGGAGGGAGGGAGTCATGGTCTTCATTGTCTTTTCCTTGTGTACTGCACGAGTGAGAAGTCCCCGGTGAGAGCTTCATACGGGGCGAAATTCCAGCCGAGGCGCGGATTGGGGGCCAGGCGCCAAGGCGAAAGGGAAAAATCGAACGCACACATCAGCGACCATCGGGCCGGGGCATTTCAGCTTAAGGGGCACCCGGGACCGCCCATGGGCGTCACATTGCATAGACTCTGAATGTTCAGCAAAGTTGTGGTGCGGAACCCATAAAACCCGCCACTTACGAGGAGACGGCCGCCGTTAATTAGATGGAAACTGGCGGCTGGAGGTTAGCGAAGGCTCAGGCAGGCTCGTCATCATCCCATGCGTAGCTGTCCTGGGGAGCGATGCGGAGGGCGGGTTTGGCGGCGCGGGGCGGCACGTATCCGGGGCTGCGCCAGGCGATCGCCATCTTTTCCCGGCCCAGGATCTTGTGAATCTGGCCACGCGCATGGTCGGCCCAGGGACCATTGCGGTCGATGCGCAGGTAGGCACGCCAGTGGCGAAGCGCCTGGCGCAGTTCGCCCTTGCGCTCCAGAGCCAGGGCCAGATTGTAGTGCGCGTCTGCATAGCCGGGCGAGAGGGTCACTGCCTGGCGGTAGGCGGCGATGGACTCTTCCATCCGATTCAGTTCGTCCAGTACGTTGCCAAGGTCAAAGAACGCGAGAACGTAATCCGGGTCTTCCTCGCTGGCCCGGCGGTAGAGTTCCTCGGCGCGGTCGAACTGGCGCAGATGAAAGTAAATGGTGCCCAGGTTGATGTAGGCGGCGGCATAGGAGGGATCGGCGGCAACGATTTCGCGGTAGATCTCGATGGCGCGCTGCTTGTCGCCACCTTCTTCAGCCTGCACCGCGCTGAGAAAGAGATCCTGGAGCCGGCGCTGCGACTCGCCTGGGCGCAGCGGCTCCGGTTCTCCCAGCGGATCTTTTTGTCCCGCACGCTCGAAGTCGAAGAGCAACTGGCGGCGGATGGGGTCCACCATGGCGCCGTGATGGCGGAAGGCGATGCGGGTGCTTCCGGTGCGGACCACGGTGGCCTCAAGCAGGGGATTGGCCATCCCCGCCACGGCTTTCATGGCAAGAATGGAGTGGCGGATGGAGGCGGCAGGCACGTCTTCAGCGCGCAGCGAACGCAGCGTGCGCAACTGCCCGAGGTCCTGAAACGTGTAGGCCTGCTGGGAAGGAATCAGGCCCGCTCGCTCCCACCCCAGCAACTGGCGGGAACTGATCTGAAGGATCCGCAACACATCCTGACGACTAAAGCTGCTCACTCTTCGTAGGCTCCCGTGGGTCTCCCCGGTGCTGACTCCGAGTTCACTCCGGCTGCTCCGCGAGCGATCCCGGAAGTGGTGCCGGAACCATTGGCGGAGAATCCGTTCCCGCTGCGATTATGCCAAGAATACAAGTGGATAAGCAGACCTTAACTCAATGCTCGATAAAAAGTGCGTGGATAAGCAGTACCTGATCTGGTTCCCGCGGGAATGGGGAATAGCGTGGGGGGACGAAACGAGGCGCGGGAGGGAATGGAGCCGACGATCGGACTTGAACCGATGACCTGCTGATTACGAATCAGCTGCTCTACCAACTGAGCTACGTCGGCGCGCTCTTCACGATTGTAACGTCCGGCCCGTTTTGGGTAAAGTTGAGGCTTGGCCGTGCGGCGCGCGCGTTGTTACTGCGCGGCCCAAAAGGGGAGATGACCCACGATGCAACTGACGCTGATGCAGCAGACGGTGCAGCTTGCTTTCCGCGTGGCCTTTGCGTGGGCCGGCGGCCTGGTCCTGGCGGTTGCGGTGCGCGCGCTGCTTCCCGAACAGCTGGGATTCAATGTGACCGCGAAGGCGACCACCTACTTTCTTCCGTTCAATCGCATCGGATTCTGGACCTGCATCTGGGCGGCTGTCACTGTCACCGTCATGGTGGTGGTGCGGGCCATGATCGGCGATCTGGCATCAACACCGCGCTGAGGGTGTTTAGAGCTATACTCCCGCCATGCAGGAGAGTCCCGACCAGGAATGGCGCAGGCTCAGTGAGCACTACGCCGGCATGTACGATGGAGAGCTGCTGGAGCTTGCGCGCGGCTACAAGGATCTGACCGAGCTGGCGCAGCAGGTGTTGCGCGACGAGATGAAGAAGCGCGGGCTGGGCGAGCCTCTGGCGCCGCGGCCTAAGGCAGCAAGCCCGCAAGTAAGCAAGCCGGCGAGTCAGCCTGTGCGAGCTGCGCTCCCGGTGGAGGCAGCGCCGTTGGATCCGCAGGCCGAGCAGGACCGCATGCGGTTTGCGGCGCACTACGCAACACTCAGCGATGAGGATCTTCTGGACCTTGCCGACGATATTGAGAGCCTGACCGCCGGCGCGCAGCTTGCGCTGGGCCAGGAATTGGAGAGGCGCGACCTGGGCGAAGTGCGCGCAATTACTGAGGAGCAGAACGACGAAGAGACCGATGCGTTGGCGCGCGCCGAGGAGCGCATGGCCGCTGAGGAAGAATCCGACGCGGAGAGCGAGCCCGGCGAATTAACGTGGAAGACTGAACTGGATGAATACGCCACGCGAGCAGAGGCGTTGCAGCGCATGGAGATGCTGCGGCGCGCGGGAATCGAAAGCTGGTTTTTGAACCCTGAGACGTACCGCGTCAGCGTAGCGGCCGATCAACTTGAAGACGCGCAGCGGATCGTGGCGCAACCGGTGCCGGCGGATATCGTCGAGCAATCGCAAATGACGGTGCCGGAGTACGAAATGCCGACGTGTCCGCAATGCCGCACGGCCGATCCGGTGCTCATCGACACCGAACCCTCGAACAAATGGCTCTGCGAATCGTGCGGGCATGAGTGGAGTGAACCTGCGGCCGCGGACGCGCAGGCATAAGCGGAATTTGCGGGGCAAAAAACGGAAAGAGCCGCCCGGCAACAGGGCAGCTCTTCCTCAGGGAGAATAGTTCCAACGGAGGCAAAGCCATCAGAACTTTCTGGCTGCATAGTAGGTTCCGGTCATTCGGGTGTCAAGGAGAATTCTGAATAATTTAAGTAGTGTATTTTGTGTTATTTAGAGGCCAATCGGAGTGGCGTCACAAACAAAGTGTTTCGTCCTTTGTTCTCCTTTTTAGTTCCCTGTTTTCTAGGGTTTCCGCCCTGTTTTGTGCGATTTGCACCTACTTTTCCACAGGGTTGCGCCTCTTCATTAACCCTTCGGATGCCCTCCGGAGGATTCGGCATTCCGGCTGGCGATAAACCCCCTCAGATCGAGGCTGATGAACTCGACTTCGTAGACTGAGGAAATCGGCCTGCCTCTCGCCATGCGGTACAGCGCCCTGCCTCCGCCGAGGAAAAGTCCGAGCAAAATGGCGGCTACCGAGCCGATGACGACCAGCGTGGCTATCCCGAGCAGGAGGCGCCCGGTCTTGTGCACCTCCGATTCGGTGGGCTGCGGAATGGTAACCAGTTCGGCGTCGTAGTGGACGCTCTCGATGAGCTTGTGGCTCTCGTCGGGAATGGCGTCGCCGGAGACTAGGGCGACGATGGGGCCGCTGCGGCGAACCTCAAGCGAGGCCTGATCGGAATCTGCGAGCGGCTTGGGGAAGGCCGGCTGAGCCTTGCTTCCCGCCTGAATGTAGGCGCGGATCTTCGGCTCCATGGCCGCGGCCATCTGCGGCGTGGGGTAGTTGATGAGCGTGAGCGTAGCCGGCCCCGAGGACAAAGAATAGTCCGCGGTCACGGTTTCGGCGCCGCGATCGAAGCCGACCAGTTCCGCGGGCAGCACGCCGCCCGAACCGGCATAGCCCACGGGCCCGAGCGCGTAATGCATTGTCTGTCTCTCGATCGATTTCTGCGGCAGATTGGCCAGGAGCGGGGGCGGCTGCGCGCTGGCGCCCTGGCTTGCGGGTACCTGGCTCAGGAATTCGCGCATCTCCGAGGCCGACATGGCGCCGACACGCGAGAAGTTAGCGTCCACCAGGAGATTGCCGCGCCAGAACAGCACGCGATTTTTGTCAGAGGCCGCGCCGGTGCCGATCTCCTCCCGGGGCCAGCCGCTGCCGCGATAGAAAGTGTAGGCGCCGTAAGCGCCGCTGAGGTCGCCGAAACGCAGCATGTGCACTGAGAGTGTTTCGCCGTCGCGCTTATAGGAGGTTTCCAGGCCGCTCTCGAATCCGTACTCCTTCAGCGCCGCGGCGTTGGCGCTGTCAGCCTGCGCGGCGTCGGCCAGGGGCTTTAGAGGCGCGTCCGACGCCCAACCCGCAAAGGACTCAGGCAAGGGTGGACGCGGCACCGAGACGGTGACCGCGTTCTTCGGCTTGGGCTTTGGGGCGGATTTCTTTTGCGCCGCGGCCGACAGGATGAGAGCCGATGCGGCAAGAACGGTGGCGGCAAAACGCATGAACCTCTCCAACTTACAGGGTACAGCTTTTGTGCGCACGCACTGCGCGCCAGCCCCTATTGAGTTGGACACTGCGAGGGGGCGAAAGGTTCCCAAAGGCGCAGATGCATTCCCGTTCCCGCCCATTGTGCCTGCAGATCTGGCTCAGCGCGGCTCCCAGCTCTCATCAAAGGGCCGCGCTTCAGGGCCAATGTTGCCGAAGTCGATTGTCACGGTTTCTTTGTTGCTGTCGTCAGCGGAATTCATGGTCAGCACAATGCAGAGGATTACGATCACGTCGGCATCGGAGTCCATCCGAATTTCGTATTCGTTGCCATTGCCCAACGCCACCCTGTTCTTCTCAAAGGCGGTGATCTGCCGATCATCATGAAAGACCGAGCATTTCAGGCCTCTGTGCTCGTAGATAAGGTACTGTTCTCCGTTTCCTTCGCAAACGTCGACGGGCCTCCAGAGCTGTTTGCGCTGGTATTGATAGACCCTCCCGTCCGCCAGCTGGAACTCATGCTTATCCCGGATGAGCGAAAAGAAGCCCTGAATGGTGGCTATAACCTTGCCCTCTCCATCCTTCAATTCGAGGTGGTCATTGAGGGCGAAGAAGGCCTTCCGCGCGTAGTAATCAGCGCCTGGCGCGGTGATGTCGTATTCCGGCGTCATTGAAATCATGCGTTCGCAGACAGTGACGTTCACGTTGTTCCTTCCCGTTGAGAATATGGATCATCTTAACGCCGCGAGCGCTGTGGCACTTTCAGGCCGGGACGGGCGACTCCAGAGGCACCTGCGAATCGAGGGCATCGCCGAGCGCCTTGAAGCGGCTTCCGTAAAAGTAAAGCGCGTGCGCGCGAAGAAAGACCATGAGCGGTCCGCCGAGCAGAGCCGAGCCGGCCGCACCTACCAGAGCGGCGGCCGCGGAAAACAGGATGGTTGACGCAACCTGAAGGCCGCCAAGGAAACCGGTGGCGTCATCGAGGAGTGTGGCGTAGCCCGTGGCGGAGGCGCCAAGGGCCCAGAACACCGGCCAGAGAAGCAGAAAAGCAAGCACGGCGAGGATGGGACCGGCGACGACGAGGATAAGGATGCGCAGTAGGAAGTAGGAGAAGAATGACTCCCGGTCGGCGCGGATGCGTTTGCGCACCGATCGCCATGCCTCTCCAAGCGAGGCGTTCTCGAGGGCCATGTGAGGAAGGATGAAGTCGTTGAGGACGATCTGCATGAGGATGCTGAAAATCGCCACGAAAGCGGCGAATCCGATGGTGGGGAAAAACAGGACAAGGAAGACCCCGGTATCGAATTTGCCATCCGGTGTGCGCAGAGTGGCGACGCTGAATATGACGACCGCCGCCACGACAACAATCGCGGCGACCAGACCGGCGATGGAGAGCCACACCGCGATTTTGGCGCGGAAGAATCTGGCCGCCTGGCGTTCATAGAGTTTGAACCCTGGCGCAAGAGTGCGGCCGGCATGGACCAGAGAATGGAAAAGGGCAAAACGCAGGCGCGCCATGAAGTAGAAGAAGAGGACGAAGAGATCAATGAGGAGGAGCGCCGCGATGAGCGTGAGAAGGCCGAATCCGCCGGCCTGCTGGAAGGTTGCCGGAATCGACGGGATCTCAATTGCCTGCGCGCCGGGAAAGGTATAGCGGAAATTGACCACGAAGCAGCTTGTGGCCACGGCGGCGGTCGTCAGTTTCAGATTGCTGCTCCATTGAAACGGGCGATAGAGAAGCAGCCATGATCGTCGGAACGCGGGAGCAAGGGCCTGCGAAGCTGAGAGAGGCTTCATGCGCCGGCCTCTGAGCGCGGCTTGCCCAAACGGGGACGCCGCTTTCCCTGGCGCGGCGCGGGATGCCCAATCTTACCCATCATCCGGGCCGGGGCGCGGCGGTGGCCGGCTTCATTGGCGGATAAAGGATGTCTCCCAGCGTTTGGTAGCGCGCGCCGTAAAACACCAGCGCGTAGTTGCGGATGGCGATGGAGAGCGGGCCTCCGAAGCAGATAGCCAGCAGCAGACCGGCGACAAACATCACCATACCCGTGATGACCTCAAAGAAGATCCCGATGGGAGATGCGCCCGCCGGAGACGCATGAATCATCGCCATGAAGACTCCCAATGATCCGAACACAATCACGACGGGAATGATCATCAGGATGAAGATGCCGATCATGGCCAGGAAGGGCAGCAGCACCCGGAGCACCGCGTAGAACACGAACGCGCCCTTCTCGGCGACGACGCGGTCCCATACGGCGCCCCAGGCTTCGCCGGCGGATGCATTCTCCAAGGCGAAGTGGGGCAGCATGAAGTCGCGCGTGACCACGTCCAGCACAACTCCGAGCAGCACCAGCCCGAGGATGACCGGCAGAAGCTGAATAACCAGGCCGATCATGACGCCGACATCGAAGTGGTTGGTGGCCTGGCTCTCGCGATAAAGATGAATAAATCCTGACGCGAAGGGCACGAGCGCAGCCACGGCAACAACCAGGAAGGCGGTGCCGATGACGATGCTGAACAGGAAGAAGCGCCACGCCTGATCGCGGTAAAGGTGCCATCCGGTCCGCAGATAGCGGGTTTGATGGATCAGGCAATCGAAGAGCGCGAAGCGCAGCCGCACGATCAGGTAAAACAACGCGATGCCAATCACCAGGGCCAGAATGCCAAACACGATCAGCAGCGGGATAAATCCGTCAGGAATAGAGGTCATCACATGCGGAGACACTGTTGTTGACGCACGATGGCCGGAGTTGCCCATGCGGTAATTGCCTGAAGCGCCTTCAGTAAGAACCGCCACGGCACAGAGCTTGAGAAAGGTTCCCCAGCGGAACGGCCGGAACAGCAGCGAGGCGGTGCGATTGAGCGCGGGCGAGACCGCCTCAGCGGCAGTAACGAATTGCATGGCATTCCTCCTGCGAGGGGCCAGCGTACCACAGAATGATGACTATGTTGCGCGCAAAGACGCTGTGTCGCACTGGCCCGAAGCGCGCGTCCCCGGCGCAGAGGTTCGCGCTGCCCACCAGGCGTCAAACGCCGCCAGGGCGCGCTCGCACTGCAACCGGTGCCGCTCCTTCTTGTCTCGCAGTTTCTTACGCAATTCTTCTTCCAGAGGTTCCAGCAGATCGAAAGTGATGTTTGCAGGCTGGAAGTGGCGTGGATCGGCGTGTGTGATGTAGTTCACAAGCGAACCCAGCGCCGTTATCCGCGGAACGCTCGCGGGTTCCTCGCCCCGCGCCAGCGAGGCCGCATACAAGGCCGCCAGCATGCCGGTGGCAATCGACTCCGTGTAGCCTTCCACTCCTGAGATCTGTCCCGCAAACATCAAAGAGGGTTGCGACTTGAGCCGCAGCAGATCGTCAAGCAGCGCCGGCGCGCAGATGTAAGTATTGCGGTGAATCTGCCCAAAGCGCAGGAAGCGGGCGTTCTCGAGGCCTGGAATGAGCCGCAGCACACGCGCCTGCTCGCCCCACTTCAAGTGGTTCTGGAATCCCACCAGGTTGTAGCTGTCCGCGCGCAGGTTTTCCTTGCGCAACTGCACCACCGCCCAGGGTATTTTGCCGGTGCGCGGGTCGCGCAGGCCCACCGGCTTCATGGGGCCAAAGCTCAGAGTCTCGCGTCCCCGCCGCGCCAGCTCCTCAATGGGCAGGCAGCCCTCAAAATACTCGAGCTTCTCCCACTCCTTTTCCTCGGCCGGCTCGGCGGCGAGCAGCGCGTCCACAAACCGGCCGTACTCCTCGCGAGTGAAGGGGCAATTGATGTAGTCGGCCGTGCCCTTATCCCAGCGCGCCGCAAAGTACACTCGCTCCATGTCAATGGAATCCGCTTCCACGATGGGCGAGATTGAATCGTAGAACGCCAGGTGACCGGAGCCGGTCACGCGCTGAATCTCGCGGCTCAGCGCGTCTGAGGTCAGCGGCCCCGTGGCCACTATGGTGCACGTTGTGCCGTCCTCGATTTGGGCGAGATTTGTGACTTCCTCGCGAATCACGCGAATTCTTGGCTCGGCTGCAATCGCCTCAGAGATGCGCCGCGAGAACTCGACGCGATCGACAGCCAGCGCGTGACCCGCGGGCACCGCGGTTTCGTCCGCCAGACGCAAGAGCGGGGAAGCGGCTCTGCGCATCTCCTGCTTCAGAAGCCACGGCGCAGTATTGGGCGACTCGCTCTTGAGCGAATTGGAGCAGACCAGCTCGCCGAAGTCGGTGGTCTGGTGGGCAGGCGTCAGGCGCGGCTTGCCATCCACCGTCGTCCGCATCTCGTAGAGATCCACTTCGCAGCCCAGCCGTGCCGCGGTCAGCGCCGCTTCAGGGCCGGCCAGGCCGCCGCCGATGACGCGGATCATCACTGCGCTCCCGCCGTCTCCGTCATGTTGATGGAGTTTTCCGTTTTTTCGCCGGCTTCCTGGTCAATTGGCCGGACGCCGTTTTCGCCCTCAGCCAGCCGTCGCAGCGCTTCCCCGGTCACGCGCACATTGCGCCAGGTGTCCATGAACTCCGCGCCCAGCCCGCGATAGAACTCGATTGCCGGCTCATTCCAGTCCAGGACCTGCCACTTCAGCCGCGCGCAGTCCTTTTCAAGCGCGATTGCCGCCAGCCGCTGGAGCAGGGCTTTGCCGATGCCGAGCCCTCGCAGCGGCGGGTCCACAAACACGTCCTCCAGATAGATCCCTGGCCGTCCCAGCCAAGTGGAATAGTCGTAGAAATAGAGGGCAAAGCCCGCCATTTCGCCATCCCACTCAGCCATCAGGCACTGGTAATACGGGTTCTGACCAAAACCGTGGCGCAGCAGGTCTTCTTCGGTCGCCACCACGGCGTCCGGTTCGCGTTCATACGCCGCCAATGCCCGTATGAACGTGAGTATCTGCGCTACATCCGCAGGCGTGGCTGGCCGGATCGTCAGTCCCATGAAGCTATTCTAGAGTGTGATCCGCGCCACAATGCATCGGCAACCGCGAGCCTTAACATGAACTTCGGAGCTGTTCCGGATGCAGCAGCAGCTCGTTTACGTCGCCGACGCCATTTCCGCCGGCTGCGAGACGGTTCCGGCGCCGCTCCTCCGGGCCCCGGCCCTTGTCTTGATCGTTGAATTGGTTTAACTTTGGCTGTGCTGGACGCGTGAAGCGGCAGGGGTTTTCTGTGCTCCCGTCCCACACTCCGCCTGGGGTTCTCCGCGCGGGGTGGATTGAGGAATGTTGATTCTGTGAGCCCGCGAGCACTTGTTTCGCGTCGCTCCTAAGGAGAAGAAAGAAAATGAAACGTATTCTTCCACTGTGGCTTGGCCTTGTGGCATTTGCCGCGATCCCCGTACTGGCGCAGCAAGGTGTTCCCATGGGCAAGATTCACGGTCAGGTGATTAACCCGACCGGCGCCCCCCAGAACGGCGGCACGATCACCGCTCGCCAGACGACGCGCGCCGCTTCCGGCCCCGGCCTTTCCGCGCAAACCCAGGATCAGGGCGTCTTCAAGGTGGGCGAAGACGGCTCCTTCAGCGGCGATGTTCCCGCCGGAACCTACACCCTCATCTACGCGTCTCCTGGTATGGCGCCAGGCCAGGTGGCCGATCACCTGGAGAACATAGTCGTCACCGTTGGAAAGACCGCCGAAGCGACCATTGACATGTCGCGCCAGGAGTACATCAACAATCTTCCTCCAGACCAGAAAGCCAAACTGGATGAGATGAGGAAGCACAATTCCGAGGCGCTGAAGGCCAATGAGATCATCAAGCACCTGAATGCTGATCTCAAGGCCACGACCCAGGATTTCCGCGACATTGACGAGGCGCCGGCCTCTGCTAAGGAGCAACTCGGCGCCGGCGCCACTAATCAGGCCGTCGACGCCAAGACCGAGGAGATCAAGACCGCCAAATACACCGACGCGGAACAATTGATGAGCAAGGACATCGCCGCGGTGGTGCAGATGGCCAATGGTGGCCCACTCAAGTCAGAATACGCGGTACTGTATGCGCAACTGGGGCAGGCCCAGGTCGGGCTGAAGAAGTACGACGACGCCGAAGCATCTTACAAGAAGGCCCTCGATCTCGAGAACACTGCAAAGAGCCCGCAAGTTGAGGTGCAAGGTATTGTGGAAGCCGGACTGGGCACGGCTTTGGCACGCCAGAACAAGACCGACGATGCCCAGGCCGCCTTTGATGCCGCAGCCAAGATCAACCCGCCCAAGGCGGTGGCCTACCTGAAGAATGCCGCCGTGATCTTCTACCAGCAGGGCAATACCGCGGCGCAGGTGGCCGCCGCCGATAAGGCAATTGCCGCCGCTACAAGCCCCAACGATCCCAGCCTGGCAGTGGTTTACTACCTGAAAGGTCAAGCACTGGTCGGTAACGCAACCATGGCTCCCGATCCGAAGGATCCTAAACTGCAAATCATCGTTCTGCCGCCGGGCTGCGCCGAGGCCTACCAGAAGTACCTGGAACTGGCGCCCACCGGCACCTACGCCGTGGAAGTCAAGGGCATTCTGGACCAGGCTGGCCAGAAGGTCAGCACCACTTACAAAGCACCCAAGAAGTAGCTCTCCGTAACCTGCTCATCGAAGCAAGGGCGTCCTTCCGGGGACGCCCTTCGCATTTCATGACGGCTACATTGTCCGGCCCCCTCCCCCATGTCCCTCGGTCCGTTCTCTCTGCTCCTCTAGAATGATTCCCATGCCTGTTCCCCTGCCCGGTTACGCTGAAGCTGCGGCGCTCGTCGCCAAGTGCGCGGCGCTGCTCTGTGAAGCGAAGCCCTGCAGCGAACAGATCGCGCTCGGATCGTCGCTCGGCCGCGTACTGGCTCAACCCATTCGCGCCGATCGCGACATGCCGTCGTTTCCACGTTCCACGCGCGATGGCTTTGCCTGCCGCGCTGCCGAGGCGAGTTCTCATGCCCCGCTTGCCGTCGCGGGCTCTATTCGCGCCGGCGATCCCCCTGCCGGTCCGCTGCCGCCCGGCGCAGCCTGGGAGATCATGACCGGCGCGGCTGTTCCCGCAGGCGCCAATGCCGTCGTCATGCTTGAACACGTGGAGCATGTGGATGGCAAGGTCGGTCTCGCCGCGGGCCGCACCGTTGAGCCCGGCGAGAACATCGTTCCGGCTGCCGCTGAAGCGCACGCCGGCGATGAACTGATACCCGCAGGCACATGCCTTGGCCCGTCCCAAATTGCATCAGCAGCAGCGTGTGGCTATGCCAATCTCGCGGTCTTTGCGCGGCCCCGGGTCGCCATTTTGACCACTGGCGATGAGCTTGTTTCCGTTGATGCCGCGCCCGCGCCGGGGCAGATTCGAGACTCGAACGCATCCATGCTCGCCGCGTTCGTCGCGCAGGCCGGCGGCGAACCCTGGATACTGCCAAGAGTCCGCGACGATGCGAAGCAGATCGAATCGGCGCTCCGCCACACCCTCTCGTCCGATCTCCTGCTCATCTCCGGCGGCGTCTCCGCGGGCAAATTTGACCTCGTCGAGCCCGCGCTCGCCCGTCTGGGCACACATTTTCACTTCACCGGCGTGCGCATCCAGCCCGGCAAGCCCCTCGTGTTTTGCGAAATCCCGCGTGATCACGCTCCCATCCAGCCCACCTTCGGCCTTCCCGGCAATCCCATCTCGTCCGCAGCCACGTTCTTGCTGTTCGCCGCACCCATCCTCGCTACCCTGGCCGGCAGCAACCAGAATCACCCCCGGTTTGGCCAGGCCACCGTCGCTCGCGACGTAAAAGGCAGGCCGGATCTCACCCGATTCGTTCCCGCATTCACTTCCTTTCTGGATGGCCGGACGCTCGTCACTCCCGTCGGCTCGCAGGGCTCAGGCGATCTTGCAGCCTTTGCCCGGGCTGACTGCTTCCTGATGGTTCCCGAGGGACTGGAGCGTCTCCCCGCCGGGTCGCCCGCAAGTATTCTCCGCATATGAGGAATTCCATGCCCGATACGCCCACGCACCTCTCCCATTACGACGAAACCGGCCGGACTTCGATGGTCGACATCAGCGGCAAGCAGCCTGCGCGCCGCACCGCCGTCGCATCGGCATTCGTCGACCTCTCGCCGGCCGTCCTGGCAGCATTGCCTCAGAATCCCAAAGGCGACCCACTCGAGGTGGCGCGCTTTGCCGGCATACAGGCCGCCAAGCGCACCGCCGAGCTCATTCCCATGTGCCACCCACTCGCCCTCACCCACGTAGACGTGCAGGCGCGCATCGAGGGCACAGGCGTTCGCATAACGGCCACAGCCGCCACGGTGGGCCCGACCGGCGTTGAAATGGAAGCACTGACCGCCGCATCGGTGGCCGCGCTCACCGTCTACGACATGACCAAGGCCCTGGACAAGGCCATCGTGATCCGCAACATTCAGCTCGAATCGAAGACCGGCGGCAAATCCGGCGACTATCATCGCGAAGGCACCCGCATCTGACGGCGAAGCACTTTTCGCCCCACTTCAAGCCGGACTCCGAACTTCCCCGGTATAATCAAGAGGCATCGGAGAGATGGCCGAGTGGCTGAAGGCGGCGGTTTGCTAAACCGTTATAGGGTCAAAAGCTCTATCGGGGGTTCGAATCCCCCTCTCTCCGCCAGCGAGCTTAACGGCCCTACGCGATGCTCGGGATTCTGCATTCAGGCTCACCATTTCGATTCACTCATTTTCACGTCCGCAAAACGTCTTAAGTTCGAATCCCCTTCCCTCCACCAGAACCCACACCCTGACGAAGGCGCTCCCATCGCCACTTGCATGCTCCCCCATTTTGCCGCGTTCTGCGCAGGGTCGCAGCCATTTGGAATTCCCCTGTCCTCCTGCTTTCGCCGCCGTGTTTAGTTGCCCGTATAAACCTTAAAAAGGATTAGTCAAATGCGATCGGATGTCATCAACAGAGTTTTACAACGGTTAGCGTGCGCTTGCGGTAAACGTACTTCGCTCATGCTCGCTCTCGCCGCAGGTTGCTTTCTCCTGGCCCCCGTGGCGCTTTCGCAGAGCGGCCCCAGCGACCTCACGCAAGGCATGGAATTGCTTGGAAAACTCAGCCGGGGAGCTGCGGATCCGGCGGCGGACTGGGCCATTTTCCAGCAAGTCGGCCTCGACACAGCACAAAAAGTCCTCCTCGCGGTGGCAACTCACGGGATGAACCCCGATGCTACGACCGAAGACTGGGCCACCATGCATCGCGCCTATGACGCCCTGATCGAGCTCTGCGTCGGCGAGCAGCAATTACTGAAGGCAAGCATCTACGCCAACCTTCAGGACTATACATACGGCACTATTGAAGGCGATTACGGATCGGCGCTGGCGGCGTCGCGGAAAGCGCTTGATCTGGAACAACGATCGGGCCATCTGGAGACCATCTCCATCCCGTGGGAGAACATGGGCTCGGATTTGATTCACCTTGGGCGCATCGATGAAGGCATGGATGCGCTTTACCAGGCACGCAAGCTCGCACAGGATCCCACGTCGTCTGAGTCCGCCTTCATCTGGACCAGGATCATTGCCCTCGAGTCATCCCGCGGCAACGCCAACGTGGCCCACCGGGAAGCGGAGGACTTCCTGCACGCCGCGAGCCCCGGCACCCCGGCAGTATTCCGCGCCAGCGCGTTTCTAGCGGCGGCCAACCTCGATGTCGACGACCACCGCTACGATGACGCTATCGCGCGGGTGCATGAGGCCTTGCACACTCTCAAAGGCGTCCCCAACGCGACCAATGCGGCATACCAGGCCATCAATGTGCTGATGACGATCGGACTGGCGGCAATGGAGAACATGCCCTATGACCAGGCCATCAGCCTCTGCAACAGGTTGGATAAGGACTTCCCCGGCCTGCCCATTTCCATCTCCGGCTTCGCGCATGAAATAGGCAACCACCGCCGCCGGCTTGCCGGACAATTTGACCTGGTACTACGCGAAGACGAAGCTCAGCTTGAGCAGGTCCGCAACGCCCACGACATCAACGGGGAGGTCGCCAGTCTGCTGACGACTGCTGTCGACTACGCGTACATGGGCGAAACCAGGCAGCCGGCAGTCGCGCTCGAAGATGCGGCAACCATCCTTCATTCGCCCGCGGGGGCAAGCGTTCCCTCCGACCTTCGCTTCCGCGTCCTTGAGCGGCTGGGAGAGGCCCAGGTGCAAGCCGGCAACCTGCGCGCGGCGCGTGCAGCGTATACCGAGGTGCTGAGCGGCATTGAGGCAATAACTTCCGCGCGCATGCGGCAGGAACTGGGAACCATCTACGCCAACGCTGAACTCGGCATGGCGGCGCTGCTCGAGCGCGACGGCAATGCCAAGGCAGCGCGGCAGATTCTGGACGAGGCTCTGAATCCGCCCGCTGGAGCATTGGGACGATTCACACGCTCCGACGTTTTGCTGCAACTTGCCAGGCTCGAGCAGTCCGTTGAACCCGCCGGCGCGCAACCGCAGCCGGATGAAGTCGCGCTCACCTGGCTCGCGGCCATTGCGGAGCTGCACAAGGAAAAAGACGCCAACACCGAAGTGTATGCGCGCCTCAAGCTGGTGCATTATCTCGCCACCGGCCAGGAGGGCAAAGCGGGCGCTGCGCCTGATCCTTCTGCAGTCGCCCTGGCGCGCGAGCAGCTCGGTATTGCCCGCACCGCGGCCAGCTCCGTCGATCTGGCGGACGCAACCTGGCGCATCCATTTTCTTCAGGGCATTCTCGATGAGGATGCGGGCAATCGCAGCGCGGCCATCAAGGATTACGCCGACGCCGTGAATGCTCTCGATCGTATTCGCGCGGGGCTGTCGCAGGAGGACGAGCGAAAGTCGTTCATCGACAGCGACGCTGTGCAGGAGCTCTACCGCCGGCAGATTCAGCTCTTGACGCAAAAGGGCAGTCAGGATCAGGCCTGGCAATATCTTGAACGCAACAAGGCGCGCAGTTTTCTTGAGAGCCTGCGGCAACGGCGTTTCGCGCCGCCTTCCGCGGCAGGCGGCAACCCGGCCGGTCCCGCAGCCGAAGTGGAGAAGCTGGAACAGCAGATCATTGCCACGCGCCTGTCGCTGTCGCCGGAGAGCGAGTCGACTCTTCGCCAGTCAGGCCGAACCCCGGAAGCGCTCCACGTGAAGTTGATTGCGCTGGAGAATCGGTTTGCGCTGGCGCGGCAGGAAAGCATGATCGGTTCCGACCGCGCAACCCAGCCCATGGCGCTTGCGCCCATCGGGCTCGCGACGATCGAGGGCCGGCTGCCGGCGCGGACTGCGCTGATTGAGTATGCGGTTCTCGACGGCGAGATTGCTGCATTCGTAGTTACCCACGGCTCGGCGAAGGAGCTGCGTTGGCTCGCCGATACCGGCCGCCTGCCTGCGATGATGCGCCGGATCAATGCTGAGTTGTCGTCTCTCGCGGCAAGCGACAGCGCTCTGGATGCGGACTTGGATCGAGCGTCTGAAATGCTGTTGGCGCCGGTATTGCGCGCGCTCCCGCCTGACGTTGACAAGCTGATCATCGTGCCCACGGAATCGCTGGCGCTCATCCCGTTCCAGGCTCTGCCGCTTTCCGGGCATGGTTCGCCGGCTCACGATGCGGCCACGCACTCCGATGTCCAGGTGTCGGCAGGGGCGCACCCAGCGCGGCTCCTGGTCATCGATCGATACACCGTCGCGTACCTGCCCTCGGCATCGACGCTCGAGTTTCTGCGCTTCGGTCCGCCCAGCGAATCGAGCGATCTGTTCCTCGGCGCCATCGGCGGCGTCTCCAGCGAAAATCTGCCCGCTCTCCCGGGAACACTGGCGGAGACGGCCGCGATTCAGAAGCTCTATCCCCGCGCCGTTCGCGTAACCGGAGATCAATTCACCCACGATGCCGCCGTGAATGCATTGCTCGATCACCAGGAAGTGCATTTCGCCACCCACGGATTGTTTGAGGAACAGGCGCCGCTATTCAGCGCGTTGATTACCGCGCCCGCCACGGGGCAGGCTTCGCGGCTTTCGCTCTACGAGCTAACCAATATGAATGTGAAGGCGCGGCTGGTGATCCTGAGCGCATGCGAGACCGACCGCGGCGAGATGACCCGAGGCGACGAGGCCGCAGGATTGACCCGCACAATCCTGCAGGCCGGCGCGGAAAACGTCGTCAGCAGCCTGTGGAAGGTAAGCGATGAGTCAACGGCCATGCTGATGGAATCGTTGCACGCGCACCTGCGCCGCGGGGAGCACACGCCGGATGCGCTTCGCCATGCGGAACTTGAAGTGCGACGCAAATTCCCGCAGCCGTTCTACTGGGCCGCTTTTGTCGACACCGGCGTGCGCTAGAGTCACGCCTTAATGCGATGAATGAGCTTGTTCCGCGCGCATTTCATGGCTGTCCTTCGATTTCAGATCGACCACCTTCTGATAGAAGGCAAGATACAGTGCGGCCTTCGAGTACAGCTCCGCAATGATGACCGCGATGACCAGCGGCACCATGGCGCCCCACGCGGCGAATCTGTGGAACAGGATCCCGTTCGATGCCATCGACAGAACCGGCACCAGTCCCAGAGAGATGAGAAACGCCGTGCGGAATTTGAAGCAGTGATACACCGTGAGAGTCACAAGGCCGCCCGCAATCAACAATAAGCCGGTCAGCCAGCGGCTCGCCGGGCTGATGGTTGTGCGGTCGATCTCTGCTTCCGCCGCCTGCGCAATAATGGCGGAGCCGTCCATCAAACCCCTGGGCGTGGCGTACTGGTCGCGCGCCGCGCGATAGGCGCCGCCCACCACCACCACCTGATTCTTGAAAAGCCCTAAACTCTGCCAGGAGGAAGCCCGCGCGTCCTCCAGCAGGTCGCGTACTTTGATGGGAGCAAAACGATAGTGATAATCAAGATAATGAATCCGGCCGGGATGGCTGGCGGCGTCTTCAGGAGCGTGGCCCGCCGCGAGGGTTGCGGCAGCGAAACCGGGAGAGTCCACCGTTCCGCCGCTTTTAAGAACGTAGGAGTGTTGGTATCCGCGCACAATCCCGCGATCATCGCGCGGCGCAATGGCGAGCGCCGTCATTGAATCCGCCGCGAGCTTGCGCCCACCCAGGGGCGCATCCACGCGAAACCTGCCGTCCTCCAACTCCTCGCCGCCCGCGTTCCACACCGTCGCAACATCCGGAACCGGCATGGAAAGAAAAGAATCATCTGAAGTATCCAGATCCACAACGATGGCCTTGGGGCTTCCCGCAGCAACCGCCGCCAGCACATTTGCCAGCACATCGGCCTCAAGCGGGCTGCGCGCATGAAACAGTCCCTTGTAATCATCGTCGTCGATTACCACCAGCCGCACCGACTTGGGCGGCGTCAGCCGCTCCACCGCAATTGCGGCGTCCAGCGAGCTGTTCGCCAGCTGCTCAGGAAGATTGCGCATCTGGAAGATCACCACCATCGCGGCGATGACCAGCAGCGCCGCTTTCGAGTGCGACAGCCGCTCCAGGAACGAGAAGCGCCGGTTCTCGATGAATCGCTGCAGGCGTACAACTTCGTGATCGAGAATATCGTCGAGTGACATCATGGCTGATTCTCTGCCACCAGAAACGCCCGCAAAACAAGATGCTCATCGCTCGCTGCGTCCTGACCGGTCCACGTGTCCGCAGCTTTTCTCAGCGCTTCAAACTTGTCCCGCTCCTCGTTGTACTTCGCCGGCGCGGTCACCAGCAGCATCAGGTTGGCCACCTTCTCCTGATCGCCGTTCAGGATGGTCACCTCGTACAGGCCCGGCGCATCGATGGAGAACGGCCGCCAGGTTCCCTCTGAGGTCAATGTGACAGTCTTCTCTGAAGACGACGCCGCATCGCCTGCGTGCGCAATGGAGAACGTATAAGTTCCTGCCGCCATGTCCTGCGGCGGAGGCGGAGGCGTCACGCCCTGGGCCGGATCGAGCGCCGCCACAGCTTCCAGTTCGCGCACCGAATCGGCCCCGCGGGAGAGCGTCATGGCGTAATGGCTAGTGATGGCCGGCGGTTTGTTCAGCAGAACGGCGAGCGCGGACTGCAGCATGTTTTTAACCTGGCTCATCCCTGACGGCTCGCTGGACGTTGGACCGGCAATCACAACCGGATTCCGGCACGGGTCGTTCGCCTTGCCATCGCAGGGCACGCGCTGTCGCGACATGTCGTCGTCGTGCACAATGGTGATCCCATCCCCCGCATGAGGTGTTGTTGCCGTTATCCGCGCGCCCGCCGCCAGTCCCTGCCCGGCTTTCACGCCACCGGTGCTTCCGTCGAGACGCCAATCACCCTTCACATCGAGAACGTGCGCCACAATCTGGGGTTGCTGCCCGTGAAGCCCCGCCACGGCCAGGGCCAGCAGCGTGGAGATCGGCAAAGCGTGAAGAACAGTCTTCTGAAGAATCGCAGGCGTCGGGTGTTGCCGCATGGGACATTCCTATAAGAGGCGTGGAGACGCCCGTCTTGACCGCATTGTCGCGGCATAATCTTCAAATCCGGGGAACGGTGGCTTCAACTGCCAGGAGTATAGCCGGAGCGAACAACAAGACGCCATCCTAAAGCGGCGCCGCCCGCGCCGCATACCTGACGCCCCGTCGCGCAAAATCAATCCGTACCCAGCACAAGGGTGCAATAATCCTTCTGGCTCTTTTTACATACACGCGCAGACCCCCAGTTTCGGGGTCCGCGGAGGGGATCGCCAATGGCATACGAGAACACGTTTACGCGCCGCGAGGCATTGCAGGGCATCGCCGGCGTAGCCGCCGCAGCCATGCTGCCCGCGAATGCAGTTGCCGAGCGCAAGCACAAAGAGGCGGCCGCCGCCTGGCCTGCCGATGCGCAGGGGCTAAACCGCATGCTGCCATTCAATGACGGCTGGCGCTTCCATCGCGGCGACGTTTCCGGCGCCGAAGCGCCCGCATTCGACGACTCCGCATGGCGCACCCTCGACGTGCCCCACGACTGGACCATCGAAGATCTCCCCCCCGTTGCCGATCAGGGCCGCGGCGCGGAATGGACCGGAGGCGTCACGCCCCTGCGCACCGGCCCCTTCGACATGTACCAGAGCGAAGGCCAGACGGCCACCGGATGGACCGTCGGCGGCATCGGCTGGTACCGCAAGACATTCTCAAA
>Ga0265338_10003790_pt1 | contig 21019 bp, 19 predicted proteins | sample 42126metaG_FD_193579 | JGI IMG/M metagenome (GOLD analysis project Ga0265338, IMG submission 193579) | Rhizosphere microbial communities from Carex aquatilis grown in University of Washington, Seatle, WA, United States - 4-21-26 metaG | ecosystem: Host-associated > Plants > Roots > Rhizosphere... | reverse complement strand
TTTATTTGACTATCGAAATTGCGCCACCAGTTCGTCGTGTTCCGCTTCGATCGGCAAGCCCTGCGGGCCGCGTTTCTGGCGCAATTTCGATAGTCCAATAAACAGCACACCGCGATATTCAGCCAGGCCATGCGTAAATCCGGGCAAGGTCGCCACGACTTCGCGCGTGCCGGTCGCCGGATCGATTTTCAGCAACTGGCCGCGGCCGCCTTCGAGTACATACAATTGGCCGCCAATCACGCGCGGCGAATGTGGCATCGACAGGCCGGCCGCAACGATGCGCCCCGACGGCACTTCCATCACGATGCCGCTATCGGCCATGCCTTTGCGCCAGCCGAACGGCGTATTCGTTGCGCCCAGCGCCGAGACGTAGCGCACTTTGCCCTCGCGGAACGCCATGCCGTTCAGATGGCAGCGGTCGTCCGGTCCTAAATCGGTCACGAACGGCGGTTGCCAGATCGGCGTGAAATTGAAGTAGCCGTCGATCACGCTGATGCACGAGTACCGTGTATTCACGGCGAGTAAGACCTGTTTGTCGAACGCCATGTCGTGCAGGTCGAGATCGCCCGTGTAGTGCGAGATGCGCGGCACGAAGATTGCGTCGTAGTAGTCGGGACGGTTCGGGTACAGCGGCGCGAGCGAAGAAACGTTCGCGAAGATCATCAGTTCGTGGATGGTCGCAATCGCGAGGCGATTGCCCGAGACCGCGAGCCCCATCGAGCGCGGCAGCAGGCAGGCCGACAGCGTCGGGATGCCTTTGTCGACACCGAGCAAGGCCACGCCCGACGGGCGACGGCTGATCGCCAGCGTGCAATTGAGGGTTTCGAGTACTGACAGGAAACGGCCGGTGTCACGCAGATTGATCAATGACGACTCGGCCTCGCTGGCAAGCGACGACTCGGCCGGCCCGATCAGCGGCAGCTCGGCCCCGCCGCGCAGCGGCGATTCCACTTCATCCACGCGCGGCGATGCGATCTCGCCCAACGACATCGAAGCGGCGGCATCGACTTGCCCCGACTGCAACGCGCCCTTCACCCCGCGGTCTTGAACTTGCTCCACGTCCCTGTGTCCTTAAAACTCCACCGCTTCCCGTTTGCAGGAGGCGCGTGGCCGTGCGATAAAAGACTGCACCGCGTCCAGGAAGGTTGTCCCGCCCACCGCCCTGATCCGCTCCATCCATGTCTGTCCGTCGCGTCAGTTGCATCGAGGATGCTGACCACGGCAGGAAGAACCGGAAACTCCATTAGCTATGCCGAAACGAATCGTCGGATACCGCACGTTTTTTGTTCTTGCCGACGCCCTCACCGCTAAACCGCCCTCGGAGCTACGTGAGGAAGGAACACGGATTCTGGGGTTCCTACCTATACAGACGAAACGAAACACCGAATACCGCACACTTTCTTAAATCTATCGACTGTGTACCGCGAACGAATCCGTTTTGGCAGAGATCCAAGGATCCTCTCGCAGTACGCCACTTTTATGACAGCCATAAAGCGCGCTCGAAGTTTGCATAACGTAACTACAACTATGTTGTGTCGGCGCCTCGTGTCTTTCAATTGACTTTCAGATGCACCAAACCGTGTGCAAGAAAATACTTCTCGCGCTGACCGACGTTAATGGATTTTGGCAATTCCAACGTGCGAAAACCTGCCGCCACGTCAGTTCCCGGCAAGACTAGATTCAGCTATCGCTAATGTTAGAGATATACGATTACAACCGGACGTCCGCTCTCATTTCACGTTTAAATTTCCCTGAAAAAACAGATCGATATATTAAAATCATCATCCGTCATGTCATAAATATCCTATAAGCTTCTTCAAGAACATTTCATCGAGGCTCTATGAGATTCGGCCGAACCAAACAAAAATGATAAGACGGCCTTGCGCTGAATCGCACGGTCTTTTATCTCATACGAAGCGATTCTCGCATGGGTCGACGATATGAATTTTAATGTATCGAAGCACTCATTTTATTGACTACATTTCGCTTACCGGGATCCATCACGAGTATTTCCACGCGGTATCCCGTCTCGATCAATTACCATCCAAGCTTGGGCCCCACAACACCGTTTTAGTCAATGAGGAATTTCTATGGCAAATATCCTTAAAAACGTCGAACACATTGTTGTCGTGATGTTCGAAAACCGCTCGCTCGACACCATGCTAGGTTGGCTCTATCCGAATGAGAGCCCGCCAGCGACAGTTCTTCCCGCCGGTAGCTCGCGCCAATTCGATGGTGTTCAATTGGATATGTCAAACCCTTCGAAATCGGGCACACAAGTTCATGTGACAACATCGACGACGAGCGACACGGTACCCGACCCGGATCCGCAAGAGACATTCAGCAATGTCACCGAGCAACTATTGGGGCCTGGCGCTGATGCATCAGGTGATCCGTCGTTGCCGATGCAGGGATTCGTCGCTAACTATCAAACGACGTCGACAACCGACGAAAGCCAGGTCATGCAATGCCACAGCACGGGTCAATTGCCTGTCTTGGCGACATTGGCGCAGTCCTACGCAGTCTCCGACGCGTGGTTCGCCTCTGTCCCGAGTCAGACGTGGCCAAACAGGGCCTTCGTGCATGCGGGTACGTCGAATGGGCGAGTCAACAATGGTAGCCCGCCAGACCCGCTCAAATGGGACGTACCCACTATCTTCAATGTGCTCGTCTCGGTCGGTGCAACCTGGTCGGTGTACAGCGATACGATTTTGACGCCGTCGCTTACCCGGACGATGTTCCCCAAACTGTGGGACGTGCCCCTTTCGTCGCATTTCAAGGGCTTTACTGCCTTCGTCGATGCGTGCGCTAACGATGCACTACCGCAGTATTCGTTCATCGAGCCTAGCTTTTTGGTCGACCCAAATGACCAGCACCCACCGCACGATGTGCGTGCAGGCGATGCGTTTCTTCATGCGATCTGGACTGCGGTGAGTACGTCTGCAGGCTGGCGCAATACGCTGCTCATCATCACGTTCGACGAGCATGGTGGTTGCTTTGACCATGTCTTGCCGCCGTCTGGCGCGATTCCTCCTGACGACGCCAGTTCGCCCGGTGACGAAGCGTTCGGCTTTGACCGGTTCGGCGTGCGCGTTCCAGCCGTCGTGGTTTCGCCGTATATCGCAGCCGGCACCGTGTTTCGGTCTCCAACGGATACGCCATACGACCATACGTCGATCCTTGCAACCCTGCGTGACTGGCTCGACATCCCACCAGCGAAGATGCTTCCGAGCGCACGTATCGCAAATGCGCCGACTCTCGAGCAAGTTCTGACGTTGACAGTGCCGCGAGATGATATTCCGAACATCGCCGCTCCCGCGGCAAACTTCATTCAGCCCGCCCTCTCTGAGCCGCTAAATGATCTCCAGAAGAGTCTCGTGGCTGGCTCTGCGCGCCGATTCGGACTAGACCCTTCAGGGACCGTAGCACCGATGACCACCCGGCAACACGCTGTAGATTTCTTCAAACGAAGAACGTCGCAGGCCAACTCGTAGTTGAATTTGGGAGGACGGTCGCAGTACTCGCCCCGACGGCATTGAAAAACATGGGGTGCTCAGGGATCGCACCTGGGCGCGTAGCACCCTACGTCGTGTGATAATGGATTGCACGCGCGCATGCGCCGAACCCGCCGCGCAGCGCCAAACCAACCGCAACGATCGTGCGGCATGGTTTATCCCTTCCTAATCGGCGCATCAACCAAGGAGCCATCGGTGGGCAAAAAAGGAGCGACTCAGGCCACGTCAATGAAAGACGTCGCCAGCCTGGCAGGCGTCTCTACAATGACCGTCTCGCGTGCCATGCGCGCACCCGATACGGTCTCGCCCGCCATCCTTGAAGCCGTACGCCGCGCCATCGCGCAGAGCGGCTATGTGCCGAACCGCATCGCGGCCAGCCTCTCCTCCAATCGCACCGCCGTGGTTGCACTGATCGTACCGAGCCTGCGTAATGCCCTGTATGCGGAGATGATCAAAGGCATCTCCGATGTGCTGATGCGCAATAACCTGCACCTGATGATTTCCGACAGCGGCGTCGACCTGACCGAGGAAGAAATCCTGGTCAGCGAGTATGTCGCACAGCGCGTGTGCGGTGTGGTGTTGCACAACACAAAGCACACGGCTCGCACGATCGAATTGCTGCGCGCGAGCGGCACGGTCTGCATCGAAACGGGCAACCTGACTTCCAGCCCGATCGACACGGTGGTGAGCTACTCGAACTACGCCGCGGGCAAGGCGATGGCGCAGCATTTGCTGGCGCGGGGCTACCGCCGCTTCGCCTTCGCCAGCCTCCCGGTGGGTACCAGTGACCGCTTGCGGCAGCGGCGCAACGGTTTTCTGGCCGGCTTGCGCAAGGCCGGCGTTAGCGTGGATCCTCGGTTGATCCTCGAGGTGGATGCAGGCCTTGAAAGTGGTTCGCGCGCCTTGGGGCATATCGTCGACACCGACCCGCGCGTGGATGCGGTGTTCTTCGCCGGTGACGTGCTGGCCGCAGGCGCCATCTTCGAATGCCAGCGCCGGGGCCTCGCCGTGCCATCGCGGATCGCAGTGGCCGCCTCCGACGACAACGAACTGATGCAAAACATCATTCCGCCCATCACGACCGTGGCGTTCCCGCGCTACGAAATCGGCGTGCGCAGCGCCGAGATTATCGTGGCGCGTACCAAAGGCCTTCCATCGTCGGACAGCGCGGTGGACCTCGGGTTCACGGTGATCCAGCGCGGCAGCACCTGAACCGCGAACACCCCTGCGACTTCCGTCCTACCGCTGGCTTTCCTCCATCGCCTTGAGCGCGGCAACCAGCGCGAAGCGCGACTGCTCAACCGCTTCGGACGGGTTCGAGCACCGCGTGTTGTAGTAGAGATCCCGGCCCAGGCTGACGATATCGCAATTGAATCCCGCGGTGCAGCCAGCCAGTTCGATGGCGCGTTCCAACACATCGGCCTGAGGCACGACTTCGTTGACCAGATGCAATTGCTGCGATTCGATCGCATCGAGCATGCGCGCGCGATACACCAAGTCGAACAACACCTTCTTGGGCAGCGTGTCCTTGACTATCGCCAGGGCCAAGAAGGGAAACAGGCCATGCGCAATTTCCGGCAAACCCGGCGTCGCGCAAACAGGATCACACCCGGGAAAAAAACCGCTTCCGCCACACCGAGCACGATGCGGACGAAATAAAACCCGTAAGCGCCTGTGACAAATGCCGTAGCCGCCGAAAGGATCGCCCACGTGAACATGATGCGCGCAATCCAGCGGCGCGCGCCAAAGCGCACCAGCGCAAGGTTGGACGGCACCTCGAAAAAGAAGTAACCGATGAAGAACAGCCCCGCCCCCAAGCCGAACCGCCCGCGCCCGTCACGTCCGGTATAGGTACAAACCCTCCGAAAGACTGCATTTCACGCCTCCAAGCAGTCTTCATAATCGCCCAAAACCCTTATGAAATAAGGTCTTTTGCCACCTAATGAAATAGCGCCACATTGCCAATAAAATTTGTTATCGATAACAAAATAGCTTGCGCTTGTGGTTTTGTTATCGATATCATGAATCACTTCCTGATCATATTTCCCGACCACACTACCGGAGCACGCCCATGAGCCGATCAGCACAATTTCGCGAGTTATTGAAATCCCCACCGTTCGTCTGCCTCGGCGCGCACGATGCGGTTACCGCCATGCTGGCCGAACAAGCCGGCGCCAAGGCCCTCTATGTGAGCGGTTTCGCCGCCTCGGCTATCGTGGCCGGCAAACCCGACGTCGGCTTGCTGACGCAAACGGAGATGTTCGAGCACATCCGGCGCATTTGCCGTGTCACCAAGCTGCCGGTGTTCGCCGATGCGGACACCGGCTACGGCGGTGTACTAGACGCCCAGCGCACCATCGAGTTGTGGGAAGAAGCCGGCGCCTCGGTGCTGCATTTGGAAGACCAAGCCGTGCCGAAGAAATGCGGACACTTTGCGGGCAAGCAGTTGGTGCCGAAGGAAGAAATGCAGCAGAAGCTGCGCGCCATGCTGGCCGCGCGCAAGGATCCCGACTTTTTCGTGGTGGCGCGCACCGATGCGATTGCCGTGACGGGGATCAATGACGCCATCGAGCGGCTCGAAGCCTATGCGGCGGTGGGCGTGGACGGGTTGTATGCCGATGCCCCCGAAAGCATAGACCAGATGCGCGAGCTGATCCGGCGTCTCAAGCCGCTGGGCAAACCGATCCTGTTCAATATGGCGCGCTCGGGCAAGAGCCCCTACCTATCGATCAAGGAAGTCTACGAACTGGGCTTCGACTATGCGTTGTGCCCGATCGAGCCGATGTTCGCCATGCATAAGGCAGTAAAGGAAATGATGGAGATCTTCATGCGCGAAGGCTCGACCAATGCGGTCGCCGACCGCCTGACGTCATTCGAGGATTTCAATCGCTTCATCGGCTTGGACGAAGCGGTCGCCGAAGAGGCACGCTACAACCGCTAGCGCGAGCAGGCATGACACCTCGGGCCGCCCTGGCCGGGCCGGGCCCGGCCCGGCCCGGCCAGGCCCGGCTTGGCTTGGCTAGGCTTGGCTTGGCGCGCCACGAGGTAACGAATAGCGCCATCGTACTCGATGGGCCAGATAAAACTATAGAAGAATGGAGACGCATATGGGACATAACGACCACCGGGCCACGCGCGGGTTGAACCGGCGCGCATTCATCGCGGCCGGCGCCGCCCTGCCCTTGATGGGCATCCTCTCCAGGCGCGCCGATGCCGCGGAGTTCACCTACAAGCTGGCCACCGCACAAGACCCGACCCACCCCGTCAACACCCGGGCCCAGGAAGCCGCCGACCGCATTCGCGAAGCCACTCACGGCCGCCTTGAGATCCGCGTGTTCCCCGCCAGCCAGCTCGGCTCCGATAGCGATCAGTTGTCCCAGGTGCGCAACGGCAGCATCGAATTCTGCAATCAGGCCGGTTCCACCCTCTCCGTGCTCGCGCCGATCGCCGGCATTGCCAACACCGGCTTCGCCTTCAACAGCTATGACGATGTCTGGAAGGCGATGGACGGCGGCCTGGGCAACTACATCCGCGCTCAGATCGAGAAGACCGGCGTGGTGTCCGTGTCGCACGCCTGGGACAATGGCTTCCGACAGATCACCACCTCCTCGCGGCCGATACGCGCGCCGGAGGATCTTCGGGGGCTGAAGATACGCGTACCTGTGTCGCCGATGCTGACGTCGATTTTCCAGTCGCTCGGCGCCGGGCCCACACCGTTAAACTTCAACGAACTGTATTCCGCGCTCCAGACGAAGCTCGTGGATGGCGAGGAAAATGCGCTGCCGACCATTGCCACGTCCAAGATCTATGAAGTGCAAAAATATATCAGCATGACCAGCCACGTCTGGGACAACTATTGGATTCTCGGCAACCCGGCGGCATTCCAGCGCCTGCCCGAGGATGTACGGCAAATCGTAAAACGCGAGTTCGATCGCTCGGGCCTGGACGAACGCGCCGACATCGCGCGGCAGAGCGAATCGCTGCGCACCGAGCTCAGCAACAAGGGCCTGCAGTTCGGCAGTGTCGATCGCGCAGCATTCCGCGCGGCGCTGAGTAAAGCGGGTTTCTACGGCAAGTGGCGCGAGAAGTTCGGCCATGAGGCATGGGGGCTGCTGGAGCAAACGACCGGTAAGCTCGCTTGATTCAGGTTCGCTTGAGCCTGGTTCCATGTGAACCAGATTGCAATACGGAACCAGGACCGCGATGGGCCCTGGGTCAAAGCCAGCGCGTACCGGTGATGGGAGTTTTCGGACATCGTCTCGAGGTTTTCGCGAGCTACTCGCGAAAACCTCGCCGTTCATGCAACGCGTTTTGGAAGTCGCCATTCCGCACGGATGAAATGGCACGTATATCCGCCAGGATGGCGTTCCAGATAGTCTTGATGCTCGGGCTCCGCTTCCCAAAACGGGCCGGCGGGCACGACCTCGGTGACGACCTTGCCGGGCCAGAGCCCAGACGCTTCGACGTCCGCGATGGTGTCCTCGGCGGTCTGCTTCTGCTGTCCGTTCGTGTAGAAAATCGCAGAGCGATAGCTCTTGCCAGTATCGTTGCCTTGACGGTTCACCGTAGTGGGGTCGTGAACCTGAAAAAAGAATTCGAGGATCTGGCGATAGCTGATGATTTTCGGATCGAACACAATCTCGATCGCCTCCGCATGCGATCCATGGTTTCGATAGGTCGCGTTGGGCACGTCGCCGCCGGTATATCCGACGCGTGTCGATACGACACCGGGATACCGACGCAATAGATCCTGCATGCCCCAAAAACACCCGCCCGCAAGGACGGCTTTGTCAGTGACTGTACTCATTTCGTATTTCTCCTCTTGGAGCTTCGACTATATCCCCGATGCGAGCGACGGGTATTGGCAGTGTCCGATTTTCTCAGGCATTGAGCACTCGTCTGACGGACGTCACCTCAAAATCGTCGCCCGGTTGCACCACGAAGCCGCAATCGAACGCCAGCTTCAGCATGCGCGTGTTCTCTCTCAGTATTTCACCCGTCATCACGCGCGTTCCGCGTGCGCGGCAGTACTCGATGATCCGATCCATCAGCATACGGCCCAGGTGGTGGCCCGTTTCGTCGGAGCGCACCGTGACCGCGAACTCCGCCGTCTCGTTGTCCGGGTCGCACACCGCCCTGACGACACCGTGGATGACGGTCGAGCCGCCCTCTTCCGTACATGCGACGAAGGCCATCTCCCGGTCGTAATCGATCTGGACATAGCGCGCGAGTTGCGTGTGATCGGGCTGGCGCGTCACGGCGAAGAATCGTAGCCGCAGATCCTCCGGCGTCATGGCATGAAAGAATTCTGCATGAGCGTGTTCGTCTTCGGGCCGGATCGGACGAATCGTCAAGCAGCGGCCGTCCCATTCGATAGACTCTTCGAGTTCGACCGGATAAGGACGGATGGCCAATGGCCGGCGCGTACCCGGCGCGGACAATTGAATCGTGATCGGATGCAATACTGCCTGTCCCTCCACGACGCAAAGCTGCGCACTGAAGGCACAAATGGCCTCGACGCTGCATAAGCACAGCGATACAGCGGCGAGCGTTTCGATCCCCGCCGAGAATTCGCCAGCAGGCGATGCCGCAAGGTGCGCGAGTTGTTCAAGCGCCGTGCATGCCAAGGCGGCGTTGATCGGTAACAACGCGCTGCTGGCGTGTCCATCCGCCGTGGTGAATTCAAGGAAAGGGCCGAACGTTCTATCGTCGCGCAGGGTTACGGTGAACGATGGCGTGTTTGCGGCGTCGCCCTGCGCCATGCCTGGCGTGCGCGGCTGCACGGGAATGCCGAAGTGAGCGAGCAAGCTTAGCGCGTCGTCCTCATTCAAAATGTGGCCGGCGTGGCCGGGCGTGTCCGATAGCCGTCGATGCACCCATGCCAAGGCATCGCGCAGTTTGGCGTGGTGCAGCGGCAAGGAAGGCGGCGTCTGGGCCAGCCGTTCCCGCGCGATTCGATAGCGTTTCATCAAGTCGCTGCCCGAAACTTGCGGTGACTGCAGCGTGGCCAATGCCTCCAGCAGCGCGTCGATATCGGCCAAGCGAACGAATCCGGCACGCTCGAACGCGGCATCGTAAGCCAGGTGATTCTCGCCTGCAGCGGGATCGCAACTGATGAATACCGGCTTGTTGCGCACGCAGGCTCTGGCAGCGGACATGAATTTGCGCGCCGCGCGCACATGATCGACGCAGATCATCACCGCCAGCGTCGCAGGGTCGCTGGCCAAGTAGTCCAGCACGTCGCCGCAATCGATGTCGGATTCGTCACCGAGCGCCACGACACTGGACAGCCGCAGTCCACGCGTGCTCGCGAAATCCATCGCCTGCTGTGCCATGCGCCCCGATTGACACACCCAAGCCATGCCGCGTGGCGCTCCCTCCTGCGATGGCGACCCCGTTGCCGCTGCCGATGCAGCCCCGGTAGGCTCGGCTAGCGAACTCGCGAAACCCGCATACAAGCCGATGCGGGGCGTCGCAATGCCCGCGTCGCCCGGTCCGAGCACACGCAGCAGGAAGGGGCGCGCGGCGCGCAGGGCGCCGGCCAGATGCGGATCGCACGCGCAGCCATGCGCCACCGAACCGTCGCCGGGCGTGCCGCTATCCGCAAGGATAACGGCACGCGTACCGGCCGCGCCGAGCGATGTCACCATGCTGGCCCACTCTTCGCGAGGCGCTCGCAGCAGCGCCAAGCAAGGCGCATTGTCGTGAGACGACGCGGCGGTGAGACTTTCGATCTGCCGCACCGATGCAGGCACGAATAGGGCATCGAGATTGCGCACTGTCATCTGGGATTCCTTCTGGCGTCGAGGAACGAAAAGCCCAACTGTAATACACTGCACAATACAGCTAATCGGCAACAATCTGCACGACTCGCCTAAAACAGGGATGCATCGAGGTCACCGGCACCGCCGCATTCACCGACTACATACATCACATCGGAGTAGCCATGCCATCACTCGCTCCCCTTCTCATGGTCGCGGCGATCTGGACCGTCGCGGCGATCACGCCTGGACCCAACTTCCTGATGACCGTGCGCATCTCGGCAACGCAATCGCGCGCAAGAGGATTGATGGCGGTGGCGGGCATCGGCGTGGGCACAACAATATGGGGCTGCGCCGGGTTCTTCGGCATACACGCCCTGTTCACGACCGCGCCTTGGCTGTATCTCGGCTTCAAGATTGTCGGCGGCATCTACGTGATCTACCTCGGATCTCGCCTGCTGATGCGCAAGCGCAATCCGTCGGTATCCGCACGCGCGGAACCTGCCGCCCATCTCTCGAACCTGGCCGCGTTCCGGGTGGGCTTGATGACCAATCTGGCCAATCCGAAGTCGGCGCTTTTCATGGCCAGCGTATTTGCCACCGCGATGCCGGCAGGCCCCTCGCTGGTGCTCGGCGCATTGGCCATCGCGCTGATGACGACGATCTCCATCACCTGGTATGTCTTCGTCACCAGCCTCTTTACGATGCCCTGGATGTCACGCGCGTACGAACGGGCCGAACTCGGCATCGATCGCGTGGCAGGCACCCTGTTCATCCTCTTTGGTGTACGTCTGGTGCTCAAACCATGATCAATCTCGACGAAAACACGATTACGCAGGCGGTACTTGAGCGATACGTGGATTGCCAGAATCCGCGCCTGGCCGAAATCATGAGCAGCCTGACCCGGCACTTGCACGCGTTCGCTCGTGAGGTCAGGCTGACCGAAGACGAATGGACGGCGGGCATCCAGTTCCTGACCGAAACCGGTCATATGACGGACGACAAGCGGCAGGAATTCATTCTGCTCTCGGACACCCTCGGCTTGTCGATGCTGGTGATCGCGATGAACAACGCGAAACCGCACGGATGTACCGAGTCGACCGTCTTTGGACCGTTCTATGTCCCCGGCGCTGCGGCCTACGATAACGGCGCCGACATCGCCAACGGCGCGTCGGGCGCGCCCTGTTTTGTGCGTGGCACCGTGCGTGGTCTCGATGGCACCGCCGTACCGGACGCCGAAATCCACGTCTGGCAGGCCGACGACCAAGGCTTCTACGATGTGCAACGTGCCGATCTCGCAGAGTCGCAAGCGCGAGGCGTCCTGCGCAGCCGCAGCGACGGCAGTTTCGATTTCAAGTCCGTGCTGGCCGAGGACTATCCGATCCCGCACGACGGGCCGGTGGGCAAGATGCTCAACGGCCTCGGGCGACATCCGTGGCGTCCGGCTCATTTGCACTTCATGATCAAGGCGCCAGGCTTCGAGACCTTGATCACGCACGTGTTCCGCAAGGAAAGCCGGTATCTGGAGTCCGATGTCGTGTTCGGTGTACGTTCGTCCTTGGTTGCCGACTGGGTGCGGCACGAAAGCGGACCCACGCCCGATGGGCAATGTTCTTCAACGCCTTTTTATACGCTGGACTATCACTTTGTGATCAATCCCGCGAGCCGGTAGCACCGGACATCGCATCATCCAGTAAGCTGCAATGCGTGACAGGACGCCAGGTAGAAACCGGAAGGCGATTTTTTTGCCTCGCGTTTGGCCGCGGCCGCGAGCGTGGCGATCGAATCGCTGTCGGTATCGAAGCTCGTCGGTCGCATTGACGTCGATTTCGGCGGGTGCAGCAGGCTTCGCCGCCTTGGCTTGGCAACGGCGCGCGCGCCGGAGCGCGCGCCCGACCTAGCTTGCCAGCTTCCTGAACGTTTCCAGCACGGCATCCCCCTTGAACGGCTTGACGATCCAACCTTTGACGCCTGCAGCCTTGCCGCGCTCCTTCATCGCGGGGCTGCTTTCAGTGGTCAGCATGATGATATTCACCGCGCTGTTCGCGAGTTCGCCGCGGATCTTCTCGGCCATCGTCAAGCCGTCCATATTCGGCATGTTGACGTCGCTGACCACCAGCTTGATGCCGGGGCTGGCCTTCATCTTGGCCAGCCCATCCTTGCCATCGACTGCGGTGTCCACGTCCAGACCGTTCTTTCTCAAGAAGCTGGCGACCTCGTCGCGTACCGTGCTTGAATCGTCTACAACCAGAATTTTCGCCATGATTTTTCCTTTGATTTTTCGCTTGATTTTCCCTACGACCGCTATCAAAACAATTCGAGTTCGCCGCTGCTTTCTTCAACGGCGGTAACATCGGCGACGAAATCGATCGGCGCGTCGGCACACACGCAAAGCGTCGCGGCAATATGTACGGAATCGCCGAGCTGGATCGCGTACGACGCCAGATAGCTCGGTCTCAGATCTTCCAGATGAGGGACGCAATGTGCACTGAGCGTGTAGGGCGTCGACATGCCAAGATCGGGAAAATAGCGGAGCAGCTCCTGATTCATTGCGCCACAACACAGGTTGGAGATCTCCGCGACAATCTCCTCGAACGCGCTTTGCGCGCCCTCCTTCACGAAATAATCGCGTGTGCTGTCGTCCTCGTCGAAATGCAGCAGCAACATGAGCCTGAACACAATGCCCGATATGGTCAGAACGACGACCTGACCCGTCTGCGCTTGGGACCTGCCGACTCGGGCGGCGCCGCTTTCGGTTGCACTGGCGCCCGTTGACCCTGCCCCCCCTGCACTGCCGGGCTTGATCGCCACGATGTCGCACACGTCGCCCGGTGCCATAGGCAGCCGTGCTTGCGCCGCCTTGAAGAAAATGCGCTCGATACTGTCCTTCGCCTGGCTGGTGATCACGTTGATGCCTAATGAAGCTTCGATTGCAATTGATTGGCAAGCGCCTCGACACTGCCGAGCGATGCGGTAATCATCTTCCCGCCTGCCTGAATATCCTGAAACGTGGTGGTGGTCGTCAAGTCGTTGCGGTGCAGGCTATTTCGATAACTTTTCGATAGCTCCTCCGAGCGTTCGGCGAGTTCCCTGACCTAGCTGGCGACGACCGCAAATCCGCGCCCGGCAGGGCCGGCCCGGGCCGCTTCGATCGACGCGTTGAGCGAGACGATCACCACATGCCTGACGATCGACGAGAGCTCGTGATTTTTTGCATGCATGTCCTGGTTCTGCGTCATCAGCGAAATCATCTGCTCATGCCACCGCTCGAACGTAGCCGTCAGGCTCTTCAGGCGCGACGCTTCTTCGGCAATCTGCTTGGCCTGCTGTATCCATTGATCTTTCTCTTCAACGGTGGCCTTCAGCGCCGCGTGAAGTTCGGCGGCGCTCGCCATCTGCTTGGCCAGGTCGTCGCGCAAATCGGCGATCGCGGATTCCAACTCCTGTCTCGCCTGTTCTTGCTGGCCGGTTTCCTCAGTGCGGCGCGCGTCGGTTTGCACGAGCGCATCGGTACGGGTTTGCGCCTGCGCTTGAAATCGAGTCGCGGCTTTGGCAGCGTAAAACCGATGGACGAAGTAGGCGACGATAGCGGTCGCGATACTGCCCATCAGTGCCGCTACGAGATACGGTTGAGTCACAACAGTCCTTCCAAAATATTAACCAATCTCGAGCGCGTCGAGCGACACGTTGCCCGCCGCGTTCGGAGCATGCTTACCCATACCCTTTACCGCAAAACCGTCCGGCAGAAAAACGACCACCTGGAACTGGCGGAATTCCGCACCCCGTCGGTCGTCCGTGAATCGCAATTCGATGTTGCCGTTTTCGCGCTTGAGAAAATCCTGTACGGCGTCCATACCGACGCCGCGGCCGGATACCTCGGTGACTTTCTCTGCGGTCGAAAATCCCGGCCGGAAGATCAGGTGCGCAAGCTCTTCGTCACCGAGCGTCGTGTCCGTGCTTATCCAGCCTTTTTCGACCGCGATGGCGCGGATCCGGCCCAAGGCCAAGCCACGGCCATCGTCGCTGAGGGCGATCTGCACCGCGCCTTTGACGGCGCCGACTTCGATGTTGATCGTGCCGGCCGCAGCCTTGCCCTGAGCGCTACGCTCCTCGGCCGTTTCGATGCCGTGATCCATGGAGTTGCGCAGCAGGTGCATGAACACGTTTTTCAATATGTCGCCGGCTTCACTGCGCAACTGGTAGCCACTGTCATGGATATGCACGGCGGGCGCGATTTTGCCGAGCTCGCTCGCCAGCGAAGGCAGCGATTTGACGATGCCGGACAGCGCCTCGCCGACGCTCTCCGTGCCCAGCAGACGCAAGGTTTGGTGAACCGCATCGCGCATCGACACCAGGTCGCGCAGACTCTCCGCGTTGGCGCTCTCCAGCAAACGCAAGCTCTCCCGGATATGCACCCGGTCGACCATCAAGTACTGGTCCACTCCACTGCGGCGGCCCGGCCCCTTGCGGCCCAGGCTCACCTCATTGATTTCGGCGTAGCTCTCGACCGCGTCCCTCACCTGCTCCAACTCCAGCATCAAGCCTTCCTGGTCCCAGACCCTGCCGGCGTCAGGGCGCCGCAATTCGTCGTAGCTCTGCTCCATTTCATGCACGACGTTGGTCAGGTGCTGGAGGTTATAGGTACGCGCATTGCCCTTGATCGTGTGCATGTTGCGAAACAGCTCGGCGATGGCGACACTGTCGGCTTGCGGATGCTGGCGAATAATCCGCTCGTTCTCGCTGATGAACTGGGTGGAGCCTTCGATGAATTGGTGGAACTTGTCCTGGCTGACCGCGAGTATCTCGCCGATCATCTCCAACTTACGCCGCTGTTCGCTCGCTTGCGCCGCCAGTTCGCGCAGTTCGGTGACATCGCGTACGCATAGCATCAGGCGCACGATGGTGTCGTTGTCGTCCGTGATGGCTGACCAGCTCAGGTCGAGCGTCTTGACGCGGCCGTCCGGCATGCGTTTCGCAATCTCGCTGACCAGCAGGTGCTGATTGAACTCGAAGTTGATGCTGTCCTCGCCCAGGCACGCGTGGCTGGCCGCATCGACTTGGGATAGCGCGTCGGCGCCGAGGTCGGTATCGGCGAAAATAAGATCCATCAAGCCACGCCCGGCAATCTCCCTGGTCTCGAAGATGGCTTCAAGATAAGCCGAATACTCGGCATGAATCACCGCGCCGTCGACGACGGTCAAGATGCCCTGCTGCATGTTCTGCAGCATCGCCTGGATGTCGGCGGTTTTCTGCTTGAGCAGCAAGGAGTTCTCCTGGATCTTCTCGATCATCCCGTTGAACGCCACGATGGAATGACCCAGTTCGTCCATTCTGCCCACCGGCACGCGACGCGAAAAATCCTGGCTCGCGGCGATCTCGCTCATCATGGCCTGCATGCGGCTCAACGGCCGTGTGATCTGGCGATAAAGCAGCGAGCCGATCACCGTCAACAACAGGATCGCGGCGCCCGTGGCAATGGCAATCGCAGCTGTCGTCGTCGACAGTGTCGTGTTCAATGCGCTGATCGCTGCATCCTTCTCGCGGATCTTCTCGATGCGCAGCGTCTCGACGATGCCTTCCAGTTCATCGCGGTACTGAGCCACATTGGCGAACAGATACGCTTGAGCGAGATCGTTCTTGCCGGCCGCTTTCATCTTCGCCGTGTCGTCGATCGCCGAGAAATAGTTGTCGAGACTGTCCTTCGCTTCCGCTACCAGCCCGATCTGCGCATGACTGTCCGCACTCTTGGCCTGCAACGCCAACGCTTGTTGCAGCGACGCTTTTTTCGCTTTGAGCTGGTCCTGCGCCTGCGCTACGAGATTGCCGTCCGCCGCGTAGACCAGCTCCATCGTCGCCAACTGCACGTCCTTGACTTGCGACACGAGATCGGAAGAGGCCAGTGCGCTAGGCACCACGCCTTCAGTTACCTGCTTTACCTGGGATGCGCTACCTCGAGTTTGATAAACGGCGTAGCCGCCTATTGCCATTAAGGCTGTGAACATCAGGAGAATTAGCAGCGTGATGCGATGACGAATAGTCATGGGCAAGCCTTCTGGTCAAACTAGTGAACAAGCCTTGGATGCGGGTTGTCGCTTTGTGGATTCAGCTGGGCTGATGAAGGGCTACATTATTAGGGAATGAGTGTTACCGTGCGATGACAAAAACGCGAATGTCATAATGTTGTGCGTTGCGTGCGATGCATTATGTTGCGCCATTACGCAGATCAGGCCTTCATACTTGGCGTAGCCATATAACGCCCTACGTTACCGCTTTCATGTGAGACTCCGATGTCATTGACGACCCCAGCTCCAACACCGGTTGCCTCCGAACGCTTCCAGCGCGCGGCCGCTCATTATCTGTCGGGCCGCTCGGCCTATTCGCCCGCCTTGCTCAGGCAAGTCGCCACCTCATGTCGACTCGACGGCACGCACCGCCTGCTCGATCTCGGCTGCGGTCCGGGCCAGTTGTCGCTGGTGCTGTCGTCTTGGGTCGGCGCGGCATTGGCGCTCGATCCCGAGCCGGAGATGCTGCGCATCGCGGCCGAACTCGGCGAAGGGATCGCGCCCAATGTCGAGTATCGTCGCGCCAGCTCAGCGGAGCTCTCGCCCGAGCTCGGGCAATTCAGGGCCGCCGTGATCGGCCGGGCGTTTCATTGGATGGATCGGGAAGATACGCTGCTGCGGCTCGATAAGCTGATCGAACCGGGAGGTGCGGTGGTGCTGTTCGGCACCTCGGTGCGTAGAGACGTTTGCAGCCCTTGGCTCGCGCAATACAAAGCATTGCTCGATGACTATTCCAAGGATGACGCGGCGCGTGCTCAACGCAAGTCCGATGGTTGGGAAAATCACGAGTCGGTATTGCTTAACTCGCCGTTTTCATCGCTGGAGCGTATCTCGACGATCGAGTTGCGCCGCGTGTCCGTCGAGCGGCTCATGATGCGCCCGCTATCGATGTCCAGCGTGATGCAACGCGGCGACGGCCCCGAGCTCGACAAGCTGCTCGGAGAGATCGAGCAGCTATTGAATGCGCATGCGAACGGCGGGGATTTGAGCGAACGTGTAGAGAGCACCGCATTGATAGCGCGCAGATAATGGCAACGCAACGCGCGCATACCAGACGGCGTGACGCTCAGACGCTGATCTTAGCGCCCAGCAAATCCTCGATACGAATCGGCAGATCGCGCACACGCACGCCCGTCGCATGATAGGTCGCGGCACTCACCGCCGGTGCGAAACCGGCCAGCCCTATCTCGCCAATGCCGCGCGCGCCTAGCTCGTTGAGAGCCAGGTCGGGGTAGTCGAGAAAGCTGACGTCGATTTCCGGTGCGTCCGCGTTGGTGGTCACCATAAGTAGAGCGTTTTGAGCAGCGGCGCTTCTCGTCCGATGGGGATTGAAGTTACCGATGTTTACGCTTTGTGGCTGAAGATTACTACGGCTGCGCCGTGACGAGCGATGAAATCGCAGGCTTACGATTCTTCATGCTTTTCTTACGGTGACGCCCGTGCATCGGATCGCCGCCGCTACATTGCCCCGCCGCCCAGGCACCACCAACGCAGCGCCAAGTCCGTCGAGTTCTCTTGACGAGCGACGCCGTGACATCGCTCGTCTGTGCGCTTAACGTAAGCCGACCGCGCGCCGCTTACTGGCGTTTGTTGTCGTCACGTTGAGGTTCGGCATGTGCCGCCGGAGCAGCTCGTTCCGCCTGAGGACGCGGTCCCTCCGGGGCGCGCTGCATCCCCGGTTGGCCCTGCGGAGCACGCTGCATTTCTGGGCGCGGTGCTTGCGGTGCGCGTTGCATCTCCTGCCCTGATGCTTGCGGTGCACGTTGCATCTCTGGCCGCGGTGCTTGCGGTGCACGTTGCATTTCCTGGCCCGGTGCCTGCGGTGCGCGTTGCATCTCTGGCCGCGGTGCTTGCGGTGCACGTTGCATTTCCTGGCCCGGTGCCTGCGGTGCACGTTGCATCTCTGGCCGCGGGGCCTGCGGCGCGCGTTGCATTTCCTGACCCGGCGCCTGCGGTGCGCGTTGCATATCCGGTCTCGGTGCCTGCGGTGTGCCTTGCATCTGCGCACGCGGCGTCTCGCCAGGACGAGCGGCCTCACCCGGGCGAGCAGCCTCGCCCGATTGAGGCGCCCCGCCCGCGCGTAGCGAGTTCGAGATCGGACCACCTGCAGCCCGAGCCGCGACCACACCTGCGCCGCTGAACTGACCAGGGCGGCTGGTCGCCGCGATGGCCGGCCGGCCTTGGTTGGCCGAGACGCGCAGATCGCGATTGGCGCTTGCCGCCTGCTGATGCTGTGTCTGCAGTGCCGTCGGAGCAATATGCTGCTCGCGCACGTACGTTTGTTCCTGCGCACTCGGCCGCGCCGCAACCCCGCCCGTGCCGCCGTTAAAGCTGACGTTGTTGACCCTCTTGCGATCGGTCACCGCCCGGTCATAGACGTTAGTGATGTGCGTATTGCCGAAATTATTGACGGAGCGGTTGTAGCTGAACTGCCCGTGATTCCAATACCCGCCTTGGTAGCCATCGCCGCCATATCCGTAACCGTAGTTGATGCCGCCATAGAAGCCGACGTGAGGGCCCCAATAACCGCGGTTGAAGACGTAGTAGCCGTTGTTCCAGCTCCAATAACCAGGCGTCCAGAGCACTCCTACCATCGGAGGTTGCACCCATGTGCCCGGCACCCAGAAATAGCCGTCCGGTCCATAAGCCCAGTATCCGGGTGCCCAGATATAGCCCGGCGCGGGAATCTCAGGTTGGATATAGACGGGTAACGGCGGAGGCGCGATATCGACGGATATGCCGACATCGACCTGGGCCAAGGCCGCTGTAGAACCGCAAAAAAGAATACTCGCGGCCAATCGGGCAGCGTGAAGGCGGAAGTGCCGCATGGTGGTCCCCTGATTTTTATTAAATGGCATCGAACCGATAGCGGTGTTGCGTTGTGCTTCTAGCAGCCGGCCATATGCGCCGGTTCTCCTCGCGACAAGAGTCGGCGCGCACCGCTATTTCACGTATTCGATGAATTGATTGACGCGATCGTGGCGATCGCATGATGAGATCAGAGCACAATTGGGGGTCAAAGTTCCGCCCCCGGGGCGAACGGACTTGCTGCAACGTCGCCGTTGCGCCGTGATTGCAAGGTCGAAACGGCCGTCTCTGGCCGAATCGATCGAAACCGGCCGGTCAAACCCAATCGCCCGGATGTTCGATGTGCGGCCTATGGAGACTGCCGGTTGCCGACTCGCGGCGCCCCACCCAGCCGAAGGCGAACGCTGCGATCGCAAGTGTAAAAATTACAATCGTTACCCACAGTGGGTCGACACCTATGCTCAGTGATCCGACGCACAGCAAAAACCCGGCAATACACGCGGCCCATATGTCTTTTTGCATTTTTTACCCCTTGCCATGTCGTCTGGAACGATGCGAAACGGCATATTGCGTTTCGCGTACCCTTGATAAGCAAGAGTCGATCCAGCTAGGGTCAGGGGCGCGGTTGGGCGTGCTGCTGCATCGTCCCAGGCGTCGAACGGACAGACAAGGCGGCCTTTTCTGCGCGAAAATCGATGCGAGCAGCTCGTACCTGAAAGGGAGTACGCCCGAGTAGTCCGCTCGCGTAGGTTCGCTCCAGTAGTTCGTATAGGCGAACGCCCAAAATAAAAAGCGCCGGCTAGCGGCGCTTTTATCAGATCTCTATTTTCGTCTATCCGTCAACGAGGGACGGCAGGCCCCCGTTATCGCAGATAGACACTCCCGCCCTCTAGTGTTTGTAAGGAGGCAGGCCTGCACTATTTTCCTGTTCAAGCGTCGCTACGCGGCGGCGCACTTGTTTCAACTGCTGCTGCGCAGTCTGGCGTTCCGTTTCCAATTGCTTGGACTGCTCCATGATCGCCTGCTGACGGGCAGCGACCTTGGCTTGCTCCGTATGCGCAATCGTCAAGTCGGCCTGCAACTGGTCGGCACGCGTTTGCGACAGCGCGATCATGCGCTCGGTGTAGATCTTTTGCGATTCGAGCTCAGTCTTGCGAATTTCGACTTGCGATAACTGCACGGTCTGGCGCACGAAGTCGTTGAAGATCGCGTTGGCCCGATCGGAGTTCTGAGTCTTGACGACTCGCCAGAAACTCTTTTGCTGGAACAGGGCAACGTAATAGGTCATTTCCTTGCCGTCAAACAACAGGCTCGCACCGAAACTACCGTTGTAGGTCGTGCGGAACTCCGTCAGGGCGCTGGCGCTAATCAAGCGCTGCACCTCGGCCACGTCGCCGCCGACCGAGTCAGGCGCGGGTGCGCTCGCTATCGGCGCCGGTTGTTGCGCTGGCGCCTGTTGCACAGCACCTTGCTGGCTGCCGGGCGTCAGTGCCGCACTGGCAGGTTGAGGCGCTACATCGTCGACACTCTGTGCTACTGCGAAATGACTTGCCCCGAGGAGGGCCAGCATGAAGGACGCTGACCTTAACCCGCTTAAAATTTGTTTCATGTGGTTCTCAAGATCGAACTGCTTTTTTTTAAATTACTTGAATTATTACCTAAAAAACTTTTATCGAAAATTCGTATCTATGAAATTTCGCAACTTTGTTTAAAAACGGCCCCGATGCCATCGCGCACCAGCATACGACACGCGCGGACAATTGTGTTTGAAACAAACACGAATTTTAACAAGCTCGACACACATGCTCGCAATCTGTTGTGTGTCGACCGCAACTACGGGACGCCTCGGGTTGACGGAACACCACAAAGTAGC
>Ga0265338_10003788_pt1 | contig 21023 bp, 9 predicted proteins | sample 42126metaG_FD_193579 | JGI IMG/M metagenome (GOLD analysis project Ga0265338, IMG submission 193579) | Rhizosphere microbial communities from Carex aquatilis grown in University of Washington, Seatle, WA, United States - 4-21-26 metaG | ecosystem: Host-associated > Plants > Roots > Rhizosphere >... | reverse complement strand
CGTCTTATTCAGGAGGAACTTGTTGATGAACGCTCCCATTTCGCTGTCGATTGTGCTCGTCGTTGAGCAGTGAGCATGGCTGCCCACAATGTTGTACCCGAAGCGGTCAGGCACTCCGAAGCCTGTATAGACTCCCTCAGCCGCCTTGCAGGAAACATAGGCGGATGGATTGGAGAGCCAGAGATAATCCGGGTTGTCTGTGGCGAACAATGCGCGCGGGGCGACCAGGGAGATCAGCTCATGATGATCTTCCGGCAGGAACGAGACGTTGGTCCCGTCGCCCCATGCGAACATGCTTTCTTCAAACCAGTTATGGTCTGTGTTGGGCAGCCATTCCACGTCGCCAGGAGGCTCCGTCGCCGAGTAGCGCCAGGAGGGGATGCCGCCGCCGCCCGATTCCTGGGCGATGGTAAGCGTAACGCGCTCATCGAACGCGCCGCAGAACAGCGCCATCTTGCCCGCATACGAGCAGCCGGTCACGGCGATGCGGTTGATGTCAATCTTGGCGCCGCCGCCCAGGTCGCCGTTGAGCTTATACAGAGCGTCGATAAGGCGGCTGCAGCCCCAGATCCATGCGCTGTACTGTCCGGTGTTTATTGAGTTCAGCGCCGGAACATACGGCGCGGCATAGAGCTGGTAGTAGGGGTCTGAGTCATTTTGCTTGTCGTCGATGGTCACCTGATCATGGGAGAAGGTGAGTTTGGCGACTTGAGTCAGCAGGCTCGCGTTGACGCTGCCGTTGGGACTGTTCATCCCGATGATAATCGGGAAGGTTCCGGTGGCCGATGGCAACGCCAACGGTTCGGTCAATGTCAACGTGCGGTTGGTGCCTTGCACCGTGTTCGTCACGACAACTGTCAGCGTGCGGCTCGTCCCGGAGCCCGTGAGTGTCACCGTCACGTTCGACATGTCGACCGTCGGTATGTAGCCGATCTCGTAGTTCTTGATCATGTCCTGGAACTCCTGGCGATGGTGTTCCCAATCGTCGTACGCCGAACTGGCCGTTCCCCCGATATTCAGAGGATCGCTGGCCCAATAATACGGATCCGGCAGCGGTTGAATCGCCACAAGGCTCGGGTCGTACTCGGGCGGCATGGGCGGAGCCGGGTAGCCTGACCCTGTGTCCGCAAAGTCGAAGCGCAGCGGCAGAACCGACGATGGCGTCCCTGTCACTTCCGACGAGTTCGCGCCTTCACCAATGACGTTGAGCGACGAAATCACGAAGTAGTAGGGCGTGTCGTTGACGAGGTCCGTTATATAGACGGTCGTCGAGCTGGTGTTCGTAAACGTGCTGTAAGGTCCGCCTTGCGTGGAGGAGTACTTCACGTTGTAGCTTGTGGCGCCGAACACCGGCGAAAACGTCAGCCTCACCTGCTTGTATTCGCCAAACGCAACCGCGTTCGTCGGAGGCGGCGGTGGATTCGGCAGAGGCGTCGCAAAGACTTCCGCGGAATTCGTGCCTTCGCCGTCGCTGTTCACGCCGGACACCACGTAGAAATACGTCGTGCCGTCGTTAACACTGGTGTCGAGGTAGCTGGGCGACGTTGGGTTGGCCACGGTCGTATACGGGCCGCCTGTCGTCGTCGAACGCTTGACATTGTAACTGTCCGCGTTGAAAAGGGCGCCCCATGTCAATAAGATCTCTCCATGCGACGCCTGCGCCACCAGGTTCGGCGGTTGCTGCGGCGGAGTCGGGAACGGCGTCCCTAGCGCTTCCTGTGAGTTGCCGCTTTCCCCGTTGTAATTCACCGCGGAGACCACGTAGTAATAATTGACGTGATTGACAAGGCCGGTGTTCGTAAAGGTCGTCGTGACCACGTTCGCGATGACGGTATACGGACCGCCGCTGGTGGCCGACACCTTCACGTTATAACTCCTGGCGTTGGTCGAAGCCGTCCACGTCAACTCCACCGCATGGTTTGTTGACCTTGCCGACAGTCCGGTCGGAATCGTCCCGATTGGTGGCGCCGAGAGCTTCATGCGGTAGTAAACAGCGTGATTCTGCGGGTTCGTGAAGTTCAACAATGTCACAAGAGCCGAACTGGGTATATCGTACCAGGCCGAAGGATTGGTGGAGATCCCCCCATCCGTGTTATTGGTTTGCGCCTGTATTACCCAGCCTAGATGGTCCAAGGGCCACCCAAGGCTGACCGTCTGTCCGCTGATCGAGGCGCTCAGGTTTGTGGCGTTGGTCGCCGTGACCGAAGTGACCGACAGGACGCCGTTGGCGTAGCTGTAGCCCAGCCCAGGACCAGGAGAACCCACGATCGAGCTGAAGTTGCCGGTCGTGGCGGCTCCCGTCAAGACCGTGAACGTGTCGCCTGCAATCAGCGGCACGCCGATGTTGCTGACCACCAACGCGCTGCCAGACAGATTGAGCGCGTTTCCGCTTCCGCCGGCGACGCTGATCATATCCGATTGCCCCCCGATCGCGCTGACCTTGACCAGCACCGAGCCATTCAGGACAGGCGCGGTGTTCAGCGTCAGTGCGCCGATGAGCGTGGCGCTGGGCCCTGCTTGCAGCGTGGCGCCGGGTTCGACTGTGACCGTGCCGCCGATCGTTCCATTGCCACCCAGCCTTGCGCCAGCCTTGACGTCGACATTGCCCGGGATCGAGCCATTGATTAATAGCGCGCCGTTGCTGACAGTTGTGATGCCGTAATAGGAGTTCGCGGTCGTAAAGAACGTTGTGCCCGTTCCAGCCTGTGTGAACGATCCTGTGCCGGTTATCGGGCTGGCGCTGAAGTTCGTGCCCTGACCAACGAAACCGCTGCGATTGATCGTGAAGTTTGCGTTATCAATGATCGTGGCAAGGGGCGAAAGCACGCCCGTGATGCCCCCACTGCCCAATACAACTCCTCCTCCATTGATCGTCAAAGGACCAGTATTCGTGCATGATCCAGTCAATGTCAGCACGCCCGTGCCGACTTTTGTCAGCGCCACGACGTTGTTGGCCGCTGCGTCCGAGTTGCCGGTCGCGGCGTCATTCCGCGCGTTGTTGACAATGACCCCGGTGAACGTCGAGCTGGTATTCAGTTCGCCCACGATGAATTCCTGGATCGCCGGGCTCGGGTTGCCCGCGTGGCCGCAAAGGCCGCCGGTCGTCGCCGTGCTGCTCAGCTCACCCAGGTGGTAACTGCCGCCGCCGATCAACTGCGCCGCCAACCCGCCGTTGACAATCCACTTGGCCAATGCGCTGCCTGAGTTTGTGTTGCCCAGGCGGTTATTCGACGGTTGGCTTCCAGCCACAAGCACCGTGCCGGTGAACGCCGAGTCATCGCCATTGAGGAACAAACCGTTTTGGTTGAAAACACCATTCAGAATCAATAACCCGCTCCCGGTGACGTTTCCGTTGATCGTCAAATCCGGCGATGAATTGTTGCCTTGCAACTGGCCGCCCCCCGGGCCGACAAAGATGTTATTGCCAATGATGTAATTGGCTCCAGATGCGAACAGGTCTCCGCCGTTCAGCGTGATCGTGCCTGTTCCCAGAGGGCCGCTGATCACCGTTCCGCTCTGCGGTATGCTGTTGGTGCGGATGCCGAACCTGCCAGAATTCAGCGTAATGCCACCGCTGAAGGTGTTCTCATTTGCTACGAGAACAGCCATGGTGGCGCTTGCGGTGTTTGTCCCGCCGACGACCACTTTGAGCGGCGCTCCGTTATTGTCAGAAATGACGCCGTTAAGGGTGATCCCCTGCGTAAATGGAGCCAGGACCAATTCGTCCACATTGGTGTCGGCCACCTGTATGGGATTGCTTATCGTCAGCGCGCCTGTGCCGGAGTTCATGACGGCGTTGGCGCGGAAATTGGCGGTTCCATTCGTCTGAAGGTACGCGCCGCCAACGTTGCGAAGCGTATTGACGTAGACATCATTCGTCATCGCCCCCCCGGAGCTGGCAACGTTCAAGTCGTAATTCACCGTGGAATTGTCCCCCATCGGTATGCCGCCAAAGACAACTCCCGTGCCCGCCGTGTTCACCAGAGTCGCGCCCGTGTAGGCGACGATGTTTCCGCCGGTGACCGTTCCGAACGCAACACCACTGGCTACGCCAATTGTCGCGGCGCCTGAGCTGCGGGTCGCCACCCACGGCACGACGCCGTTCTCAAGCGTCGGGCTGACCGCCACCGTTCCCTGGCTGGTAATCGCCATCACCGACGAGCCAACCACAAGCGTGGCGCCCCGAGAACGCGTGAACGCGCCCGCCACAGTGATGCTCTGGCCATTGGTCACCTTCCAGACTTCGCCGACCGGCGCGAGAGTCAGACCGGAGCCGATTGTCAGGCTCTGTAAGGACGTCCCCATGTCAATGCCGTTGGTCCCGAGAGTCAGCGTATTGCCCGCGGTGATCGACACCGGCCCGCCAGGGTTGGCGATTTGCATGCCCGCCCAGAACGTGTCCGCGCCCAGAGCCACTGAATTGGCGCCGGTCACGTTCGTGTCCCACCGGGCGACGTCGAACATCCCGGGAGCGGCGCCGTTAGTCCAACTGGTTATCAGGTTAAGATTATCTGTGTTGTTCGCCTTGGTGAATGTGCCGGCGTGCAGGCACGCGGCGCTTCCAAGGAGAGCAAGACACTCAAGCGAGAGTCTAAGGGTTCGAGATTTCATACAGTTTGATCTGTGATCGGGCATTTATTTATGGCCAGGCGATCAACTCGGCAGCCTGCATCCGGGGAGGACAGTTCCCGGCAATCTTTGAAGTGCACGCTGATGGTTTTTATATAGCAGGACGTTTCGCCCGAAGGAAATGGACGAAATTACGAAACTCGCTCGTCCCTTGGGGTCACATCTTGATATTTGACATTTGAACGCCGACCTCCCGCGCTTCAATGGCGCGCGCGCTCTATTTCAAGTCCTTTGCGCAACGCCTCGCGACGAGCGGAGCCTCTTGGAAAACGATCGGGACGGTCGAACCCATTTGTCAAATGTCAAGATGTGACCCCAAAGCCCCGCACGTTGATGGCGATGGCTTTCATTTGTCTTCCTCCTTGGTTGCCTGGACGACCAAACCGGTTTCGAGCGAATCGGGCGGATTCATCACGACCTGGTCAGTGGCGCTGAGGCCGGAAATGATTTCGGTGGTGGGGCCGAAGTCGCGCCCAATGACGACGTGGCGCATTTCAATCTTGTTGTCAGGGCCGACGACGACAACCTGCGCGCCGTCTGCGCGAAAAAGCAGCGCGTTGGCCGGCACAGTCATGGCCGAAGCGCCTTCGGCCTGCAGAAAGCGAATTTGGGCGTAGCTGCCGCAAAGGATTTCGCCGCGCGAATTGTCCACTTCCAGCTCTGTCAATAGCGTGCGGGAATCTGCGCTTAACACACCGGACGTGCGCACGACCCGCGCCGAAAAGACGCGGCCGGGATATTCGGACACGGTCAGCTCGGCCGTTTGTCCGACGGCGACCCCCAGCGCCAGCGTTTGCGGGGTTCGGACAAAAACGCGCAACCGGTCTGTCTGCGCAAGGCGGAACAACTCTTTGCCGCTGGTTGCGGCGATCAATTGCCCGACGTCTGTGGTTCGCGTGGTGATGACGCCGGCGAAAGGCGCCGTGACGCGTTGAAAGGACTGCAGATCTTCCAGGCGCCGCATGTTGGCCTGCGCGGCTTCCACATTGGCGGTCTTCAATTCCAAGTCCGCCTGTTTCTCCGCCGTTTCCTGCTCGCTCACGCTGGCGCTCTTGAGAAGTTCGTTCCAGCGGTCGGCGGTGGTCCTGGCCAGGCGAAGGGCGGCTTTGGCCTGGTCCAGTTGCGCGCGCGCCTGGGCGAGTTCCTGGTTCAGCTCCGGGGCGTCAATTTCCGCGAGCAAATCGCCTTCCTTGACCGAGGCGCCGATGTCAACTATATAACGCTTCAGGTAACCCGTCGCCCGCGCGTAAATCGGCGATTCCACCGCCGGCTTGATCTCCGCCGGCAGCAGCATGCCGCCGCCGGCCCTCGAAATCGTCGGCGTCACGACCACGACCGTGGTGACGGCCAGGTCTCGCGTTTCCTCGCCCAGCGCCTGGCGGTGAATCCAACGCGGCGCCATGCCGCCGACGGCCCCAGCCACAATCAACAGCGCCGCGACAATGGCCGTGTGGCGCAGCGTCGCGCCGGAATGCGTGGCGGCCACCGCCAGCGCATCGGCGGCTTGGGAATGGGGCGCGGGTTGCCCGGAAATGTCAGTTGCTTTCATGGGGAATTGCCTTTGGTGAAGCGCCTGGGCGACGGTGTAGAAGGCTGAAGACCACAGGCACAAAAAACAGCGTCGCGAGCGTGGCCACGACCAGGCCGCCGATGACGGCGCGGCCGAGCGGCGCGTTTTGCTCGCCGCCTTCGCCCAGCGCGAGCGCCATGGGAAACATGCCGATGACCATCGCGATGGCTGTCATAAGAACAGGGCGCAGGCGGCTGACGCCGGCGTCCCAGGCCGCGGCCAAGGGATCGGCGCCGTTGCGCAGGTCGTTGCGCGCGAAGGTGACGACGAGCACGGAGTTGGCGGTGGCGACGCCCAGGCTCATGATCGCGCCCATCAACGCAGGCACGCTGATCGTTGTCAAGCTAACGTGCAGCCCCCACACGACGCCGGCCAGCGCGCCCGGCAGCGCGGTGATGATGATGAACGGATCCAGCCAGCTCTGGAAATTGACGACCAGCAAAAGGTATATGAGCGCCATCGCCATCACCAGCCCGGCGGCCAACCCGGCGAAGCTGGCGCGCATCGTCTCGGCCTGTCCGCGCAGCGCGATCTCGCTGCCGCGCGGCAGGTCGTTCGTGACGCTGTCAATCAAAGGCTGGATGTCGCGCAGGACGCCGCCGAGGTCGCGCCCGCTGACGCCGCCGTAGATGTCGATCACCGGCAGGATGTTGTAATGCGAATAGATTGGCGAGCCGTTGGTGCGGGTCAGCGTCGCCAGGCTGGCCAGCAGGGCTTCGTTGCCTTCGCCGGGCTGGCTGGCGTTGAGCGGGATGGCTTCCAGCGCCGCAAGGGAATCCATGCGCGGCTCCGGCGTGCGTGCGTTGATGGAGTATTGCAGGCCCAGCCCGGTGTCCAACCAGAAGGCCGGCTGCACCTGGCTGCTGCCGCTTAGGCTCAGCATCACGGAATTGGCGATGTCGCGCTCGCACAGGCCCATCTCGGACGCTTTGCTGCGGTCGACGGCAAAATGCAATTTTGGCAAGTCAGCCGGCTGCTGCACACGCACGTCCACCGCGCCTGGGACTTGCTGGATTCGGCGCGCCAGCCGTCCGGCGATCTGGCGGTTGCGCGCCTGGTCGCGCCCGACGATCTGGATGTCAAACGGCGCAGGGAGTCCGAAGTTGATCGACTGGCTGACAATGTCCGCCGGCAGAAAATAGAACATCGCGCCGGGGAATTGCCGCGCAAGGCGCCTGCGCAACCGCTCGATGTAGCGCGACGTCGCATGATGGCGCTCATTGAGCGAGACAAGAATGTCGGCGTCCCCAACGCCCACGACGCCGCTGTCCGCGTAGGACAGGTTGATGCTCGAAGTGGGGATGCCGATGTTATCGAGGATGCCATGCAGCTCATCGCGCGGAATTTCGGACCGGATCACGCCGTCCACCTTGTCAATCAAACGCGCCGTTTCCTCGATCCGCGTCCCGCTCCGCGCGCGCACGTGCAAACGGAAATGCCCCGCGTCAACTACCGGGAAAAAGTCCTGGCCCAATTGCGGCGCCAGGCAAAGCGAGCCCGCGCAAAAAGCCAGAAACACCACGGCAAACGCCCGGCGACGATAGAGAATTCCGCCCAGCAAGAGGCGGTAGCCCTCGCGAAACCGGTCGAAGCCGCGCTCGAAGGACACCTGAAGCGCCGCCAGGGGACGCAGCCAGGGGGGCGTTGACGCGCCCTTTTCAACGTTTCGATAAAACCACATGACCAGCGTCGGAACCAACGTCCGCGAAAGCACGTAGCTGGCGAGCATCGCGAAGACAACCGCCTCGGCCAGCGGAACGAACAAATAGTGCGCAACGCCCGTGAGGAAGAACATCGGGACGAACACGATGCAGATGCAAAGCGTGGAGACAAACGCCGGCATCGCGATTTCCTGCGCGCCGTCGAGAATGGCGTCGTCGAGCGGTTTGCCGGAAGCCATCTGGCGGTGGATGTTTTCGATCGCCACCGTCGCGTCGTCAACTAGAATTCCAACCGCCAGCGCCAGCCCCCCAAGCGTCATCAGGTTGATCGACTCTCCCAGCGCGCTCAACACGGCGATGGACGCCAGCGCCGACAAGGGAATCGACAGCGCGATGATGAGCGTGCTCCGCCACGAGCCGAGAAACAACAGGATCATCACCGCCGTCAGCGCCGCCGCGATGGCCCCTTCGCGCAACACTCCGGAAATGGCCGCGCGAACGAAGATCGATTGGTCGGCGAATTCGCGCACGGTGAGGTCCGGTGTGAGCCGGCGCAGGATGCGCGGCATGGCTTCCTTGACGCCCCGCACCACGTCGAGCGTGGAGGCCGCGCCGGTCTTGTAAATCGTCAACAGCGCGCCGCGGACGCCGTCGTTTCGCACCACGTTCTGCTGCGGCGAATAACCGTCGCGCACCTGGGCCACGTCGCCAATTCGGATCACCGCGCCGCCGACGGTTTTGATGGGCAGGTCCGCCAGCTCCGCCATCACGCGCGGGCTGGTGTTCAATTCGACCGCATATTCGGAGCCGCCGATTTTCGCCGTGCCGCTTGGGTAAACAAGATTTTGCGCGCTGATCGCGTTGAGCACGTCGACCGGCGCGAGGTTCCTGGCTTTGAGCGCCGGCAGGTCCAAATCCACCGAAACGACCCGCGACTTGCCGCCGTAAGGAAATGGCATCGAGGCGCCGCGAACCGTTGCGAGGTCGACGCGGATTTGGTTGCCGGCGATGTCGAAGATTTCCTGTTCGGAAAGTTTGCGGCTGCTCAGGCTGTATTGGAGAATGGGCACAGTCGAGGCGCTGTACTGAATGATCAGCGGCGGCGTTGTGCCCGGCGGCATCGCTCGCAACACGGTTTGGGAAATGGAGGTCACCTGCGCCATGCCCGCGTCGACCGGCGTGCCTTCGCGGAAATAGACCTTGATGATGCCGATGCCGTTGTAGGCGGTCGATTCGGTGTGCTCCATATTGCCGACCGTCGTCGTCAACGCCCGCTCCTCGACGAAGTTCATCCGCTGCTCGATTTCCTGCGCATCCAGCCCGCCGTAACCCCAGATGATGCTCACCACCGGGATGTTGATGTTTGGAAAAATGTCAACCGGCGTGCGCCGCAGAACAAATGGCGTGAGCAACAACAACACCAGCGCCCCGACTACGAATGTGTAGGGTCTGCGAAGCGCCAGTCGAACAATCCACATTTGAGATGGCGCCAACGAGGTAGTGCGTCGGCGCCGCTTGCTCAAGTATCGTCTGTGGCGCCGCCCTCCCGCCATGAGAACCTTGCCGCGCCGTTGACCTACATCAAACGGGAATGGCGGGTTTTGGAGAAACAGCTCCTAATTGCGCAGGCGATGCTGACTGTCGATTCAGCCCGCCCAGCCATGGAAATCCAAGACCGAATCCGGCGCATTGCTTCGAATCACAAGTTTGATTCGTGCAGGCCGAACCCGATTATTGACGTGACCTAACGGCGTTGGCGCCGGCTGCCGCGGATCCTCACCATTGCCGGACGACACTTGCTTTGTGCCATGACGCCAAGGGCAGCCAATGCCGAAATCACAACCGAAAAAAAGATAAACTTCTGCATTCTAACCTCTTCCGTGCTTAACTCGTGCCAATGCGGATAAGCACGGTTAATCGCAGATGCAAATCTTTACATGTTAAGTGATTATATCGATTGTTCAAACTCGTTGGCAACTCATCAAGATGGAAAGAAAATCGACAGTTTATTATCTATCGCTCTTGGAATACTTCTTAACCGTCTCTGCGCAAGGTTCTTGCTGCGGCAAATGCCACAGTAATCAGTGTCGACACGCACGGTAGGGCGAGCGGGAAGCGGAACTTCCGAGACTCCCGAGCCGTTCCCTACTTAACCGGCAGTTTCAATCGCACTCTTCGCTGCTTCCTTGACGGCGCCGCTTCCATCCCTAGAATCCCTCAAATTCTCAACCTGTTTATGGACAAGCTTACGGCGCCTGCTGGCGTCAACATTTCGTCGGTTCTGCACGAGAACCGCGTCTTTCGCCCCTCAAAAGAATTCTCGCGTCGCGCCCATATCAAGTCGCTCGCCGAGTATCGCCGCCTCTACAAACAGTCAATTGAACAGCCGCAAAAATTCTGGGCCGCCCAGGCAAAACAGGAGCTCGTGTGGTTCTCTCCATTTAAAAAAGTCCTCGAATGGAAGCTGCCCGACGCAAAATGGTTTTCGGGCGGGCGCCTCAACGTCAGCTATAACTGCCTGGATCGCCACCTGGAAACCGAGACCGCCAACAAGGCCGCTCTCATCTGGGAGGGCGAACCCGCCGGACCGGCGTCGCCCGGCGAAGAGCGCACCTTCACTTACCGACAGCTCCATCGCGAGGTTTGCCTCTTCGCTAACGTCCTCAAACGCCACGGCCTCAAAAAAGGCGACCGCGTCATTATCTACCTGCCGATGGTTCCCGAAGCCGCGATTGCCATGCTCGCTTGCGCCCGCATCGGCGTCATTCACTCCGTCGTCTTCGGCGGATTCAGCGCCCAATCCGTCGCCGACCGCATCGCCGATTGCCAGGCCAGGCTCGTCATCACCGCCGACGGCGGTTTTCGTCGCGGCGCCATCGTGCCGCTCAAAAAAAGCGTCGACGAAGCTCTCACGCTCAAGGACGCATCGGGAAACCTGCTCGCCAAAACCATCGAGAAAGTCATCGTCCTTCGGCGCACCGGGCACGAGATCGAAATCCAGGAGGGGCGCGACCTTTGGTGGCATCGCGAGCTGCAATACGTCGATGCGAATTGCCCGGCGGAAAAGCTGGAAAGCGAGACGCCGCTATTTATACTTTACACAAGCGGGTCGACCGGCAAACCCAAGGGCATCCTGCACACCACCGCCGGCTATTTGCTCGGCGCCAAGCTCACCACAAAATTCGTCTTCGACCTTCGCCCCCAGGACGTCTACTGGTGCACCGCCGATGTCGGCTGGGTGACCGGCCACAGCTACGTCGTTTACGGCCCGCTGGCCAACGGCGCCACAAGCTTCATGTACGAAGGCGCCCCCAATTACCCGGAGCCGGACCGTTTCTGGCGCATCATCGAGAAGCATCGCGTCAATATTCTTTACACCGCCCCGACGGCCATCCGCGCGTTCATGAAATGGGGCGATCAATGGCCCAACAAGCACGACCTCAGCTCGCTGCGCCTGCTCGGCACCGTCGGCGAACCGATCAATCCCGAGGCATGGATGTGGTATCACAACGTGATTGGCCACAAGCGTTGCCCAATTGTTGACACATGGTGGCAGACCGAGACCGGCTCCATCATGATCACGCCCCTCCCCGGCGCCACTCCCGCCAAGCCCGGCACTGCCACCCTCCCGTTCTTCGGCATCGTCCCCGAAGTCGTCGACGGCGAAGGCCGCGCCGTTCCGAAGAATTCCGGCGGCAAACTCGTCATCCGCCAGCCCTGGCCAAGCATGTTGCGCGGTGTCTGGGGCGATCCCGGCCGCTTCCGCAACACCTACTGGAGCGAAGTGCCCGGCAGCTACTTCACCGGCGACGGCTGCCGTCAGGATAAAGATGGCTACTTCTGGATTGTCGGGCGCATCGACGATGTCCTCAACGTCGCCGGCCATCGCATCGGCACCGCCGAAGTCGAAAGCGCCCTGGTCAGCAACCACAACGTCGCTGAAGCCGCCGTCGTGGGCCGTCCCGACGACCTCAAAGGCCAGGCCCTGGTCGCGTTCGTTACCCTCAAATCCGGGGTCATCGCGTCGCCGGCGTTGCGCGATGAATTGCGCGCGCACGTCGCCCGCGAAATCGGGCCCGTCGCCAAGCCGGACGACATTCGTTTTGCCGACGCGCTTCCGAAAACCCGGTCCGGCAAAATCATGCGCCGCCTTCTCAAACAGATCGCATCGGGCGCGGACATCAAAGGCGATACGACAACCCTTGAAGATCTCTCTGTCATCGCCAAACTCGTCGCCAGTGACGAGTAGGCCATGCGACCGGCCCTATTGCTGATTCTTGCCATGGCATGCCAGGCGCCCGCCCAACCCTTCGCTGATTCCGGGCAGCAGAAGGCCGTCCGCGATCTCCTCCGGGAGGCCCCGCTCGTCGACGGCCACAACGATTTGCCGTGGCAATTTCGCAAACGCTGGACCAATGACTTGACACGCTTCAACCTCACCAGCGACGGCTCCAGGTTCAACCCGCCCCTCTACACCGATCTCCCCCGCCTGCGCCTGGGCTGCGTCGGCGCCCAATTCTGGTCCGTCTATGTCCCGCCGGAATTAACCAACGCCGACGCCGTCAAAGCCGTGTTGGAGCAAATCGACGTCGTTCACCGTCTCACCGCCCAATATCCCGCCGATCTGGAAATCGCTTTGACAGCCGACGACATTCTCCGCATTCACCGCGCCGATAAGATCGCCTCGCTCATCGGCATGGAAGGCGGCCATTCCATCGGCAATTCCCTCGCCGTCCTGCGGATGACCTACGCCCTCGGCGCCCGCTACATGACGCTCACGCATATTAAGAACAACGACTGGGCCGATTCCGCCACCGACGCGCCGGTGCATCACGGTTTGACGCCCTTTGGCGAACAGGTCGTCCGCGAAATGAACCGCCTCGGAATGCTTGTCGATCTTTCTCACGTGTCCGACGACACCATGCGCGCCGCGCTCCGCGTCTCCAGCGCCCCCGTCATTTTCTCGCACTCCTCGGCCCGCGCCCTTTGCAATCACGCCCGCAATGTTCCCGACGACATCCTCAAATTGCTCGCCGCCAACGACGGGATTGTCATGGTCACCTTCGTGCCTGAATATTTGACAGACATCGACCGCCTGGACTCCGTCGCTGGCGGCGCTGAAAAAGCCCGCCTCGCAGCGCTCTATCCGGGCGACGAAGCCCGCGCCACGGCCGGCTTCCTCGAATGGCGCAAAAGCCATCCCGACCCGCGCAAGGCGACGCTCGCCGATGTCGCCGACCACATCGATCACATCCGAAAAATCGCCGGAGTCGACCACATCGGCATCGGCTCCGACTTCGAAGGCTTCCGCAATCCGCCGCGCGGCGTCGACGACGTCTCGTGCTACCCCGCGCTGCTCGCCGAACTGCTCAAACGCGGCTACAGCGAGGATGACGTCAAAAAAATCGCCGGCCTGAACCTGCTCCGCGTGATGCGCGCCGCCGAAAAAGTCTCCCGCGAAAGGTAGCGGCGCCTCGCCGAGGCGTCCTCCGGGCGATCCCCTCCTCTTTTAGTCATTTCGCATGTTTAGCGGGCAGAATGAATCCGTATCTTCTTTTTATCCCTTTACAGGGTCCTCCAAATGTGCGATTATTGGCCTGTCGGGGCTTTATGCCCCGGCTTGGCCGCACATGGCGGCTGGTTCTTTGACATCAGGGTCTGGGGGGGGGAGCGAATTTGCGCCGGGACACCCACGGCAGGTCGACCCTCTCGCCCATTCGTGTCGATTTGTGTCCATTCGTGGTCGCCGTCTTCCCGGGGTCTCTGTCGTTCCGAGACAAATCAAAGCAACTAAAGGTTAATCAAACCTCCCGCGAAATCGGAGCCGCCAGCTTGGATGCGTCTGCCCCGGATATGACTTCAGCTTCGCTGGCGCAACCTTTGAGAATGGTTTTCGCGACAAACACGGAGAGCAGTTGCACCACGCCAATGATCAGAAGAGCGTATCTTAATGCAAAGGAGTCGGAGACGTTGCGTGCAAGCAGGATGAATAGGATGCAACCGGAGAACCGCCCGATATAAAACCCAAATTCCTGGCTGAAAATGTAAGCGAATTTGTTGCGATTCTCCAAAGCGGAAACCGTGTCGATCACCTGCATCTGAATGGGAAAATAGGCGATGTCGTGCAAGGGGCGGGCCAGAAGCAGGCACACCATAAAGAGTATCACCCCCGTTGCGTTGAACAGAAGCGCGTTGGACAGGCCGCCCAATGCAAAAAGGCCCAGCCCCAACGTAAAGATGATGATCCGATGCCTCGGCTTTGCGACGCGGCCAATGATGTAAAGTAGAAATGCCGAGAGAATCCCGCCGGCCGCCTGGATGGTCCCGAGCGCGCCTTCCTGCCCGACCAGACGCATGATGAGCATGGCCGGCGCCGTCACAATATAGCCCTGGGCCAGCCCCTTGAGGATCGCGAGCAACTGCATGCGGTTCCACAGCCAGTGATACCGGAAAAAGATGAACCTTGTCGGCGGCGGGTTCTCAAAATGACCGCGATGAACGATGATCGAGGAGACAATCGTCAGAAGAAACGCGCCGCCCGTGACGATTTGATAGGCGGTGTTGCGGTCGCCCCCAAACCACCCGCGAACGCCCGTCCCTTCGATAAACCAGCCAATAACGGCCGGAACAAGCACGTAGGTGTTGGTGTAGAAAAAGGTCTCGACGCCGTAATAATAGTTGCGATTGGAATCGTCCGTCGTCGATAGCGCCAGGAAATCGCGGTTGGCCCAGAACAAACCAAAGGAACAGCCCATCAGCAACCCCGCCACGCCCACTCCGGAAATGCTCAGCTTGCCGAGCGACATCATCACCGCCATCGACACCGCGCTCAGCAGCATCCCCGCCGAATAAAGGCGTTTGATGTTGACGCGCTGCAGCAGGAAGCCGTTAACAAGAAACGTGAACGGAATTCCCGTGTAAACAGCCAGTTGATAAATCACGACCATCTTTACGTCCTGCGAATTGCGCATCACGTATGAGGCGACAAAAATGTCGATGATAGGCAGGACCAGCGCGTAAATGAGGTTGGTGAGCAGCAGTATCCGCATGTCCCGCGGATAGGAAAGAAAGTGACGGAACTCGTGGAGAATTTTCTTCATGATTCGTCAGGCTAGTGTTTGCAAAATCTCCTGAATCGAAAATCGCGCGCCGCAAATCACGCTGTCCGAGGCGCCGTAGTAAAGCGTCAAGGCGTCGTGGTCGACCACGTGGCCGTTGGTGAAAACCACATTCCCAAAGAATCCGGCGCGTTCGTAATCAGCCGTGGGCTCCATGATGGGTTCGCGCGAGCGCGCCAGAACAATCCACGGCTCCTGCAAATCCAGCAACAGCGCCCCAAGACAATAGCGGTTGCTCGCATCGGCGCCGTGATAGATCTCCAGCCAGCCCTGGGGCGTGCGGATCGGAGCGGCCCCCGCGCCAATTCGCGCTCCATCCCACATGCCGGGGCGCGTATGCGCCAGGCAACGATGATTCCCCCAATGCAGTAGATCGGGCGACTCCGCCAGCCAGAGATGGTTGCCGCCTAAAACCGGACTGCTCGGACGGTGCAGGGCGTAATACTTGCCGTAAATCTGCGAGTCAAAAATCGCGCAGTCTTTATTGTGAGGCGGAAAGATCATCCCATGCGAAAGGGTCTGGCGCCAATCGCAAGTGCTGCGCAATCCCACTCCAACGCCGTGCGCGGACACCGCCGTAAACGTCAGGTAATAAGTGGGGCCTATCTGAGTGACACGGCAATCCTCCATGCCATAACTTTCCAACTCGCCCCGCCCGATCAAGGATGGCCGCGTTGAATCCTCCTTGAAATGAATCCCGCCTTCGCTTGACACCAACCGCAAATGCGAAAGCGTCGTCAGGTAGTCCGTTCCGTCGTAGCGAAGGACGCGCGGGTCGGAGCGATCCAGCTTGGGGTCGGCGTTATCGAATTCCAGAATCTTTAGCTCGTCGTTTTGATCGAGGATCGGGAACGTGGTCTTGTCCGGCTTCTGTTCTGGACGTTCGGCCACCCGCAACAGCAGCCACGTCTCTTCCTCGAACCGGAACACGCCTGGATTCAGAAGGCACTCCACCTTCATGCCCGGAGCGCTCGGATGGATGTCCGCAGGCTTCAAGATTGGATTCTCCGCAAATCGTTTTGCGATGTCAGCCATGGCGCTAATCTCCGTAGTTCACGATCACGCCATTAATCAGGGTGCGCGTTCCCTCATGGGCGAGTTGACCGCCCGCCGGCGCCAGCACGATCACCCGCGCGGTGTCAGCCGGGATTTCCACCGGCGTCTTGCCGCTCGCGTTGCGAACCAGGAACGTTTTGGTGACAGCGTCATAGACGTCCACCGTTTGCGCGCCGCAATCCACCGCGACTTCCCTGGCTGCCGAGTACGGATTGTAATAAAGAAAGGTTGGATAAGCCGGGGCGTGAAAGTAGTCGGTCTTTAAAAGGTCCAATCGGAGTATTTTTTCAATGTTAGTCGGCTTGATGATGCCGCCCAGGTTTCCCACGTGCGCGCTCCCATATAGTCCCAAGTCTGTGACGACCGTTGAAGGCCGATAGAGCACAATCGGCACTGTGTAGTTATTGAGTAAATCAATGAAGGAGACGATCAAGTCGCCTTGAGCGTAAGGCCCTATGTCTGACCGATAGGAGACGGCCATGGCGTCCACACTTAGTTGATCGCATGCCGTTTGACCTCGCGATGCATCGGCGCTCGCGGCTCTCACATAAAGTTTCCCATGCAGTGAATCGGGCAATTCCTTGACGTGAGCGTTATCAAGCCCTTTGACGCGAAAAGCCTCGCTAAAAGGTCCCGCCACGTTTGTGGAGTAGGAAAACTCGAAAGCGTTGCCATGATGTCCGGAATCGATCCGCTCGGCGGCGACGACCAAAAAGCGTTCGGCGCAATCGGGAAGATCAAACTCCCAGGTGTGCTCCAATTGCGAGTCGTCGGCGACCGCTGTTTCCCCGATGATCTGCGCGTCCGGGGGATCCTCCATGTAATAATGCGTGGACGCAAAATTGCCGTGCAAAGTCTTGCCGGTCGCCGCGCCGCAATCCGCCAGGGCGACGCTCGTCGTGCTGCGCTTCCATTTGCGAAGGCCCTCGTAAGCGATGACCGAATTGGAATCGTAGGCCGTAGACCACGCATAGCTGGATTGATGTTCGGCGTCATGCGCATTGGCGTAGAACAGGCGCGCGGCGCTCGCGACGCTCAAAATCCACTTGCCCAGATCGTGGGCGTAGCGAGGATCATAGCGAGCCAGCGGCGCGAGAGTTCCAACAAATTGAAACGTGTTCATCGCGAAGGCGTATCCCCCGCCATCCGTCGCGCTGCCCACCAATCCGTCCACACTGAGCCCGTTCCATGAACCGGTGATGACACCCCAGTTAGGACGCGCCTGCGGACTTGGCTTGGGCTCGAAACACCAATTGACCAGCTTCGCCACGTCATAATCGCGGCCAAGCTCGGCGTTCATGCGGGCCGCGGTTAATGCCGCGTAAGGCAGCAGCACTTCATAAAGCGGATTGGCCGCAATGGGCTTTTTAGTGAGCGCGCGGATGGACCAATCAGCCGCGGCAAGGGAGCGTGGATCTTTGGATTTTTGCCACGCCATGTATTCCATCCACGCGATTCCCGCCCCGCCTTCCGGCTCAATGCGTTCCCCGTTGTCGAAGGGTTGCATGGCGCGAAGGTCGAAGCCCGTGTGATCGAAATCCGGCAGCGATTCGGGACTCGCTCCACCGCCCAGCGCAACGCACGCCTTATACCATTGGCCGGCTACGGACATCATGCGCCCATTCAAGTCCGCTTCGTTCGGATAGAGCGCCGCCAGTTGAAAGGAAAGCACATTGGGCAGGACGTCATACCAAAAGGAGCTCCCGGACTTGCCCTTAGCCACGTCAAGATAGACGCCGTCTTTAGGGTTGTAGAAATTGCTACCAATCGCGATCCAGTCGTGGCCGTGATAGGTCCGCATATCGATGCCGACGAGCGATCCACTGACCAACGCCCCAAGGTAATTGATGCTTTCCGGCCCATCCTTGGCGCCAACGTAGGCCGGCATCCAGATCATGGTCTGGTTTGTGTCCGCCCATCGTATCAATGGCAGGTGCGGCCCTTTCCGGTCGAAATCAAATGCAATATCCAGGTAGCTTCGTGTCACTTGCTCCCAGTCGCGCAAGGCGAACGGCTGCGGATTATCAGGCATTTGTTCCACGCGCGGAATCGCCCCGGGCAAGGCGTGCGCCTGTTCGCAACTCAGGATCGCCAAAACCAGAAGGACTCTGTTCAGGCTCGGAGAAGGCGCTAAACGCATCCAAGCCCCCCCTCGAGGGAATGGTGGGAGGAATTCTGCATGATGGCGTGCGGGACTATTTTCCGGATGTTCGTTGCTCCAGCCAAACGACGTTTGGATTTCCGCCCGTGACGGTTGTCGGGTTGCCGGCTCCACTCACAATCGCTCCATAACGCACGGGAGGAATGCCTGTCTGGCCCTGCCACTTATGAATTTCTGAGTGGCCGTCGGCGAAAGAGAAGCTCGTGGCGTTGTTGTGGTAAGGCGCCGGCAAGTCGATCCATTGCGGCGTTTCCATGTCCACCGCGAAGCCGCTGTCATTGATCGTGTCTGGATGTTCATCGGTCGTAACCCAAAGTTGGGAGGGAGAAGGTTTGCCCATGTCCGAGTCCTTTATGTAGACCTTCCAGCCGTTGGCCTGCGGCAAGTGCGTTCCCTGGCCAGCGGCGGTGCCCGCGTTGCCGGGCCCGATGGCCTGGCTCATGGAAATGCTCCGGACCCGCGGCTTTCCGGCGCCTCCAAATTCGCTGCTCCGATCCGAGGGGCATTTAAAGATGCCGTAATTGACGGTGTAGCTGCCGAGGGCCGAGTATTTCTGGTTCACCAAATAGGCGGTGTTGGTGTCGGCGCCAGCGGGGTTGCCGCCAGTGTAATCCATGATGCCGTACGTAAAACCGCCGACGGATTCAGTGATGTAGTCGTTTTTGACAAAGCGGCTGCCGTTGTCGTTGGCGTACATCTTCCAGGCAAGGACCAGTTGTTTGGAGTTGTTCAGGCACGTAATGCCCTGAGCCTGGGCTTTGGCCTTGGACAAGGCCGGGAGCAACAGGGCGGCGAGGATGGCGATAATCGCGATGACAACGAGCAACTCGATCAAAGTAAAACCCAGCCGATGGGGGCGGTTGTAGCCGAGACTTCCTGGTTGATCAGCGCTGGTGGACATTCGCAAAAGGCTAAGCCAATCCGCGCCTGCCACAAAGTCGGCTGTTCTGCCGACAGCGATCCCAAATGTGCGTCTTGCGAATTGTTTGACAATCATCGGCGCCGACCGTATAAGTGGCATTCCCTGCGGAGAAACGTCTCATGCCACAGGTGAGTGGTTCGAATCAACAAAACGATATTATGGGCGATAAATCTCCAAAATCCACACAGAAAAAATCCACACAGAAAAAATCCGCGGCCGCCAGCGTCGATCAGAAAAAAAAGCAGGCCGTAATCGCGAAACAGGCGGTCACCAAGAAAAAATGACGCGGCTGCGCCGTGCGTTGCACGCATGGCCGACAGCAACCGCGCTTTGACCTTTCGCTGTCTGCGCAGGACCGGCGGGATCGCCCCGGCTCGCGCGCATTCACTGCGAATGAGAGGTTTATGCTCGTGAGGCATGGATTAGTCGCGAGCGGAAGCCAAACTGGATTGGCTAGACTTGTGGCGGCTTCAAGAACAATAGTCGCGTTCGGCTGACTGGTAATGGTGAATCCAAATTGTCCCTGGAAGACAGGAGGCCGTCAGGGTCGCCGGAGAAACGACCCGCAGTCCCACCCCCTTTTGAAGGTTTCCGAGAGTCGGTTTTTGCCAACCGGCCCCAACACCATCAACGGGAACGGTTTGCCCGCCCCTCTCGGCAACTATGCCGGGCAAACTCAGACACTGTGCCGCTTCTGGCCGACTCGCCCCGCGCGCGGCGACCTGACCCTTGCCAAGTGAATGGGAGTCGGCGCTTCTGTTTGGATTGAGTAAACCGCTCCGCATCGGCGCAAGTTTTGTCACGAATTTGACAAAAGAAGTGTCACTTACGGCACGAATATTGTTGAGAAGAAAAACTTAAGTTGTCGGTTTTCGTTCCCGATAATCAAAGCGGCGTACCTGGAGAAAGCGAATGGAACGAAGTTGCACAAATATCTGCCGACGACTCGGGATCTTGACAACGGTCATTCTCCTGGCGGCCGGGAATTGCGCGCGCGGCCAGGGAGCGCAGGAAATGACGCTGGCCCAATGCCTGGATGTTGCGATGCAAAGCAATCATCGCAGGCCGGCCTCGAGATTTGCCGTGGCCATGTCAGAAGCCCAGCATCGCCAGGCATTGGCGGCCTATTGGCCCCAGCTCAATGGCAAGGCGTGCTACGAGCGGATGGATGACTCTCCGGACTTCTTGTTTCCGGCCTCGACCATGGCCGTGCCCGCGCAGGCGATTCATGTTCCACCGGGGACGGCATACATTATGGTGCCCGCCGGAGTTCTCGGGCCGACGGCCGTGCAGCTTCCAGTGAAAACTCCCGCTGAGACAATCGGCGTTTCGGCTCAGAGTTTGGCGGTTCCGGCGCAAGACCTACGACTGATGGATCCGGATTCATTTGTGGCTTCCCTGGACTTGACGTGGCTTCTCTATGACGGCGGTCTGCGCCGGGGTTATCGCGAACAAAGCGCGGGACTTGTGGATATGATGAAACAAGAGGCGCGCCGCACCGATTTGGAAATCGTCGACAGTGTAAAGCGCTTCTATTACGGGGCCGTGCTGGCGCGTCAACTCCATCAGGTCGGCAGCGACACTCTGGCGCGGATGGAAGCGACACTGAGTCTCACCGAAACGATGTACAAGGAAGGCTCCGGCAAGGTTAAGAAGACGGACTTTCTGGATAACAAGGTGATGGTGGAATCATTGCGCGCGATGGTTGCGCAATTGGAAAAGAACGCGGAAATGTCCCAGGCAGCGCTTGCCAACACGATGGGATTATCCTGGAAGACGGCGATCAGCCCCGCCGACAAGGAACTGCCCTATACGCCTTACACGGGCGATTTGAACGCCTTGGTTGGAGAGGCCTACGAATTCAGCCCCGATTGGGCGAAAATCGCCGCCGGAATTCGGGTGGCCG
>Ga0265338_10003787_pt1 | contig 21023 bp, 11 predicted proteins | sample 42126metaG_FD_193579 | JGI IMG/M metagenome (GOLD analysis project Ga0265338, IMG submission 193579) | Rhizosphere microbial communities from Carex aquatilis grown in University of Washington, Seatle, WA, United States - 4-21-26 metaG | ecosystem: Host-associated > Plants > Roots > Rhizosphere... | reverse complement strand
ACAGTTACTGTCATTGATCCATTAGAGTCATAAAAATTAGAACTATTCTTAGTTGGCGTTTTTTCATAACCAAAAGAAGGATCATAAATATATGAATTTGAATTACAGGTAACGGTATAAATGCAAGGTTCAGAAAAATCATCATGGATAGGTGTCCAACCAATTACAACACTATTTCCATTTTCAGAAATAATACTTAATGCAGGAGAAGTTGGAACGTTTGTACTGTAATAGAAATTCACATAATTATAGGTTATTGACCCAGTCACTTTATTTGCTTCTGTATGTGCGGCATCAATATAATAACTATAATTAATTGTAAAATTTAAATTTTCCTCTCGGTATTTGTTTGAACCAATATCTGTCGCACAATTTACCGTGCAATTTACATCAAACCCAGTATACCAATCATTTATTGATTTATCCCCTAATGATAACATTGAACCTCCATTTGTAACATTTCCTAGACCAGTTGTTTCTGTAATCGAATATTGAAAACCATATGTAGTAGTAGTACCATTTGACATTGAAAGGGTAAAAACAGGCGAAAAATTTTGAATATTACTATAGTAATCATGATAATAACGAACATTTATACCATTGGAAGAGTTTGTTGTTTCCATTAATATCTGACCACCATAACAATCTAAATAGCCGACCGCCATGAATATAAAAATTAATATCTTTTTCATGCTATAAATATTATTTATTAGAATTAACAAGCACTTTCAATGCTTCGATTTCTTTTTGTTGTTGAATCATATACAAGGTTAATTCTTCAACTTTTTTAAGTAAAGTAGCATTCATAGTCATAACATCAAGACCGTCTTTTGCAACTTCGGCATTAGAAGGAACTTCTGGTAAATGGCTATTAGTAGTAACATAAGCTTCAACTTCTTTTAAAGAACGTAGTTTATAATCTTTTTTGAATACATAATCAGGAAAAACTCCGCCAGAAGGTAGTTCTACCTTTACAGATGTTGCGGCAATACCTCCATTAACAGCTAGTTTATAGGTTGCAGTAGGTGTTATACCAATTCCTACATTACCATTGATATCTATACTTAATCTACCACCTGGTATACTCGCTGCACCAGAAACATACTTATCAATATTGAAATTACCTGTACCTACACTAACTTGACCACCAAGAGGGTTTAATTGAATTTCTGTTTGTTGTCCATGATTATTTCCTTGTCCTTGTAGATAGGTATAAGGTTGAGGTTTTGTATTATCTTGTCCAATTAAAAAATAATTTTTATCAGATTCTTGTTGTGGATTAGTAAATGCTCCAACTATCTTAAATGCTTGTGCAGCCCAACAAGATAAGTCACTTATATTACTGTTATTATTTATTAGTATATTACTATTTGCAGTTAATCCACCTACTGTTGCTGCTCCTTGAGTTGTTAATGTATTCCCAAAGATACCACCATTAACAGCTAGTTTATAGGTTGCTGTAGGAGCTAAACCAATACCAGTATTACCATTCATATCAATACTAAATCGACCACCGCCACCAACAGCTCCTAAAGCATCAATTTTAAATGTTCCATTATATCCCATTGTGAAATTTTGAGTTAAGTGTGCTTGGTCAGTTCCTAATTGAAAATTACTTCCTACACTAACAAGACCTCCAATAGGATTTAATCGAATTTCTGTTTGTTGACCACTATTCCCATTCGATTGTCCTTGCAAATAAGTATATGGTTGATTTGTTGTATTATTTTGTCCAATATAAAATTCATTAATATCACTTTGAGTTAGGGGATCTGTAAATGTACCATTAATCCTAAATGGTTGAGGAGACCAACAAGTTAAGTCTTTAAAATTACTAGTATTAATTAGTATATTTCCATTTGTATTTAATCCACCAACGGTTTCAGTACCTGTTATTGTAGCAATACCATTTACCGTTAATGAACTTAAGGCTGTAGGTGTTCCTATCGTTGTAGCTCCTCCAGCTAAAACATTAAAATAAGAACCTGTTCCTCCCGTGTAGCCAATAGAAAGTGCGTTACTTGTTGGGTATTGACTTGTTACAGACATGCTTCCCTTACTGTCAAGTGTAACATTTGAAATTGGGTTATTTATATATCCAGTAAATCCAATATTTAAACCTGAAGTATTTAAAGAATAATAAGTATTCGCTGCACCTGTTGGTAAATAGAATGAATTGATTCCATTATTTGTTACAGATAATCCATTTCCAGAATTAGAAGTTGGAGTTAATGAAATACTACCTGTTCGTACAAGTGCTGTTGATGAAGTTACCGGTGTTGGAGTACTCCATTCCCATGTTTGTGCATTACTTGTTATAAATGCTCCTAATGCAACAAGAGCAATAATTAGTTTTTTTGTTTTCATATTTTTATTTGTTTCTCTATTACCTACTCTATAAGCTTTTCGGCATCCGCTTTTGTTTCCATTTACCTAAATATTTAAGTAAATGAATGACTGGAATTATTGTTTTAATATAACATATCGATCTATTTAAAAATCTAACGTCTATGTATAAAATTCTTGAAAATTGTTGTCTATAACTCTAATGAAAATATATCGATAAATAACTGTATTCTTATTATTTAATAAGCAATAAGAGCACAGTCTCTTTAATTAAATATCAATATTCTTTCGTTGGCTAAAGTAATAATAAATTCATTACGATGTACTTTCATTGTAAATTTTCAAGAAAATTAATTTCCATTTATACCAAATATTGAGCTACTATTCTGCAATGCAGAAAATAGTAGCAAAAACACCTCCTATCCAAATTTTAAAATATGTTCTATATCATAACCGTTAATAAAAGTTTCCATATTTGTTTTAAACAAGCTTTTCAGTTCAATTCTCAACCTTAAATATTCCAACCTTTTTCAAAATCAGTATTGACATTATTATAGTAGGTATGGAATGAACCTATATATAAGATTCATTCCATATTCTACTTAAAACCGAAGTATTCATATAGCTAATTATATAACCGTAAAAACAATCGGACCTTCCCAATCGGTTTCTCTGCCGGGATAAGTAGCCTTATGAAAAAAGGCCATCGGAACTTTCGGTAAGCCATGAATTTCGGTATGAGCTATGGATGTTGTAGTAGAAGCAATGCGATTAGTATATTCTTTTATATCTTCTGTACGTTGCCATTCGTGAGCATTAGCTTTACCTGCTGCAATGAGCAAAACACTTCCCGAAACCTCACCGGGCAAAACCATAAACACTCTTGTATCAGGGTGGGTATAGCCTTTTACATACATACCGGTACTTTTTACAATTACTAATCGTAAATTGTCGGGTATAGATTCATCGTTCGCTCGTTCATCAACGAGGTTTCGAAGTGCTCTTAAATCACGATGCAAATTACTACGGCATTTCTTAATAGTAGAACTTTTCGTGCTTGATTCTTCTGCTTGGAGAGCGTTTTGCAAATTCAAACTTGAAGTTTTAACTTTCGCTACTTTCGCTTGATCTTCGGCCGACGTAAAATAAGGATTGTTAATCATTTTAGCTACAAAACCATTTGCTGCTACTACTAATGACGGATCGTTTAATTTACTAACGCCCAATATTACTTCTACATTCATGTTTTTTACTTTTAAAATTGTTTACACTCTATTAATTTTTACAATATGATTGAAAGAACTTTTTAAAACGGAAATTCAAAACCGATGATTTATGTCTTTTTACCGTACCATTAAAAAATCGAAACCTAAAGCATGAATATGCAGGGAATAGATTATGTAATAACGTTCTCTTATTTGGCACTTCTGTTTTATTATGGTATTGAAGTATTCTTGAAGCATTTTGTTTAGCTTCAATAGAAAGTTGATTTAACCTATTATTACAGTCAATTCGGCCAACGGAGTTAGCAATTAGTCCTAATCCGAACTCCTTTGGATCAACGGAAGACGAGATTGCCTCTGCCTTGTCTTCCATTGGGTCAATGGAAGACGAGACTGCCTCCGCCTTGTCTTCCGTTGGGTCAATGGAAGATGAGACTGCCTCAACCTTGTCTTCCGTTGGGTCAATGGAAGATAAGACTGCCTCCGCCTTGTCTTCCGTTGGGGCAATGGAAGATAAGACTGCCTCTGCCTTATCTTCCGTTGGGTCAATGGAAGACAAGACTGCCCCAACCTTGTCTTCCGTCGAGTTAATGGAAAGTATATTTGACTTTATTTCACTATCTATTAAATCAATGGAAGGTTGAATAGACCTAAAACCACATTCCACTGGTTGAACAAAACAGGTCATTACACCACAGTTGTATTGTAATGACTTCACCGAATAAAAAGATCGTCTGTTCTGCTTTTGCAATGTTTTGGAGCAACTGTTAATTTGCATTCCTGATGTGGTTCTATTGACTGTCTTATTTTTCATGTTAGCTATTTGCTTTTGGACATAACAAATATATTTCAGACTTTCGAAATTCGAACAGGGCTGTTTTTTAGCTTGCCGATATAATGCACTTTTTGTCCGATATAATGCAAAATACGCCGATATAATGCATATTATGCCGATATTATGCATGTGACTTTTTAAAAACAAGCATTTTACAAGCATTTCAATATTGAACAAAAATAATCGTAAAAGCTTTATATAGTAAGCTTTTACTATCATTAATTTGGATTTAAAATAAAAAAGAGAAAACTGGATAAAAAGGAGGGGAAAAAGGAGAAAATTATATTTTTAGGAGTTCTTGTTGCAAAGGCTTTAAATATTTTCGTGAAACAATCATGTCTTTACTATAACTTTCGAAAGGTGCATAGAAAACACATTTGCCCGTTAATATTCTAGCAAGAAAAAACATATTAATAATTTGATGATTATTTATTTGACGGAAATGAATGGAATAGTCTAAAATTGTTTGAGCTTTTGTATTTCGTTTTAAAGGGAATCTTTTTTTATTGATTAATATAGCAAACCATTGCTCCGAACACGAAATATTATCGTATTCAAAATATATAATTGTATCTAAGTATATAAATTCGAAACCAGTATTGGTTGCAATTGTACATTTAATCTGTTTTTTGAGAAGTAATTCTAAATCTTCTTTATGATTGGTTCCTTTGATTTCTTTGATTTCGAAAAAGCGTTGCATAATTTCGTCCAACTCATTTAGTATAAGAGGCTTTTTCAAAAAAGCGAATACCATATATTTAAATGCTTCGATTGCATATTCATCGTGACTTGAATAAACAACAACTAACATATCCCAATTAATATCTTTCTTTATTTTTTTATATACATCAAATCCGTTTTGATTGTCAAGTATGATATCTAAAAACAATATATCGGGATGCAACTTCATAATTAATGCTTCGCCTATCTCTGCAGTCAACGCTGTTTCGATAACATCAAATTCATTATAATTGGAAAGTGCTTTTTGTAAATATGCAGAATTAAGTTGCATATCATCAACAATTACAGCAGTATACATTGAATTGTGATTTTGGAATGATTAAAACCTTAGGTTTTCTTTTAGTATATCAAATATAGACACTATTTTGATATATTAACATTCGAAAATGAAAATAATTTACAAAATAGAGTAAAAAGGTTGTGAGAAGAACTAAAATCATAGTATTTGCAGCGTTTAACCCAGAAAACAACTACAAACGCACTTAAATATAAAAACGAAACTACTTTTTTGATAAAAAGCCAAACATATTTCTAATATTAGCTTCTAACATAATAAGAATAACAATGTCGGGTTTTTCTTTTTCAATAATATCTTCATTAAGTTTATACTGCCAGGCATCGAATATTTTAACGGATCTACTAAATTGTTCGGAAAGCAGAGGAAAAACAGCACCACCAAAAGAATCGGAAATTATGAGAATTTTAGGTTGTTTTGAACCTGCTATCATTCTATCTTTTTCATATTCGAAAGCATAAGGGAATCCGGGAACAACAGGATATCCAACGGGATCCACCTCTTTTGATTTAAACCCTTTATAAGGTTCCAATGTATATTCTACATCTTTAAACAATGGAGTATCAAACAATTGATTAGCAATATTCCCATCATCTTTTTCAACTGATTTGATTTTAAAATCTTTTAGATTTAATTGATTAACCGAAGGAAAGTCGACATGAATTCTTTTTAATATTTCGTTTGTAGCATAAAATGCCCCTATTTGATTCCAATGATTATCTAATTTGAAATATAATACCTGCGATTGTTTTTCTTTTTTTAATATTGAATAAACAGAAATTGGTTTTACAGAACTGTTTTTTTCGAGATAGTCGTTAATTTGTTCACCCCATGATTGATTGTTTTTCCTATAAACGGTATTTGATATATTCTCGGGGTAAATAATAGCTTTAACGGGTGCTATCATTACATAATACTTTATAGATCTGGCATCTAAATATTTTTTTCGATATTCAAATTCTTCTTTTAATATGTTCAATTCCGACTTTGTAAACCGATGATCGCCACTATAAGAATCAAGCTCATTGCCCCCCATATACAACCAATCGTTATTGCCTATTACAATTTTATTAGCAATAGGTGGCGACTTATGGAAGTATTTAATATAGATATAATTTAAACTTTTAATTAATCTTGATCGTAACGAAAAATTGTCGTTATAATATTTTTCATATTGATCAGGATATTGATCGGGGTGTTGCAGGTACAAAACCGGTTTGGTTGCCATTGCTCTATTTTCGCCACTCTTTATATCTTTAACAATGGGAAAAATAGCGTTTAAAAACACAAACGATAAGATACCGATAAACACAACCGAAACGAGTATTATTCTAAATGTACTGTGCTTCATATCAGAAACGATAATAAATAAATGGATTATAGGTGCCTGCTATTAAATACATGGTACATAAACATAAAACAAAGACATAAAATAGAGCTGATAGCATATGAAAACCATAAGAGATAACCTTAGCCGATTTATTGTCCGACTCAAAAAGTATCATCAGTTTCTTTCCAAGAAACCCAAAGAAACCCAAAGCACCTAATACAGCAAAAACAAATGCAATATAAAATTCAAGATCTAATTGACTGTGGAACATGCACATTTGTTCTTGATTCGCCTTAAAAGAAAACATTGCCTTCCAATAGGTTAATGCATACGTTAATGTATCGGCTCTAAACAGTACCCATGCAAACATCACAACAATCAAAGTATATGCATTTGCTACCGGTTGCCACATCTTTTCAAGAATTTTACCAAACCCAAGACGTTCAATTACCATAAAGAACCCATGAAATAACCCCCAAACAACAAAACTCCAGCTTGCTCCATGCCAAAATCCGGTTAAAAAGAATACGAGCAATAAATTTATATATGTTCTGCTTACAGCAACTCTATTACCTCCTAATGGGATATAAACATAATCGCGAAAAAACGATGAAAGAGATATGTGCCAACGACGCCAAAATTCTTTTACCGATTTTGCTACATAAGGAAAATTAAAATTCTCTAAAAACTCAAATCCAAACATTCTACCCAACCCTATTGCCATATCGGAATATCCTGCAAAATCGAAATATATTTGCAAGGTATAACAGATTATGCCCAACCATGCATTTAAAGCTGATAACGACGATAACTGACCATTAAACATGGTATCGGCAACTCTTGCAAAGGTATTTGCCAATAACACTTTTTTACCTAATCCCAATATGAACCGTTCAACACCATAGCTGAATTTTTCCTTCGTATGTGTTCTTCCTCGAAGCTGCTGCCACACATCGCTATATCGAATTATCGGTCCGGCAATTAACTGCGAGAACATCGTTATATAAAGCGAAAGATCGAATAAATTACGTTGAGCGGTTGTTTTTCGTCGATATATATCGACAAGATACGATAGCGAATGAAAGGTATAAAATGAAATACCTATTGGTAAAAGAATATGTGTTTGAGGTATTGGTTTACAATGTATAAAACTAAAGAGATTGTTTATGTTTTTAACAAAAAAATTGGCATATTTAAAGACTCCAAGTATCATTACATTGGTCGAAACCCCTATAAAAAGCCACCAATATGCTTTTGGTGTATTTAACGTTTTCTGAATGCATATTCCAAACAAATAGTTTAATAGTATCGATACAATTAATATAAAAGTAAAACTTACCCCACCCCATGCAAAAAAGATTAAACTAGCTATAAGCAATAAATAATTTCTATATTCCTTGCGAACTAAATAATAGCCTAATAGGGTTAATGGAAGAAATAAATATAAAAAAAGTGGAGAACTGAAAAGCATTATTTAATTTTTCATTTACAATTGCTCGCAAAGATATAAATAAAGATTATATTTTAAAATACTAATATGTCACCTTAATGGTGAATGGTGAATGGTGAATGGTGAATGGTGAATGGTGAATTATGAATTGCAGTTCAATTCATAATTCAGGTGTCTTTTAGTTAAGGATTATACCATAGAAATAATATTTATTTTGTAAAAAGAACACCCCAAACCCCTAAAGGGGACTTTAACAAGCTCTCTAAAAATTAAAGACATCTCTCTATTAATGCCTTTTATTATGAAATACTCTAATAAAAAATTACCTAAAAACAAATAGACAACCTTGCCTAACAGTTAGGCTGTTAAAGCCCCTTTTAGGGGTTTGGGGTGCTTTTCGTACTATCAATAAATGATAATACTTAACGTAATGACATTATCCCAACTACAGAGTGTTTGAATAGTTTCAATATTTCGAACATCAGATTCAAGAGTAAGAGCAATTCAAACCTTTATAAGATATTAAACCACATTCGTGGTTGGAATATTGTTTCGAATTAACCACAGATTGCATCTGTGGTTAATCACATTCAAGCCCTTCAGGATTATCTGAGTATACTATTAGTATAAATCATGTTTGCGAATTCAACGATGGTATTTGTATTTTATAACTATTTTGCTGTGTTAATGAGAATCTAACCATATACGCTAATTTATTTTTACTTTAAATATATGGGCGTAATATTGTTTTGCGTATAATGAGCCAGTAGAATGAATGATTGAAAAGTTGTCGTTTTTTTTGTCTAATAGCTTAATTATAATAGTTTAATGAGTTGATATTAAGAAATTATTGATCTGATAAGTTTACTATTTTCCTAATGTTAACTTTACATAAAAACAACAATATGTTAATACCAGATAAAAGTAGTGTTGAAGCTAGTAACAAAAAGACTCTTAGCACGTACAATATGTAAAGATGAACGGAAAGGCATCTTTTTTAATGTAGTTATAGTATTTAAACGCACATAGAGTTATTTAGCCCTGATGTTTTATATATATAAACAATTAGATAGGTTGAAAGGAGGTTCAAAATGAAAAATATACTTCATATATGGAATAGCATAGTATTAGTTTTGAAACCTTATATAAGGATAGGTTTCTTGATCGTTGCTTTTATGGTAATTGTGTCGCATGCAAATGCTACAAGTTATACAGCAACGCAAAGTGGTAACTGGAATGCCGCTTCAACATGGGGAGGGAGTGGATATCCTCAAGCAGGCGATGATGCTAATTTAGGCAGCGGCTTCACAATAACCCTTACAGCAGCTGCAGCATGTACAAATATTAATTCAGGTTCAGGTTGTTTTTTAACTTTGGGAAGTAATAATCTTACAATCACTGGCAACTTTACGAGTAATTGTAATGCTGTTACAATTACCTCTTCGGGAGGGTATATTGTATTTAACGGTACTTCGCAAACAGTTACGTTATCTTGTTCTCTAACGATCCCCAATGTTCGTTTATCAAATAGTACATCAATTTCAATGGGTACTCAAAATAATTTTATAGTAACTGGTAATTTCGATTGTCAAACCGGAAGTTCTACGTTTACCAATAATAATGCTTCAGGATGGGCTTCTGGTTATTTTAAAGTACAAGGAACCTGTACCGCACCCAATTGTACTTTCGTAGCAGGAACAAACATTAATGGAACATCAATGGATTTTAGCGGATGTACAAGTCCGATTCAAGTTGGTAGTGTAACGTTAAATCAATCAACCGCAATTATTACATTTGGAACAAAAAATGTAAATACAACGACAGATTTTACTGGAACCTATTCCTCGAGTATTCCCTATGGAACGAAAACGGTGACAGGTAGTCCAACCATTACACTTGGCTCTTCTACGTTAAACGGTTTTGCATATTGTGTTGGCTCAGGTCCTTCAACCTATCAATCGTATACCGTTACTGGAGCATATCTAACAGCAAATATCGTTTTAACAGCACCAACTCATTACGAAATTTCAACATCAAGCGGTTCAGGTTATACCAATACTATTACCTTAACACAATCGGGAGGCAATGTTGGTTCTACAACTATTTATGTGCATCTAAAATCGGCATATTCGGCAGCTAGTTATAACGCTGAAACGATATCGCATGCCAGTACCGGAGCAACAACGGTAAATGTAACATGCAGCGGAGCGGTTAATGCTTTACCTACGGTAAGTATTTCGCCAAGTGCAACAACTATTTGTAATGGAACAGGTTCGACTTTAACAGCTAGTGGAGCTTCAACCTATGCGTGGAGCAATAGTTTAGGTACAGGTTCTTCTAAAATAGTATCTCCATCAAGCAATACAACATATACCGTTACCGGTACCGATGCTAATAATTGTATTAATACCGCTTCGCAAGCCATTGCGGTTACAGCTCCTCCGGCTGCACCTACAGGTACGGCAGCTCAATCTTTTTGTTCGGGTGCCGGGCCTTTAGTTTCAAATTTGGCAGCAACAGGTACGGCTATTCTTTGGTATGCTGCATCAAGTGGCGGTTCGTCGCTTTCTACATCTGCGTCACTTTCCAATGCAACCCACTATTATGCATCGCAAACAGTATCTGGTTGTGAAGGGTCATCAAGGTTTGATGTTACTGCAACGGTCAATACAACACCAACCGTTTCGGGCAATACACCTGCATCACGATGTGGTACCGGTACTGTCGGTCTGGCTGCAACCCCAAGTGCAGGCATCATTAATTGGTATGCAGCGTCTTCGGGCGGTTCTTCTTTAGGAACGGGCAATAATTATACTACCCCAAGTATTTCGACCACCACAACATATTATGTTGATGCAACAAATAATAGTTGTACCACAACAAGTAGAACAAGTATTGCTGCTACAGTTAATGCAGTTCCATCGGCATCGGGAACTGTTTCGGGAACAGCAACCGTTGTACAAGGTCAAACAGGGGTTAGTTATTCTGTTTCGGCAATTTCCGGAGCAACCGGTTATACTTGGTCTTTACCTTCAAATGCTTCAATTACCGGGGGCAGTAATACCAATGCAATAACGGTAACCTTTGCATCGAATGCAACAAGTGGAAATGTTTCTGTGTATGGAACAAATGCCTGTGGTAACGGAACGGTTTCATCTAATTTTGCTGTTACTGTTGCACCGTTATTAACTGCTGCATCGAGTCCGACGGTAGATGCAGCTTTTGATGTTACCTATACCGATGATGCAACTTGGAGAGGAGCTATAAGCGGTATAACAATTGGTGGAACATCGTTAACCTCAGGTTGGGCAAAATCGGCTGGTAAAATAACGTTTACACCTTCAGCATCCAGTCCGGCATCATTACTTCAAAGCTCGGGAAGCAAAAGTATTGTGATACAAGCTACCGGATATGCCAATACAACAGTAACACAAACCATTGGAGTTGGAAGTGCGAGCAAATTAGCTATGTCAACACAACCTACAGCTCCCGCTTCGAATGGAATTGTATTGGGTACACAACCTGTTGTGTTGATTCAAGATCAATATGGAAATACAACTGCAAGCACTGCTACGGTAGTTGCTGCCGCAACATCAAGTTTGTGGACTATTGCAGGTACCACATCGAAAGCAGGAGTAAGCGGCACTGCAACATTTTCCGATTTAACGGCAGGTTATACATCTTCAGTCAGTGGCGCAACCATTACATTTACCAGCACCGGATTAACTTCAGTTAATTCAGGTTCATTTAATATACCTACACCGCCATCAATAACGTTAGCTTCAGCAAGTCAAACAGCTTCAGGGAATATTTCAAAAAATTCGACGCAAAATATTTTATCGGCATTTACCTTTGCCATTACATCAGCAAATGCTCAAATTTCTTCATTGCAATTCTCAACAACGGGGACATATATTGCAACAGATATTTCGAAATTTCAACTTTGGTATGCTACTTCAAATAGTATAGGATCAGCAACACAAATAGGATCGGATATTTCAACGAGCTTAGGAACAGGTTCACATACCTTTAGTGGATTGTCACAATCTATATCGTCGGGTGCTACCGGATATTTTTGGATAACAACAAATGTAGCTTCGGGAGCAACAACTTCGGCTACCATTACAGTGTCGTCAATAGCAACAACCGATGTGACTTTTATAGCAGGTTCAAAATCAGGAAGTATTTCAGCCGCGGGTACAAAAACGATTGTTGCAGCACCAATAGATTATTATTTTGTAAATAGTAGTGGAAATTGGAATACTGCTTCTAATTGGCTTATTGGAAGTACTAGTGGTTCTGCATCTTCTGTTGTTCCTACTGCTAACGATAATGTATTTATTCAAAACGGATGGGGAACTACGGTTACCATTGATGTTGCAAATGCATATTGTAATAATTTGACGATTGATGCAGGAAATGTACTTAATCTCAATGGAAATGCCTTAACAGCAAATGGTAATATGGTTGTTGCATCTTCAAATCAAGGTACAATAAATGTAGGATCAGGAATACTTAGTGTTTTGGGAAATGTTACAATAAATGAAAATAATGGTGGAAATTTAAATTGGGATGCAGGTTCTGTAACCGTTGGAGGTAATTTTATCGATAATGGTGGCTGGGGTGGAATAGCTGGATCTGAGGCCGGTTATTTTGTATTTAATGGTACAACATTTACCAATTCAGAAGATCATACCTTTCCTTATTTTCGACAAAGTGCAAGCAGTTTTACCAAGGCAGGTGCTAATGCATTAACAATATCGAACACTTTCGATAGAAATTGCGGCTCTGCTCCTACTGTTTCTGCTGGAACATTTACTCCTGCTTCGACGATTAATGCAACATGTGGAACACCGGCAGTGGCTCTGTCATCAGCTAATCCTTCGGTTGCTGCTGCAAATGTTGCATTAAGTTCTACTAAAAATCCCATTTATGCTTTTACTTTAGCTATCACAACTAATAATGCAACATTAAATCAACTCGATTTTTCAACAACCAATACAGCGGCAGATGTAACGAAATATCAATTGTGGTATAATACAAGCAACAATATTACAACTGCTACACAGGTTGGAACCGATATTACAACATCATTAGGAACAGGATCGCATTCGTTTTTAAGTCTCACACAAGCATTAACAGTAAATACAACCTGCTATTTTTGGATTACTACCGATATTGCCGGATCTGCTACGTTAGCTCACACTATTGCTGTTTCTGCAATAACTACAGGTAATATTACTCTTGCATTGGGAACCAAATCGGGAACAGCTTATGCCGGAGGGTCGCAAACGATAGTTGTGGCTCCTACAGTAATGGTGAGTACAGCAACGTTAACAGGGTTTACCTATCTTGGTTCAGGACCTTCACCATCGCAATCGTTTACCGTTAGCGGTTCAAACCTCATAGGTTATCCATCAAATATAACTGTTACGGCGCCTACCGATTATGAAGTTTGTCTCACAGCGGGCGGCACGTATGCCAGTTCGGTAAATGTGGCTTATTCGTCTGCTACCTTATCTGCCACTGCGGTATATGTACGGTTGAAATCGGGAAAAACAGCAGGTGCCAGTTATAATAATGAAAATGTTTCAAATGCTGCAAGTGGAGCAACTTCGGTTACTGTAGCATGCAGTGGTACCGTTGGACAAATTTATTATTATATAGGTGGAAATCCTTCGAATTGGAGTGCAGCAAATAATTGGTCGACAAGTTGCGGAGGCGGATCATGTTCATGTACACCAACTGCTAATGATAGTATTATTATCGGATGTGGTTCGGAATGGTATAATAATAATAATTCACGATGGCTTGTGATAGATCAAAATGTTACCGTGAAAGGATTTTCTATAGTCAATTTAATGCAAGTTTCGATTTCAGGAACGAATACTTTGACGGTAAATGGAAATCTTACCATTGGGAACACATCATCGTGGAATATACCGGCTCAAGGATTATTAAATGTTGCAAGTGGAAATTTAAATGTGTCGGGCAATTTAACGTTGGGTTATAACAACGATACCCACGGATTGCGATGGGATGATGGAACAATTACCGTAGGTGGCAATTTAATATGTTCTGATGCCGGTAACCTTGATGCCAATCAATCTGATGGAACGAATAAAACATACCGACCAGGTGGCGATGCTAATAGTAATCCGCTTCCCAGTCCGGTTCCTACTTATGCAGGATCGTTGATAATGAACGGTACAAACAAGACAATAGAAGTAGATTATTCGGTTGATATTCCTAATCTTAAAATAGCATCCAATACAATTACAAAAACAGGTAGTGCAACATTGTATGTTGATGGAACAATGAATTTTAATAATCAAACAGCCTTCGACAATCAAGCAGGGACATTACAATTGTCCGGATCAATTTCTAATGCATCGAGTACCGTTTTATCGAACGAAGCGTCGTTGATGGTTTCGGCTACAACCGATAATATTGCCAGCGTTTCGGCTCCTTCGGCTTCGAATACCGTTACCTACTTTACTTCAGGCGGATCGGAACCGGTAATTCCCGGAACCTATTATAATTTGGTAATAACAGGTGGAGGTACTAAGGCACTTGGAGGTGATATTACCATTAATAACACTTTAGGCTTTAGTACCGCAGGCTTTGTTGATTTAAGCGGGCATACTCTAACAATGAATAACTGGGCAAATGGGAATATTCAAAACCTTGCTACCGATAGATATATCATTTCTGATAATGGTGTATTTACTATAAATGGTGTTAATAGTGGTGAAACAGCTACTTTCCCTATTGGCTTAAGTTCGGCAAGTACCGACTTTTGTAGGGTTGACGTTGCTAATAGCGATGCGGCTCATACCTCATTCTCTGTTACAGGGGTATGTAATTCGATTTATCAAAATGGAACATGCAGTGCTTCGGGAACTGCTGCTAAAAATAGTAAGTGGATTAAATATACCTGGTTTATAAGTTCATTAAGCACAAATGCTGCTGTAACATTATATTGGGATGCATCGAAAGAATTAACAGGGTTTGATAGAACAAAAACACAAATCAACCATTTCAACGGAACAACGTGGGAGAAAAAAGGCGTTAGTGGAGCAGCCTCTAATCTTAGTGGATCAATTTATTATTATACTGCATCTACCAATAGCTTTTCGCCATATGGAGCTGGTGATGACGGATCATTATTACCTATAGAATTATCTATGTTTAAAGCTAAAAAATCTGGTGTCGATAATGTAAAAATAGATTGGTCGACCGAAACAGAAACCAATAACGACTATTTCACGCTCGAAAAATCTATTGATGGTGAATCATGGCAATCAATATATAGCTGCCAAGGAGCAGGGTCTTCAACCATTGCACATCATTATTCATTTATCGATGACGAGCCTTATTACGGAATAAATTATTATAGACTTAAACAAACCGATATAGATGGCGAATATACCTATAGTACCGTTGAAGATGTAGAAATAAAAAACGATAATATAACATTCATGGTTTATCCAAATCCAGCTAAATTAGAAGATATCAATATTATTATTAAAGGATATAAATCTGATAAAGCCACCGTTTCAATTATAGATGCCACCGGCATGCAATTGTGTTCGGGAGTTGTTGAAGTATCGAATAATCCGATAATAGTAAAATTGTCTGATATCTGTATTGTTTATCCGGGAACGTATTTTATCTCAATTACAGGCAAAGATTCTGTTTTGAGAAAAAAGATTATAGTAAAATAGTTTGAACCGTATTTTAAGATTACTTTTTTCTTAATCATTTCTGATAATATTATATAAAGGATTGTCTATGGGGTAATCACCAGATAAATTCCCATGCCGAAATATATACCCATGACTAGATTGTAAAAAAAATATATGTCTGCAACTTTTCAATAAAGTGACATAGATTAATATATTATTAAAAACGAATTCCACCAATACTGTGCAATCAGGAATAATCTTATTGAAGTATAAATTAATTTAATGATATTGATCAAATAACTTGTAAATATAAATAACTATATATCTACATAGTTAGTGAATTTATTTAGTGCTTTATTTTTTCGAAAACTACCTTAAAAGCTTTAACAAACCATTCTTTAAATAGTAATTCTATTTTTAAACCTACTGTATCTTTGATCATATTTTTATTATCGAATATTAGATCATAGTATTATAATGAAATTTGGAAAAAACTTAAAAGGTAATTCAATATACGAAAATAAAACGATGAAATATATTTTTAAGCTATTGTTGAAAATTGAATATCGTGCTAATATTTTTTGCATTACAATTTAATTCTTATTGAAATATGACATCAATTATTCTAGCAGTCGATCATACAATGTTTCGTGAAAGTCTTCGTAAACTTTTAACTTTTGACGTTATAGCCGAAGTTATAGCTGAAGCTTCAAATGGGGCTGAATTATTAGCATTGCTTGATACATATCATCCCGAAATTATCTTAATGGATATTTCTATGCCATTTATGACCGGTATTGAGGCAATGCAAAAAGCAATAGAAAAACAACCGGATCTTAAAATTATTGCATTGTCATCGTTTGGTGATGAAAAATATTATTATAAATTGCTCGAAGCAGGGGTAAAAGGATTAATCGTTAAAAATGCACATATATCGGAATTAGTTAATGCAATTGTAGAAATTTCAAATGGCGGTAATTGGTATTCAACAGAATTAATACAAAAAATAATTACCAACTTACATAGAACTAGAAAAGAAGAAGGCATGACTAGTATATTATCCAAGCGTGAATTAAACGTATTAAAACTTATTTGTGAAAGTTATACAAATGATCAAATTGCAAAGGAATTATATATCAGTTATAATACCGTTAAGTGCCATAGATCAAATTTATTGTTAAAAACGAATTCTAGCAATACTGCCGGACTTATATTGTATGCTATTCGTAATAATTTGATTGAAATGTAAATTAAGTAAAGTGATTTTCTTCTAACTGAACTTTTTTGTGTATATTAAATATTATATACATACATATTTAGTGCTTTCCCATTAGTGCTTTTATTTTTCGAAAACTACCCCAAAAGGTGTTGCAAACTATTCTTTAAACAGTAATTCCAATTTCAAACCTACAGTATATTTGATCCGAATTTTTAATTTTCGAATATTAGAATAATGTATTATAATGAAATCATAAAAAATGGTAAATGGTATTTTACTGAACGAAAATAAAGCGATAAAAAATGCTTTAAAGTTATTGTTGTTAGTTAAATGGTAATATTCTTTGTATTACTATTTAATAACTTATTCATTTACGTTTTTTTTTGTTGAATATGACATCAATTATTATAGCAGACGATCATACAATGTTTCGTGAAAGTCTTCGAAAGATTTTAACTTTTGAAGTTATAGCCGAAGTTGTGGCCGAGGCATCAAATGGGACTGAATTATTAGCATTGCTTGATACATATCATCCCGAAATTATCTTAATGGATATATCAATGCCATTTATGGATGGTATTGAAGCAACTCAAAAAGCAATAGAAAAACAACCGGATCTTAAAATACTTGCGTTGTCATCGTTTGGTGATGTGAAATATTGTTATAGAATGATTGAAGCAGGGGCAAAAGGATTTATTGTTAAAAATGCACATATATCAGAATTAGTTAGTGCTATTATAGAAATTTCAAATGGTGGTAATTGGTATTCAACAGAATTAATACAAAAAATAATTACCAATTTATATAAAACGAGTAAAGAAATTGACAAGACAGCTACATTATCTAAACGTGAGTTAATTGTATTAAAACTCATTTGTGAAAGTTATACCAATAACCAAATTGCGAAAAAATTATATGTCAGTAATGATACTGTTAAGTGGCATAGATCAAATTTGTTATTAAAAACAAATTCCAGAAATACTGCTGGATTAGTATTATATGCGATTAGGAATAATCTTATTGAATTGTAAATTAAGGATATTCGATTTTTTAACGACGGTGCTATTGATTACTATCGATCTGCATAGTAAGTGAATTCCTGCTCGTGCAACTACCCGAAAAGCTGTGTCAAACCATTCTTTAAATAGTAGTTTCATTTTCAAACCTACTGTATCTTTGATATGAATTTTATTTCGACAATGAGAAAAATGTATTACAATGAAATCCGAAAAAACGTTAAATGTTATTATAATAAATGAAAATAAAACGATAAGAAATGCTTTAAAGTTATTGTTGATGATTGAATATAATGCTAATATCCTTAGCACTTTTGAAACTATTGATGAATTAAAACCATTTAAAGAAAGTAAAAAGGTTGATATCATTATTTTGGGCATAAATCTCACTAATATTGAAAAATATAATCGTTTACTGAACCAATATAAAGATTCTCAAATAATTGTAGTTTTAAATCAAAATGATAAGCACTATTATGCAAAAATCATTAAATCGGGCTTTAAATATTGTTTGTTTGTTGATAATATATTTACTGAATTGAGTTCAATTTTAGATTCCTTTAAAGAAGAAAATGATTCCAGAGTATAAAAACATAATCAATAACGATAAGAACTCCTCCATAAATAATTTTTCATAATCTATTCCCGGTCTATTTCTTGATCTATCCTTAATTTTAATCATTTTGTTGTTTTTTGTTGAAATCTATAATCTATGTAGATTTTTCTTGTATTCTATTTTGTTGAAATTATAGATAAAAGATCGTTTAATTATTGAAATTTTGCCACCCTTTAGTGTGGAATAAACTACCTTAAATGCTCTTCAAAACTATTCTTTTGTTTGTTAACTCTGCTTAACATTATGAGTTTAATAACTATGTCTTGAGACTTTGAAAAACGGAAGTAAAATATTTCACTTTAAAATAATAAAAGGAGGTTTTATGAATAATTCAATAACAATGTTAACATCGTATTTGTCTTTCAAACTTGGTGATGAAACGTTTGCAGCTAATGTCAGTACCGTTTTAAATATTTTAGAAATGTCAGCAATTACTAAAGTTCCAAAAGCACCTGCATATATGAAGGGTGTTATTAATCTTAGAGGGGCTGTCTTACCGCTTATTGATACTAGGTTGAAGTTTGGGCTTAGTGCAACAGAGGTTACTACCAATACCTGTATTTTAGTTCTTGATATTGCAATTGGGAAAGAAACATTACAAATTGGTGGACTTGTTGATGCAGTTCAAGAAGTGTTGGAAATAGAATCAAATCAAATTATGTCTGTGCCGAGCATAGGTTCCAAATATCATTCGGAGTTTATATCTGGAATGTATAAATCGAACGATGAACAGTTCATTATGCTACTTGATATGGATAAAGTATTTTCGACTGATGAATTGATTGAAGTTAACGAAACAAGTAAACAAGTTAATAATTAATAATTATAAAAAGAGGGGAGAACATTATGTTTAACAAAATGAAAATTAAATCGAAACTGTTATTCGGATTTATTACTGTTGCATTCATCGCAGGAATAATTGGTACCATAGGAGTATCATATGTAACAAAAATTAGTATTGCTGATAAAAAGATGTACGAAACGGTTGTAGTACCTCTTGGTATATGTTCAGAAATTACAAGTACCTATCAACAGATGAGGATTAGTGTTAGAGATATTCTATTAGCAGATAATGCCGAAGATAGAGCTAAAAAGCATGAAAATCTATTACAGTTAAGTTTGAGATTCGATTCATTAATGACAAACTATGAACCGACATTAAATGATGAGACAGATAAAAAGCTTAATCAAGATTTAAGACAGACCAAAAAAGAGTATATGCAACTATTACCGAGTTTTATGACTTTGGTTGAATCTGATAAAATTGTTGAAGCGAATGCTTATATGATGGGCGATTGGCTGAAGGTGGGGCAAGAACTTCAGAAAGAATTGGATGCTATAATCTTAAATAATATCAATTCAGGAAAAACAACAACAATAGAAAATATGTCGGTTGCTAGAAATGCCTCAATATTAATGATACTATTTTTAGTAATTGGAATCATTCTTTCAATAGTATTAGGATTGCTTATTTCGAATAATATTCAAGTAATTATCAAAATATTAATAGAACAAGCCAATTTGTTAACAAAATCGGCAACAGAAGGAAAATTAGCTGAAAGAGGCAATCCGGAAATGATTAACTTTGAATTTAGAGAAATTATTGTTGGGGTAAATAATACTCTTGATGCGGTTATTGGTCCGCTTAATGTTTCGGCCGAATATATCGATCGAATCTCGAAAGGTGATATTCCTTTAAAAATCACCGATAATTATAATGGCGATTTTAATGAAATAAAAACAGATATCAATCAATGTATTGATGCATTTAATTTGCTTATATCTGATTCGAAAATCCTATCGAAAGCAGCAATCGAAGGTAAGCTGGCGGTTCGAGCCGATGCGTCTAAACATCAAGGTGATTTCAAGGCTATAATAAATGGCGTTAACGAAACTCTGGATTCGGTGATTGGACCGTTAAATGTTTCGGCTGAATATATTGATCGAATTTCGAAAGGCGAAATTCCTGCAAAAATCACTGATAATTATAATGGTGACTTTAATGAAATCAAAAATAATCTTAATCAATGTATTGATGGATTACAAGGATTGGTTGAAGCCAATAACGTATTAAAACAAATAGCCAATAATGATTATACATCATCTGTTTCCGGTGATTATCAAGGTTTGTTTGCAGAACTGGCTGTTTCAATAAATAATGTTGAAGGACGTCTAAAACATGTTCAAAAAACCTTTGCAAATATTTCAGAAGGAGTATTTACCGATTTAGAGAGCTATAAATCGGCAGGTCGTCGTTCAGAAAA
>Ga0265338_10003786_pt1 | contig 21029 bp, 18 predicted proteins | sample 42126metaG_FD_193579 | JGI IMG/M metagenome (GOLD analysis project Ga0265338, IMG submission 193579) | Rhizosphere microbial communities from Carex aquatilis grown in University of Washington, Seatle, WA, United States - 4-21-26 metaG | ecosystem: Host-associated > Plants > Roots > Rhizosphere... | reverse complement strand
GCCGCCCAGGCACACCAGTTCTACAATCAGCGCAATCGCGCAAAAAATCATCCCCCCGATCGTCTGCATTTGAATTGAGCTGATCAGCAGGAAGCCCGTCCCGCCCAGAGCCACCACCAGAAACACCAACATCGCCCCACCCGGAAGCGCGAATCCTAGTTTTTCTCTCATATGTCTCTCCCTAACTGAATATCACAATGATATCATACTGATTCCACTTGTCAAGCCTAATCTCGATTCCTGGAAATCGTCTCTTCTTGCCATAAACCATTGAATATAAAGCTCTTCCACGCTCCAAATTTCTATTTACAACTAGCTATTAACCGTGTTATAATAGAGTTGGACGCTGATGACCTATGCACAGTGAAGCCACAGGCCCGGCCACAATCCACAACGGCACCACTCTTCCGTGCCGTCGCAAGCTGCCATTCCACCAACTCCGGCGCGAGTCTCTACTCGGTACACGGATGCAAGCCGAATCTGGCGTAAGTTATAGAAAACAAAGGATCGGTGTTCGTTCTAGTCGGTACACGAGAAGGGGGATCTTCACCGATTCTTGTGAAATCAATCGCGACATCTCCTTAATAGAAACAACGATAAGTCACGCAAAACAAAGAGACTTACAAAAAATCAATCGCGACATTTCCGCGTTCCTCCTCCACGGGCCAAATTTTCCACTTGTCGGCGATCAAGTGATGAATTTGATCTCGGCAGGTAAACACATTGCCGGGAAATTGCGTCCTTTCAACAGAGGCTTTATCCATGTGGAAGTCGTGCTTGACCGAGGTCTGCTAATCGGGGAAGCTCCGAGTTCATCGGAACAAACCTTGGCTGAAATTCCAGAAGACGCACGGCTTGTGACTGCGGCTCGCGAAGGCGACCGCACTGCCTTCGGGCAGCTCTACGAGCGCCATGCGCGATTGGTGCACGGAGTCCTAATGGCCCACGCTCCCTTCGCGGAAGTGGACGACCTTGTTCACGACGTGTTCCTCACTGCGCTTCGCAAGCTGGATTCCCTCCGCGAGCCTGCCGCATTCGCGGGATGGCTGTTGGCGATCGCGAGGAATCGCGCGGTTGATTTTCATCGCCGCTCGCGCGCCACGGAGGAACTTCCGGAAGAAACATCGGGGCACGATCCCGGCGAATACGAGGCACGCGCGGCACTGGAAGCCATTCGATCGTTGCCCGAAGCGTATCGCGAGACACTCGTTCTGCGTTTGGTCGAAGGCATGACCGGGCCGGAAATTGCGGCGCGTACGGGACTCACGCACGCGTCGGTTCGCGTGAATTTGCATCGCGGCATGAAACAGCTTCGAGAAAAGTTGGGGAGAAACGAAACCCATGAATGACGATTATCTTTGGGACGGCTCCGGCGAGCCCGACCCCGAAATTCAAAAGCTGGAAACAACGCTAGGGAGATTTCGACACAGTCGCCCCGCGCCAGAGTTTCCGCAGATCGCGGCTGCTTCCTTGCGCCCTTCGCGTTCGCCGATTTGGACCTCGCGCCCGTTCGTTCGATGGTCGGCGCTAGGTTTTGCCGCCGCGACGATTCTGATCGCCGCGGTTCTTCGGTTTACCCCGCGCCGTGACAAACCTGCGCCCGGCGTTGGAGCCGGATGGGAAGTGGCGTCACTTGCAGGAACGCCGCACGTGGGCGGCAAAGTAATCGCGCAGAATGGCGATGCCGGAAAATTCATTGATGGCGAGACAATCGAAACCGATAGCAGCTCGCGAGCGAAGATTTCCGACGAGGAAACCGGTGAAGTGGAGATCGAGCCGGATACGCGCCTTCGTTCCATAGAGACCACTTCCGCGAGGAAATATCTCGCGCTCGAGCGTGGAACAATCAAGGCCGCAATTTGGGCGCCGCCCGGTGAGTTTGTTGTGAACACGCCTGCGGCAGTGACGGTGGACCTTGGATGTGCTTACACGCTGCACGTAGATGATTCGGGTGCAGGTCTTTTGCGCACCACGTTGGGATGGGTTGGCTTCAAGTTGGAAGGCCACGAATCCTTCATCCCCGCGGGAGCTGCGTGCGCCACGCGCCCGCATGTAGGTCCCGGCACACCGTATTATGAAGACGCGTCGGAGATATTTCGCGATGCGCTTTCTCGTTTTGATTTCGGCGAGGAAACTCCCGATCAGCGAAGCGTTGAGCTGACGACAATACTCGCCGAATCTCGCAAACGCGACGCGCTGACGCTGTGGCATTTGCTCAGCCGCGTCAGCGAGACCGATCGTGCGCGCGTTTACGATCGCCTCGCGCAATTTGTACTCCCGCCCGCGGGCGTCAGGCGCGAAGGAGTGTTGCATCTCGATCAGCGACAACTCGACTTATGGTGGGGCAGCTTGGGGCTGGGAGACATTTCGCTGTGGCGCACCTGGGAACGTTCCTGGTCGCAGCGCGAAGTCGGCCCGAAGCCATGAATGTAATTTCCCTTGTTAACACTCAATTCTTTTCGAGCGTCTTTACATGTGAAAAGCAGTTCAGCTCGAAAGGAGATTTTATGAACACAAAAAAAGCTTCGGCAAGCGCATCTCGTTTTGCGGTGGGTGTCCTGGCGGCAGTGCTGGCAATTGTTACGCCCGCGCTCGCCGGACCGCCTCTGGTTTGCCACCCGATTGATATTGGCTCGGCGCAATCCCTGGCGTGGACCACCAACATGGGAAATCTCACTGGCCGCGCCGACTACAACCTGGGGAATCTCACGTCGGACACACTTGCATTGCTCGGCCCCGATACACCTGTGCTGGTCCGCATGGAAACGTTGCGCCGCGCCACGATTTACGCGCAGCGCGATTCAGCCGTTGCAAAGCGGCTGCTGCTCAGTTTGAAAGCGCGCACTGACGCGAACCAAAATGACGCGCTTGCACAATTCGATTACGGCTATCTGATCGAATGCTACAGGCAGGCGCAATTGTCCCGCTCGCTTGGAATGACGGCGTGGGGTCGCGGCAGCTGGGCGAATCCCGCTGCGGAAGTTGACGGCTATTCCTCCGTGAAGAAGGCAATCGAACTGCGCGGCGATGATGCGGAGATGGAATTTGCCGCGGCGCTCATTACTTTGGACAGTCACAAGGCCGATCACAGCGAACACGCGCGGAAAGCATTGGCGGGAGAGAAAGAGGATTCGCTCCTGGCCAGGAATGTTGGGCAAAATCAGTTCCTTGCCGTCGCGGTGAAAGGCAGCGACTAGTCCGAAGCAAACATTAGGAGGGCCTGCCTCTGCTTTTCAGATGAGAGGCAGGCCTTTGATTTTGCTTTCCGTCGAATTGGTAAACATTACGGAAGAATTGTCAGGGAGGAGCTAGTCGAATTTGCCGAGGAGTTTCGCCATATGGTGCAAGCGATCGTGAACTTTCGCGAACACGCTGCCGGGAGTAAATTTTCCGGCGCTATTTCGCTTTCCGGCGCTGACTCCAAGCAGGATTTCGACGCCTTGCTCCACGGTGCTCACGGGATAAATTTGAAACTCGCCCTTTGTGACTGCTTGGACCACATCATCGCGCAACATGAGGTCGTCAACATTTTCAGCGGGAATCAACACACCCTGTTTGCCGGTGAGCCCTTTGTGGCGGCACACGTCGTAAAAACCTTCGATTTTTTGATTTACGCCGCCGATGGGCTGAATGTCGCCGTGCTGGTTCACCGATCCGGTGACGGCGAGTTCCTGGCGGATGGGAAGATTCGAGAGCGCGGAGAGCAGCGCGTAAATTTCCGTGGAGCTTGCGCTGTCACCGTCCACGCCGGAATAGGATTGCTCGAAGCAAATACTGGCGGAGAGCGAAAGCGGCTTGTCCTGCGCAAATTGTTGCCGCAAATATCCGGCAATGATTTGCACGCCTTTGTCGTGGAATCGTCCGCTGAGATTGGATTCGCGTTCGACGTTGATGATGCCCACTTTGCCGAGCGCGACGGACGCAGTAATGCGGCAGGGCTTGCCGAAAGCGTATCCGCCGATTTCGAGCACGCTCAGGCCGTTCACTTGCCCGACGCGCTCGCCGGTCGTGTCAATGAAGATCAAATTCTGATCAATCATCTCCTGAATTTTTGTTTCGGTCAGGTTGTGACGATCAATTTTGGCATCAAGCGCTTTGCGCACGTGGTCCGCGGTGATTACCTTTTGGCCTTCGTGGCGCGTCACGTAGGACGATTCGCGCGCGAGGTCCGCGAGATCGAAAAATCGCGTGGTGATTTTTCCGCGCCGGCCCGCATACCGCACACCTTGCTCCAGGATTGCGGCCACGGCGGAGCGATCGAACGGAAGAAGTTTTTCGTCGTCGCACAACTTGCGGATACGGCCGGAATATTGCTTCAGGACTTCATCGCTCCAGTTCATTTCTTCGTCGAATTCCACGCGAACTTTGAAAATTTTCTTGAAGTCGTCTTCGTAATCGTGGAGCAGCTCGTACATCTGGCGGTCGCCAATCAAAATAATTTTCACGTGGACGTCAATCGGCTCAGGTTTCATCGCCGCCGTGCTGAACGGAAAAAACACGTCCACGGGTTGAATTTCGAGCTTTCCGTGATTGAGCGTGCGCTTCAGTGTGCGCCACACGCCGGTTTCCGTGAGCGTGTCGAGAGCATACATCACCAAGAAGCCGCCGTCCGCGCGCAGCAATGAGCCGCCGCGCAAATCCATGAAATCAGAGTTCCATCCGCCGCGCGTGTCGTAGCTGCGATGAATTGTGCCGAACACGTTCGCATAAGTGGGAATCGTTTCGAAAATTACGGGGCATTTATCTTGTTCGCCGTGCGCGAGAATCACGTTCACGCCATAGACGCGAAACGGATCGCGATCCGTTCGCTCGGGACGCGGGCCGCCGCCTCCCTCGGAGGGCGGCTGTTCATCTTCCCCTTCGCGTTCTTTGAAGGGATCGAGATTGTCGAGAATATGGTGGCGGACTTCTTCCAGATATTCCGCGATTGGAGGATTGGGATATTTTTCCTTCAGCTCTTCGATCACGCCATCCACGAGAACGGAAGCGGCTTCCTGCTCCAGGTAACTCATCTCGCTCGCGAGCTCGCGCGAAAGCGAAAGCGTCTTGCGATAGACGACCGTAAATTCCTGGCGGAAGCGATCGTATTTTCGTTCGAGCTCTTCGGCGGCAGCGTTTTCGAGTTTGCCGTCCTGCACCAACTTGGGAATTTCCTCGATGGGCACCATCTGGCCTTCAAGGACGGGAAAAATTTCCGGCAATGCGACGGCGCCCACCTGCATGCGGCCCAGAGCAAATTGCTCGCGGGCGATGCGGCGCGTGAATTCGTCCATCAATTCTTTTTCGCGTGCGGTGAATCGCTCCACGATGCGCGTCTTTTGCCGTTGGAAAGGCTCGCCTTCGAAAACTTGGGGAATACGCCGGCGAAGAAAATCAATTCCCGATTCCACTTCTTTCTTGAACGCGTTGGCCGAGCCGCGCGGCAGTGTGAGAAGTCGCGGCCGGTCCGCATTCTTGAAATTGTTCACGTAGCAACGATCCGGTGCAGGCTCGCTTTGCGGGCGCATTTCCTCGATCATGCGCACGATCATGCCGCCGCGGCTGGTACCGGATAGGCCGCAAACAAAAAGGTTGTAGCCCGACGCGGTTAATTCCACTCCCATGCGCAGAGCTCGCAGCGCGCGCTCCTGCCCCATGTCGCCGGAGACGGGTTCAATCTCGGCGGTGGTTTTAAACGGAATACTCGCGGGATCGCATTGCCACCGAAGTTTTTCCGGCGGCAGACTCGCGTGTTTGGGGGCAGATTTCTTAACCATTGGACCCTTAATCGAGTATTTGAATGTTCCGAAGGGCGCTACTCTAGCACGGCGCTCTTCGACTTCCCACCCGGTTTGGGCGGCTTGTTTCTACCCGGCGCACCAGGGGCGTACAAGTCCAGCAAGCTCGCACCCGTGGCGATAATGATTGGCCCCAGGATGAGGCCTAGCAATCCAAAGACGGCGATTCCACCCAGTACGCCGATGAAAATCAGCAGGCCGCCCATTTCCGAGCGTCCGCCAATCAGCCAGGGACGGACAACGTTGTCCATGATGCCCACAATCACGCCGCAAATAATGACGAGTAGAATTCCGCGGCCCAAGTGCCCGCTGGCCATCAGGCTGATTGCAGCCGGGACCCAAATCATTGCCGAGCCCACCACGGGAACGAGCGAGAAAAAACCCATCATCACGCCCCAGAAAACCGGAGAATGAATTCCGGTGAGGGTAAATGCGATCCCGCCCAAGACGCCGTGCGCGGCGGCAGCCGCCACGCTCGACGTGATGCTTGCAAAAATCAGGTTGCGCCCGTCGTGAAGCATTTTTTCGCGGTGCGCCTCCTCGAAGGGAAGCACATCGTGCAAGCGCGACACGATCGAGTCTCCATCGCGAAAGAGGTAAAACATCGCCAGTGCGGCCACGCTGAGGTGAAACAAGAAAACGGCTGTGTGCCTCAAGATGGTCCCAAGCTTCTCGGCGAGATACCCGGCAGCCTGCTCTGCATACTTTTGCAGCAACGTCGCCAGATCCGTGGGAGCCGCATCGGGAAAGCGCTCCTGGATGCGCATCCAGTAATCGTTCAACCGCGCGAAATGTCCGTCTGCCAAACCATTCTGAATGGAGTGAGCTGCGTCCATTCCCTGGCGGACGAATGCAGCCATCACGAGAAGCGTCGGCACAATCAGGATCAACATCACGCCGAGTGTGGAGACCGCGGCAGCAGCGGTTGGGTTCCAACGCCGCGCCAGCCGCCTGTAAACCGGATAGGAAAACACGACAAGAACGACGGCCCAGGCGAGCGGCACAAGGAATGGTTCAAAAACCAAATAGACGAGGTACGCCAGCAAAATGGCGATGCCGTAGAAAAGGGCATTGCCCAGCCGCTTCTGCGCAGATTGTTCGGCAGCCAATTGGCCTCGCTTTCGAATGCCTTGAAGGATGACTGATAGATGGTATCGGGGGCTTTGTCAACTGCGCGTGTGGGAGGGTGGTGGGTCAATATCCGATTATCCGGCTTGCCAGGACCTAGTGCATGGGGCCCACCAACTGTGCTAATTTGTGCGCCTCTCGCCGGGATGTAAGCGAAGTGGAATGCCCCCGAGGGTTCCTTCGGGAAAAAGCTAATTTTTCTTCTGTCGTTCTCACGTCACGCCCAACATTCCAAGAACCGCAATTCCAAACGAATTCAAAGGAGGAGATACGATGAGCCAAACGGGTGCAACGCAAGAACGCAATGAGGATTCGATTCGTCCGTTTCAAGCGAATTTTCCGGATGCAGAAATCACCGAACTGCGCAGGCGCATAAAGGCAACAAAGTGGCCGGAACGAGAAACGGTTACAGATGCAACTCAAGGAGTGCAGCTCGCGACGATTCAGGCGCTCGCGCGCTATTGGGCGACAGAGTATGACTGGCGCAAGATCGAAGCAAAACTGAACGCTCTACCGAACTTCCTCACCGAGATCGAAGGGTTGGACATTCACTTCATTCACGTCCGTTCCAAACACGAAAATGCATTGCCGCTGATCGTTACCCACGGATGGCCCGGTTCGATCACCGAACAGCTGAAGATCATCGATCCCCTGACCAATCCCACCGCACACGGCGGAAATGCATCCGACGCGTTCCATGTTGTTGTTCCGTCGATGCCCGGCTACGGTTTTTCTGGCAAGCCGACCACAACCGGGTGGGACCCTGCGCACATTGCACGTGCCTGGACCGTGTTGATGAAGCGCCTCGGCTACAACAAATTCGTAGCGCAAGGCGGCGATTGGGGTGCAATCATCACCGAGCTAATGGGCGTGCAGGCGCCACCGGAGTTGCTGGGCATTCACACCAACATGGCTAACGTGATTCCCCTCGACATCGACAAGCTGGCATTTTCCGGCGCACCGGCACCGGCGAATCTCTCCGCCGACGAGAAGCTCGCTTACGACCGGTTGAGCTTCGTCTATGCGAAGGGCATCGGCTACGGCTTCCAGATGGGGTTGAGACCGCAGACGCTTTACGGAATCGCGGATTCACCCGTCGGCCTGGCGGCTTATTTTCTCGACCACGACGCGCGCAGCTACGAGATGATCGCGCGTGTCTTTGCCGGAGAAAACGAAGGCCTCACACGAGACGACGTCCTCGACAACATCACGCTCACCTGGTTGACGAATACGGCGCTCTCGGGGGCTCGTCTCTATTGGGAGAACAAGGGTTATTCGTTCTTCGGCGTCAGAGGCGTCGTTGTCCCGACCGCCGTGAGCGTGTTTCCCGACGAGCTCTATCCTGCTCCTAGAAGCTGGGCGGAGCGGGCGTATCCCAAACTGATCCATTACAACAAGGTGGAGAAAGGTGGCCATTTTGCGGCCTGGGAACAGCCGAAGCTCTTTTCAGCAGAGGTTCGCGCGGGCTTCAGATCGCTACGATAAGGTTCTTCAGAAGAGAGGAGAAGAGGATGACCCAATCCAGCGCTACACAGCGAGGCAGCGAGCAGGCAGATGCGCAGTTCAACACCGACCGCACCTATCCGGGCCGGTGGACGATCACCTTCAGCAACCCGCCGATCAACATGTTTGTACCCACAACGATCGTCGAATTGGGAGCGCTGATGACCGAGCTCGAGGCGGACCCATCCGTGAAGGTCGTGGTGTTCCAGTCGGCGAATCCTGATTTTTTTATCGCCCATCTCGACGTCGGCAAGGCAGCTGAACGGCCGGAGGTGCTGGGCCTCTGGCGCGACTTTGTGCTACGCCTCTCGTCCACGCCAGTCGTGAGCATCGCCAAGATTCGCGGCCGCACGCGCGGGATCGGTAACGAGTTCGTGCTGGCCTGCGACATGCGCTTCGCCAGCCGGCAAAGCGCCCTATTCGGCAACCCCGAGATCGGCGTCGGGCTGGTCCCGGGCGGCGGAGCGCTGGAATGGCTCCCGCGCTTGGTCGGTCGCTCGCGGGCACTTGAGATCGTGCTCAGCGGCGACGATTTCGATGCTGATATCGCCGAGCGCTATGGCTGGGTGAACCGCACGCTAGACGATGACAACCTTGACTCGTTTGTCGATACGCTCGTCCGGCGCCTGGCCTCATTCGACCGTGAAGCGCTAGCCGCGGCGAAGGCCCAGATCAATCGGTTCGGCACGCCGACAGCTGCCGAGCTCCAGTCGAGCAACGACATGATCTTCACTGCCCTGGCCTGGCCCAGTGCGCAGGCGCGCCGTGCCAAGGTCCGTGGTATCGGTTACGGTATTCGCAGCGACTTCGAATTGAACTTCGGCCGGTACCTCCCCGCGTTCGGGCCGGCGGACGACAGTGGCACGGATAAGCAGCCCGGCTGATCGTCGCCCTGGATTTCTGAGCGCCATGCCTTGAAGACAAATACTGCCGCTACTGCGAACGCTCAAAGGAGAGAACGAAAATGTTAAAGGAAACAAATCAAAAAAGCGATACGCAGCAAGCGGGTTTTGAAACGACCTCGGCGCACAGGACGAGTGATCACAGCATGAAGCGCACGTATTTTCCCGGTATCACTGACATTGTGGTCGTCACGGATCCGGCAGAGATCCGGACAATTTCAAACGATTCACGGTTCGACCGGGACTTCACAAGACATGGTCCCGTTCGCAACGTGCAGCTTCTCCGGAAAATGCTCCGCATTTTCTCGCTCAACGGAAGATTATTCGCAGCTTTGCAGCCGCGCACCGACCCCGGCCGCGCCGCAGCGCAAGACGAACTGTGGTCGAGACTAAACGTCAAGGCCAACGAGGTGAAACACGGACCCGCTCAGTTGGAGCCCCTGGCCGAATGGGTCAGAGGGATCGGAACAGCGGAGAAGCTCGATCTGCTTGTGCAGCAGAGCATAGGAAGATTGTTCGTGGAAACGTTCACGGCCACTGAGGAGAGTCTGGCAGCGGCCCATATGGTGCTTGAGGCTGCAAGCTCTTCCAATGTCTTGAAAACGCTGGGGTGGCGCCTCAGCGGCAGGCTGGAGCGGGCCAAAACGCTTCTTGGTTCGATGATGAATGGCGATCTGACAGGCGTTATCGCGATGATTACAGCTCGGCAGCTCATTGTTGATGGCCTGCATAAAATGCGGCAACTTGCGGCCGATCCAGCGCTTCGATCTTCAATAACGACGGATGCTGCCGTGGACGAATGCCTCTTCGCACCAGCCACCGTTGTACGCCAGGCGAAAACCTCCGGCGAGGTCGGCGGTTGTCCCTTTAGAAAAGGCTCGCTCTTCATTCTTGAGCTGGGAAGCGCGAGCAAAGGCGCAGCGAATCGTGACCTCGTCTTCCTCAGTCAGAGTTGGAGCCGCTGTCCCGCCGAAAAGTGGGTGCCTGCGCTATTGGAAGGCGTGTGGACGCGTGTCTCAGCTACGTTGCATGAGTCTTAAAAAAACTTCGCGGCCCTCATTGATCAATTCCTGATCGTGGAGGTCCGCAACTGTGGGCGCGCCTCGCAGAATCTGCCAGTGCTACAATTGGAGCAGTAAGAAACTGAGCTTTGCCATGACCGAACCAGCCTGCAAACACAAGCGCACGCAAGTGATCGCTGAAGACGGCGACGCCAAGTACGTCGAATGCCTCGACTGCGGTGCAATCCTCGAAGCGGGTGAGTTGAAGGAGGATTCTGCCCCAGGTGAGTCGCTCTCAGATGCTTAGACGTTTCCCCGCAACGCAGGCAAAAGAAAGCTTCCGCCCCACTATCCACGGACGTAGAATGCGCTCAAGCCTTAGCACCACGTTGCTGCCGGGGAGGCCGCCGTGTGTAAATACCTACTGCCCTTGCTTTTGATTTTGATTGCGGCGTTCGTCGCAACTGCCCAACAGGACCAAAAGCCGGCGCCTGCCGCGCCGGGTGCCGCTTACAAAATTCCCGATGATGCGGTGAAACTTGCGAATCCGGTGAAACCGACTCCGGAATCGCTGGCCCGGGCCAAGAGGACTTATGGCATTGATTGCGCGATGTGCCACGGCGCGAATGGAGATGGAAAGGGCGACGTCGGTGCGGACATGCATTTGAAAGACTATCGCGACGCCGATGCGCTGAAGGATAAGACTGACGGCGAGCTTTTTTACATCATCAAGAATGGCAAGGGTGAAATGCCGGCGGAAGGCGAGCGGGCGAAGGCGGATGAAGTTTGGAGCCTGGTGAATTACATTCGGACGTTTACAAAGAAGAGCGGTGCCGCAAAGGAAAAGCCAGCAGGGCAATGACGGAAGCAGCGCCTCCGCCATTCAGGACCTTAGGGTTTAGCGAATTCCGGCTCGGTCAATAATTTTCAAAACATCCGCGGCAGAAACATCGTAGAGCGCGTGCTCGTCTTCCTGTTCGAGGCGATCGCGCAAATACTCCGCGGCGATATAGCTGGCTTCGCGATCGCTCAGGTTGCGCCCGGATTTTGCGTGGAACTCGACGAATCCCGGATGCGCCAGTCCGAGAATCACGCCTTTTCCATCCACGAAGAATTTGCAATCCATCGTGTCGCTGTGGCGTGTGGCGATGCCGTTCCAGCAGTGCGAGAAGCGGCAGCGATACACGTAGTCCGTCACCTTGGACGGGATGTCAAACGCGCCGACGAATTCGCTCATCGCGCCTGCGTTCGGAAATGTCGGGTAGAGAACTTTCGCCACGTTTCCTCCTAATGCCGCGCGCCGGCCGAAGCAGGCTGTGCGGATTGTTGATAACTGTGAATCGCCGCGGCTACTCCCGCGCCAGCGGGTGCGCGAAAACTCTGATCGAGCATCACTTTTTCCATGGCGGCGAGGAATAGAAGGACGTTTGTCTTCTGGCTTGAATATCCCATCAATCCAACGCGCCAGATTTTTCCTTTTGTGAGCCCGATGCCGCCAGCGATCTCGATGTTGAATTCGTCGAGGAGTTGGCGGCGCACCTTTCCGTCTTCCACTCCAGCGGGAATATTCACACCTGTGACGGTGGGCAGCCGGTCCGCGGGATTTTCGACGAACAACGCGAGTCCCATCGCTTCCAAACCAGCAATCAGCGCGTGCTGATTTTGCAGATGGCGTTCCCAGCGCGCTTCGAGACCTTCTTCGAGCGCAATGCGCGCCGCTTCGCGCAGCCCATAAATCAGGGAGATCGGCGGAGTGTGATGATAGGTGCGCTCTTTGCCCCAGTAATCCATCGCGGGCGTCAAATCAAAATACCAGCTCTGCACGGGCTTTTTGCGGGCGCGAATTACGTCTTCCACGCGTTTATTCACCGTGATAGGCGCCATTCCCGGCGGCGCGCTCAGAGCCTTTTGCGAACCGCTGAAGCAAACGTCAAGTTGGCCGCGATCCACGTCGAGCGCGACGCCGCCGAGGGTTGCAACGGCATCCACTACAAGCAGTGCGCCCAATTCGTCCGCAACTTTCCGGTAATTTTCGAGGCGCTGCAGAACACCCGTGGAAGTTTCTCCGTGCGTAAGCCCGATGAATTTTATTTTTTTGCCTTTTCCCGCGCGGCGCACATCTTCGGGATCAACCGTGCGGCCCATCGGAGCATTCACGCGGATCACTTTGGCAGCGGAGCGATCCGCAGTCACTGCCATGCGCTCGGAAAACAGCCCGTTGGAGCAGACGATGCATTCATCGCCCTCTTCGAGCAAATTCATCACGGCCGCCTCGATGCCGCCGGAGCCGGATGCGGAAATGGGATACGTGATGCGGTTCTGCGTTTGAAAAACGCCGCGAAGAAGCGTCTGCACCTCGCCCATTGTTTGGATAAACCATGGGTCAAGGTGGCCGACGATCGGCGAGGCGAGCGCGCGGTACACCCTCGGGTCCACATTCGACGGACCCGGCGTGAGCATGACCCGCGCCGGCGGCTGCAATTCGCCTATGATTTCATCCATGTGCTTAAATCCTCTTTGCGCATTGCCTTTCTCGCCCCATACGCGCAGGCTGGAGCAGGGTTCCAGCAACTGCATGGGCACATTCCTGGCACAGGGTAGAGGACGATAGTTTCCACAATACAAGACGCTGCGGTCAACCTCCAATATGGCCAGAAGGAGATTGGTGATCCCGCGCGTCCCGAATCGGAACGTGAGCCTTAGGGATCCATAAATCAAGGTATTAGCGGTTTCGCAACCGATTCCGCGCCGTGTTGAAAGGCCTATACCCCTATGCTAGATTTTCAGATTAGCCAGAATTTACATGACTGACCTTAAAACCACGGCGTCCGACCAGCAGAAGATCTCACGGGTGGAGGTGTATTGGCACACGGTGAAGTACCGCACCGTGGTGCTGTACGTCCTCGTCATCACGGCGATTATTCTCTCTGCGACGTATCTTGTGTTTCCGGAAGTATCGAACACCGTGTTGAAAAAACTTTCTGACGCGGTGGGCAACCCAACCAACGGAGTTCCCAACCCGTCTTCGCGGCAGGCGCGTTTCGTGAATCTCGATGGAAAAGTGCAGGTGAAGAAGGCGAACTCCGTGCAATGGATGAACGCCGAATATCAAATCACACTCGATAAGGGCGACCTGATTCAGACCGGGTCGGAGGGCAACGCGCGCATCGCGTTTGCCGACGGAACGCAGTACACCGTAAAGAACGACACGCAGGTGACCGTGGAAGAAAATAACGTCGCGCAGGATCGCGCGAGCCAGGTCGGCGTGCACATCAGTTCCGGGCAGGTGGATTTGGCAACGGGCACGTGGGAAGTTCCCGGTTCGACAGCGGAAGTTTCCTTCGAGAACGCCGTGGCGTCAGTGCGCGCGAACAGCCGTGCGGCGGTGAGCAGCGACCCGAAAACCAACGAGCAGCAAATCACAGTCGCTTCCGGTAGCGCGGATTTTAGTCGAGGCAATGAGCATGTGGACATCGGCCAATCGGAACGCCTTTCGTTTCCCACTGGCGGGCCCATCACAAGATCAGATGTTCTGGCGCCTCCCGAACTGGTAGAACCTCTCAATTTGTCGCCGCTGATCGTGACCGATCCGAAGCGCGACCCAATCCGTTTTTCGTGGAAGCCTGTCACCACAGCCGTGCAATACGAATTTCAGGCCAGCACAACAACGAGCTTCAACCGCGTGGTGATGGATCGGAAGACGGCCGAAACGAGCATTGATATTTCAGGATTTGATCCGGGCGATTATTTCTGGAGAATCCGCGCCATTGACGCGAAAAACAATTTGAGCGATCCGAGCGATTCGTTCAAATTCACGCTCGTCACGCAGGGCAAAGAAGTGGGAATGCTTCTGGAAGTGGATGGCACCCAGCTGCAGGGCAATCTGGTGGAAATCTCCGGGAAGACCGAGCCGGGCGCGGCCCTCATCATCAACGGAGAGCAGGTGGCGGATATTGCTTCCGACGGCCGCTTCCGCTACTTCACCCAGCCCATGACGCGAGGCAGCCACGAAATTGTGATCACGGGTCAAAACCGCCGGGGCGGCACGGCTATCAAGCGCGTGGAAGTTGTGATTCCCTAATAGGCGCAAGGAAAAGCGAATCCATTCGCCGCCGCAGCGGCGTGCGAGCATACTCTGGGGGGAAGTAACACGTGACGAAAAATGGTTACAACATGCGGTCGGTCTTTAGCCTGTTCTCATCCGACCTGGCTATAGACCTGGGAACCGCGAACACACTGGTTTTTGCGCGAGGAAAAGGGATCGTTGTCAACGAGCCTTCCATCGTTGCGATCAATAAGAATAACGGCGAGGTCGTGGCGGTGGGCCGCGAAGCCAAGGAAATGCTGGGGCGCACGCCGGGAAACGTGGTTGCCATCAAGCCGATGAAGGACGGCGTGATTGCGGATTTCAAAGTCACCGAAAAGATGCTGACGTACTTTATTCAGAAGGCGCATAACAGGCGCGTTCTGGTGCATCCGCGCATCGTGATCGGCGTGCCGAGCGAGATTACGCCCGTTGAAAAGCGGGCGGTGCAAGACTCCGCGTACCGCGCACGTGCGAGCGAAGTGTTTTTGGTGGAACAAGCGATGGCCGCGGCAATCGGCGCGGGACTCCCCATCGAAGAGCCATCTGGAAACATGGTGGTGGATATTGGCGGCGGCACCACGGACATCGCCGTGATTTCCATGAGCGGCATTGTGTATTCGCGCTCGGTGCGCGTCGCGGGCAATGAGATGGACGAAGCGGTAATGCACTATTTGAAGCGCAAATATAACTTGTTGGTTGGCGAGCGCACCGCGGAACAAATCAAAATTGAAATTGGCTCGGCATACCCGCTGGAAAAGCCTCTGACCCTGGAAGTGAAGGGCCGGAACTTGATCGAAGGCGTGCCACGCACGGTGACGATTGACGACAGCGAAATTCGCGAGGCGCTCTCCGAGTGCATTTCCACGATTTTGAATGCGATCCGCGTCGCACTGGAACGCACGCCTCCCGAGCTTTCCGCCGACATCAGCGACCGCGGCATCGTGCTCACCGGCGGCGGCGCGCTGATCAAGAATCTGGACAAGCGCATCCGTGAAGAGACGGGCTTGCCGGTTTCCATTGCGGACGATCCGCTGGCTTCCGTCGTGCTCGGCACCGGAAAGATGCTCAGCGATTTCCGTTTGCTGCGACTCGTCTCGATTGATTGACACAGCGGCAAGGGAGTTACGCCGTTTAACCTGTAGCTTTTGACCTCGAGCTTCGCGATCATGAACGACATTTATTCACGCCATCGCCCCCTGGCCCTGCTTGCCGGCGTAGTCCTGGCGCAGGTGTTGCTGCTCGCCTTCCAAATCAAGCGGGAGCACGACATTCGATTAGTCCGCTATTGGGCCGTCGAAATCCTCACGCCCGTGGAGCGCGTGGGAACATGGACATTTTCGAATGTGGGCGGCCTTTGGTCGGGCTACATCGGCCTGCGCCACACGCATGCGGAAAACGAGCGCCTGCAAACAGAACTTGATCGCCTTCGCTTGCGGAACCGCGAACTCGAAAGCCAGGCTACGGAGGCCCAGCGCCTGGCGGTTCTGCTGAACTTTCGCGAGGCTCACAGCGAAGCTTCCATGCTGGCCGCGCAGGTGATCGGGGCGAGCGCCGATCCTGTTTCGCACACGCTGTTCATCAATCGCGGAGCCAACGATCACGTCCGGCGCAACCTGCCAGTGATCACGCCCGACGGCGTCGTCGGGAAAATTGTCGAGGTATTTCCCGCGTCGTCGCAAGTGTTGCTCATCAACGACAAGGACAGCGGCGTCGGCGCCCTCTTTGCGGACACGCGCACCCACGGCGTGGTGAAGGGAAGCGGAGATCCCGAGCCGCGAATGGAATACGTGGTCAACGACGAGAAAGTGCAGCCGGGCGAATCAATCCTTACTTCGGGCGACGACAAAATTTTTCCTAAGGGCTTGCTGATTGGCATCGTCGCGGATGCCGCGCCCGGAACACCTTTTCAAGTCATCCGCATCAAGCCAGCGACGCGCCTTGACCGCCTTGAAGATGTGATTGTGTTGCTTTCGCAGCAGGAGCTTGCGCCGAAAAAGACCGACGAAATTTCCGATGTTGAGATCCAGCCTCCGCCAGCTCCGGCGTCGGTTCCGAATCCTTCGGCAAACGTACCCAAGCGCGCCGCAAGTGCGCCGAAGCCTGCCGCCGCGCCGCCTCAGACGGAACCGCAACCCAATCCCGCCGCTGCGCCCCAGGAATGACATGGCTTCCATGCTGAGTCCCACGGCGCAGTCCGGTTCGAATATCGAAGTCCATAAATATTATGGCGGCACGGTGGTGATCGCCGCTTTTCTGGCGCTTGTGCTGCAGGCTTTTCTTCACAAATACGGCCACTGGGCCGAATTGGTTGACCTGCCGCTGCTTGTCACAATTTATTTTGGCGTAAGCCGGCGCAATCCAGTGTCCGGCATGTTTTTGGGCGCGGCAATCGGCATCTTGCAGGACGCTCTTGGCCACGGCAATCCCATCGGACTGTTCGGAATCTCGAAGACTCTTGTTGGGTATGTGTCGTCTTCAGTGGGCGCGCGCATCGATACGGAACATCCGGTGAGCCGCTTCGGCCTGGTCTTCCTCTTGTTTCATTTTCATCAGGCGATACGCGCGGTCATCGAACGCGGGTTGCTCGATCACCTTGAGCCATTTTTCACGCTCCAACTTTTGCTGGATTCGGTGGTCACGGCCGCGTTTGGTGTGGTTCTCTTCGCGTTCCTCGATCGCCTTCGCCGTTCGCGCTAATCACTCGTTTTCCACACAACTTGCGAGTTTGTTAGTGCATAGCGAGCCTGCCCGTTTGGACAGGTAGTCCCATTTGATTGCAACTCGCGCACAGGCGGTGTCAAAATAGACAAAGCCGCCTTGCGACTCGTTTGCTGCAGGTGATAGCGTAGAGGGCACTTCGAGTCCCGCCCGGATTCGACAGGCGAAGCGCCCGAGGGCCAGGTAAGACCCGCCGCGCAGGAGTTTCCTTGGCATCATGGAATGTTAACGATCAAAGAATCCCGCAGGACAGGCTCGCCCTGGTTTCATATCTTTCTGTGGGCTTCGTCGTCCTGCTGCTGATCGGATTCTGGAAGCTTCAAGTCGTTCAATCAGGGCACTTTACCGACCTTGCCGAACGCAACCGCGTGCGCTCGATCCCCATCATTGCGCAGCGCGGGCCGATGCTTGACCGCGACGGGCGCGTGCTCGTGGATAGCTATCCTTCCTTCAGCATCCTTCTATTACGCGACGATCCGAGGAGTCTGGAAAAGAGCCTCCCTCAAATTGAGGATGGTCTGGGAATCAGCAAGGAAGATTTGCATCAGCAACTGGAAGCCGCAAAGGCCGAGCCGAAATTTCAACCTGTTGTCATCAAACCGGCGGCGAGCCAGGCGGACATCGCTTTTGTGGAATCACACCGTGCAGACCTTCCCGTTCTTGAGTTGATGATGGTCCAGCGCCGGCGGTATCCCCATGGAAAAATGCTTGCGAACGCGGTTGGCTACGTTGGCGAAGTTTCGCCGCAGGATATGGACCAGAGCGACGGCCACTACCGCCCCGGAGACATCGTCGGCAAAGCGGGCCTCGAAAAGCAATATAACGATCAGCTCGAGGGCACCGATGGATTGCGCCGCGTCGTCGTGAATAGCGTTGGCAAAGTGATGCGCACGCTCGACAACGTGGAAGCCATCCCGGGCAAGCCCATCCAGCTCACAATCGATTACGACTTACAGGCCATCGCGGAAGCCGATTTCGCAAATAAAGAAGGCGCGCTGATTGCCATGGACGCGCGAACCGGCGAAGTGCTGGCGATGGTGAGTGTGCCCACATTTGACCCAAACGATTTCGCGGTAAGGGTTCCCAGCAAAGAATGGGCTGCACTCAATACCGATCGTTCAACGCCTCTGCTGAATCGAGCGATTCAGGCGCAACTCGCTCCCGGCTCCGTATTCAAAGTCGTGATGGCCACGGCCATGCTGGAATCGAAAGCAATTCCCGCGAATTACACGGCCTACTGCCCCGGGTACGCAACTTTTTACGGCAGAGTATTCCATTGCGACCACTCGCATGGCGAGGTCGATATTCACAAGGGAATCGTCGCTTCTTGCGACGTCTTTTTTTACAACGTCGGCAAGCTGCTCGGAATTGACAGAATTTCGTATTACGCCAGCGGACTCGGGCTTGGCCAGCGTACGGGAATTGATTTGCCGAGCGAAGAGACGGGCTTGGTTCCCTCGGAGGAATGGTCGGAGCGCGTGAACCATCACAAATGGTATCCCGGCTCGACAATTTCGGTCGCCATTGGACAGGGCGCGGTGGAGGCCACTCCCATCCAGCTTGCGCGCATGATTGCCGCCATTGCCAACGGGGGCACATTGATTCCGCCCCACCTGATGAAGAATGCGACTGGGCTGAAGTCCGGCTCATTCCCGATTTCGCCTGAAACCGTGCAGGTGGTGACCGACGGCATGTGGGGTGTCGTCAACGAGCCGGGCGGAACGACTTCCGGTCTCGTGAAGCTCCAAAATATTGATTTCTCCGGCAAGACGGGTACGGCCCAGGTGGAGAGCTTCGATTTGCAGAACAAGCTCGGGAAGAAATTGAAGGAAAACGGCTGGTTTGTAGGGTACGCGCCGCGCCGGAATCCCGAAATTGTGGTCGCCGCTCTGGTGCAAGCAGGAGGGTGGGGCAGCACGTCGGCGGCACCGATCGTCCGCGACGTGGTAAAGGCCTATTACTACAAAAAGTATCCTGCCCTGCAGCAACAGCAGACATCGACGGCAGTTAACCTGCCTTCTCCGGCCGCCATCCGCCCCGCCGCTGCGTCAGTGGGAGCGCACGAGTGAAGGACCGCCCGCGCGTTCAGGATTTTGATTGGACACTTCTTGCCATCGTTGGCGCCATCAGCGGGATCGGTGTGCTCGAAATTTATTCCTCCACGCACGCCAGCGGCATGGCGGGGATGCAGTGGAAGCAAATGATCTGGATTACGGCAGGGCTCGCGGGGATGTTCCTCATCTCCCGGATTGATTACCACACCTTGATGGACCAGGCCCCGGCATTCTATGCCTTCGGGATTTTCAGCCTTCTGGTCGTTCTTGTGATTGGCTATTCCCGCCTGGGTGCCAAGCGATGGATCTCGATTGGGGGCGTCGCCAATTTGCAAGTGTCAGAACTCATGAAGTTGATTATAATCATTGTGCTGGCGCGCTTCTTCAGCGAAGTGCGCACAGACCGGCTCACGCTTCGGGACCTTGTAAAAGTCGCGCTTTTGACTATAGTGCCTGTAGCCCTTATCCTGAAGCAGCCGGATCTGGGCACGGCAATGGTTTTGGTTCCCGTGGCACTTGTGGGAGCTTTTCTCGCGGGAATTGAATGGAAGCACTTGGCAGTGGGTGTGATCCTGATTGGGGCGCTGATCCCGGTCGGGTGGCACATGCGAACCCACTTGAAGCCGTACCAGCAGCAGCGCATCGAGACCTTCCTTCATCCCGAGGAGGATCAGCGCGGCGCGGGCTACCAGATTCTGCAATCGGAAATCGCCGTCGGCTCCGGGGGATTTTGGGGCAAGGGATTCGGTAAAGGCAGCCAGAATCAGTTGGGCTTTGTACCCGTCCGCTATTCGGACTTCATTCTGGCGGCGCTTGCGGAAGAGCAAGGATTTATTGGGGTCTGCATCGTTTTGCTTTTGTACTTGGGATTGATTCTGCGGCTCGTGGATAACGCCCAAAAGGCGAAGGATCGTGCCGGGATGTACGTGGTCGCTGGAGTCACGGCGATACTCGGTTTTCACGTTCTGGTGAACGCTTCGATGGTGATCGGATATATGCCGGTCACGGGCATTCCGCTGCCGCTGATGAGCTATGGCGGGTCGTCCACCGCTTTTGTTTTTTTGGCTTTGGGTTTGGTGATGAACGTCCGCATGCGGCGCTTCGTCAACTGAGCCCCGCAACATTCAGTGCCCGCCACCGATTATTCGGGGCAGGGAAACAAGACTTGATAGAGGAACGCATCGGGTGAGGAAATTGCGCCAGCAGCAACAAAAATTTTTCGGGAGCGGCCCATTCAGCAATTCATTTTGCGCCGCGTCCCGCCACGCTGGCCGGGCGCGCGCTTTTGCGCATGCCGCCACGGTCCGATGCGCTGTGAGGAGTTTAAATGTCCAAGGAAATGGTTATATCGGCGAACCCGCACGAGACGCGGGTTGCCATTCTCGAAGAAGGTCAACTTTGTGAGTATTACGTTGAGAGGGAAAAAGAATTTGCGTTAGTTGGAAGCATTTACAAAGGTCGTGTAACGCGCGTGCTTCCCGGCATGCAGTCGGCCTTTGTCGATATCGGTCTCGATAGCGACGCCTTCCTGTACGTCACCGATTTCCTTGAAGATGTCGAGGAATTGGATCACGTCGTTACCACCGTCGAAGAAAAAGTCCAGAAGATGGAGGACCAAGGCGGGCAGGTTTTCCCTGCGGCAAGTACGGTCACGCCTTCTGCGGAACCTTCTGACGTGCAATTCGGGCATATCGGCCCGGAAGCCTCGCACGATTCGCCCGAAGCCGAATCTGCGCCGCCGGCAGAAGGCTCGTTCAATCAGGCGCCGCCTGCTGCTCCTATTTCGTCGCCCCCGCCAGCCAGCAGACCTCCTTATGTGGACCGCGGCCACTCTCAGAATCGCCCTCGAGAAGGAGGGC
>Ga0265338_10003784_pt1 | contig 21033 bp, 43 predicted proteins | sample 42126metaG_FD_193579 | JGI IMG/M metagenome (GOLD analysis project Ga0265338, IMG submission 193579) | Rhizosphere microbial communities from Carex aquatilis grown in University of Washington, Seatle, WA, United States - 4-21-26 metaG | ecosystem: Host-associated > Plants > Roots > Rhizosphere... | reverse complement strand
GGGTGGGTTAGTGGAACACAAACGACCGCTATGTGGTGGTTTAGGCCCCCTTGGTTTCCCGGTTGCCGGCCCATTAGGCACTATGGCAGGTGAGGGAGGTACTCGACCAGGACTCCCCGCCCTGGTGCCGGCGGGTCGCTGAACAGTGCCAGCATGGCTGCTTCGGTCTGTTCGTAGGTGGAGGGGAGCAGTGTGCGGACGTACAGCCAGAGCCGCTCTGAGAGGCCTTCGGCGTCGGGTGCGTCGGCCACGATCTCGTCTATGCGGCGTCTGATCTCGTCCAGGTCGGTCATTGGAGTGGCTGCACCCATTCGACGTGGGCCGAGCCGGTGATGGTGAGGGCCGCAGTAGGGTCCACGACAAGAAGCTGGAGGGCCTGGCCGGCGGCGAGGTAGTAGGGACGGTAGGGTCGGAACACAGCGAAGTCTGCCTGCCCTGGGATATCCCTGTCGATGATCCAACCGGAGGGTAGAACTTCTTGCCCGATCTGACCGCGGCCGATGATGCTGAGAACGATCAGCGGCCCAACGCCCGCCGTACCGGTGTATGGCAGGCTGGTGCTGAGGTCGCTGACACCAGCGGTCACTGACCAGACCTGGCAGGGCCGATTCGGGGTGGGTGGCGCCCACTGCGCGTATACCCCGCTCGACGGTAGCGGCGCCCCGATCGACCATTGCGGCGGGTTGCGGGTGCCGTTCGCGTAGTCGACCGCCATCGGTGGCTCCTTCCTCCGTCTGGGCCGGGCTAAGCCTAGTAGCGGCAAGCCGAGGACGGCCCGCCTGCTGATCATAGGGCGAGCTTCTCCGCGAGTAGCTGCTCAAGATGGGAGGATGGTGCCCGGTCAGGGTCCGCGATCGGGCTTTTCCGTTTCTCCAGATGGTTGATCAGGACCCGTTCAGCCCGCCGCGCCCGCAGTTTAAGTCGAGTGGGTTGGTTGTTTTTGTGTAGTCCCATGAGCGGGAACCCCGGGTCGAGCCTGGAAATGTCGACCTGCTTACCGTCGATGATCACGTTACCGGCGTACTGCCAGGCGTGCGGCGGCTTCCATTTCGGCAACGGCCAGACAGTCGTATCGTTCGTCCATTTCGCGAGCCACGCCAGCCCCAGGTTCGTGTGCGGTCGTAACGCGTTCAGGAAGTCCTCGCTACCGTAGTGGACGCATACTCCGCCGAGCTGATGGGCGACGAGCGCGAACACCCGTGCGTAGGTGACGGACCGGAGCGCCGCAGCTTCGTAGGCGCGTTCCTCTGTGTCGAGCGCGACTGTCAACCCTTCCCCGCCGAGCGCTTTCGCCTGCCGGATCGCGTCCTCCGCGTCGGCTTTCGCTGACCGGGCGATGTACTCGTCCGATGTTAACGGCGCCACATACACCGGGAGTAACCCGACCGTTAACGCGGCTTTCAGCGAGTCGACCGGCCACGGGGCGGCAGCGGTCGGGGAGTCGAGATAGCCGGCCCACGCGATACCGGAATGGAAGTCCGCGGGTGGGGTCGCAGCGTCATACATCAGGGTCACGGGAGCCTCATCCCACGATTTCTTGCAGCACACTCATTGCGCTGGGGTTATCGTACAACCATCTGGCCCGCTGGTTCGGTGAATCGTAGCCGTCCATCCAGTAATTCATCCACGCAAAGTTCGGGTCGTTCACGCACGTATTGAGCCAGGCGGTCCACGTGGCGATCAGGTCCCCTACCGACTGGCCGGACGCGAGCTGCAAGCCGGCCTCGGGGATCGACCAGGGCACGCCTAGCGACGCTTGCACGGACGAGATCAGCGTGTAGTAGGTGGAGGAGAATGTCCACGACGACCCGAACGACGACACCTTGTAACAGTCCCACCCGACTCCATCGATCGTCAGCCCGGTCAGGAACGTGGTCGGGTTCGGGAACCCGTTGTAATACTGGCCGTAGGCGTTGAGCACTGGCCAGATTTTCACGTTGGTACCAGCGGACCCTGCGCCGGCCCGGACCGACGCCATGTCGTTGTATGCGGCCTGGTAGGACGAGATCAGGCTTGGACTGTTCAGGTTCGGTTCCTGATCCCAGCACACGTAGTACACCTGACCGGGGATCGCCGTAGCCATGTTCGTGAGCAGAGTGGAGAAAGCGGCGGAATTGTAGGTGCCTTTCGCGAGGATCATCGGGTGAAGCTCGTTCGCGTTCGCGCCCCACCCGGACCCGATGTAATTTTCGTATGCGGTGTGCCAGCCGGCGCCACCGTCGAAGAACTTCGAGTATGGTCCCATCCCGGTGTGGAAGTACCCGCCCGAGTAGGATGCCTGCGGGCTTTGCGTCATAATCGAGTAGGCGGTCGCGAGGCTCGTCTGGACTGACGTGTCGAACAGCCCGTAACTGGCGCCGTTCACCCATGCACCTGTGCTGGAGCCGGACTGGTAGGTGACAGCGAGCTGCACGTAGCCGGTGTGGGTGCTGACCGTGTTAATCGTGTAGGTGGCTTGCTGCCCATTGTCGATCTGCTGCACCACGTCGATCACATGCCCGGCCGACCAGCCGGAGAGGGTCTGCGCGTTGCCCCACCGGTCGGTGGTCGAGGCGTAGATGTTCGCGACACTGGCCGGGCTGGTGTTGTCGACCCGGACCTCCCCGCCGGCGGGCGGGGTAGCGGTGTTCGTGTTGAACGTGTAGTCGAGCTCCGGGTACCAGCCTGTCAGGGTGGTATCCGCACCGAACTTGTTCGTACCGACCGGCAGACTGCCGGTGCCGCCGACGTTACACAGATAGCCGTACCCTTCCTGCGTAGGGATGATCGTGAACGTCAGAGCCGCCGCGGACCAGGCCAGACTGTTCGGTAGGGTCACGGATGGGGTGACCGGGCTGCCGGTCCCGGACCCTTTCACGACGAACACCGAACGGACCGACGACCCGCTTGTGGTTTGCGGGAATGTCAGCGCGATCTGCGTAAACCCGGACGCCGGGGTGATCTCGGTTTGGCTGGACGATGAGGCACCAACGAGCAGCACAAGATCACCGCTGGCGGTCGTGACCGCGCCGGTCGCGCATGTTTTCGACACCCCGGACGCGGTTGCGGTCTGCCCCGGCCCGGATGATCCCGTGACGGCCAGCCCGCCGCAGGCGAGAGCGTCCGCAGGGGATGATTGCGCGACCTGGAACCAGTCGGAGCCTGCTGTGGTGAGCGCGGTGGTAAGCGGCCCTACGACGATCCACCCGCATGTCGTCGCTGGGCTCGTTGACTGTGAGGATGGTGTTTGCGGTGTCGAACTGTTGCCCTGACTGTCGGTGTAGGTGAAGGTTTTACCGTTCGGGTTCACCCCGACCCAGACAGCGATGTAGGCGCCTACGGCCACGTTCTGGGTGACCGGGATATGCCCGGAGTTCAGGACGCTGGCGGTCGACGTGTAGGAGCCGATCGGGGCGTAGGAGATCGGCATGACTTAGTTGAAGCTGACCCAGAACGTACCGGACAGGGCTCCACCGGCGATGCTCGATCCGACCTGATCGATGTTCAGGCTGAGGGTGTCTCCGGTGTTGAATGTCGTTATGTCCATGTCGGTGACCTGCCCGGAGGAGTTCCCGCCTATCGCGATCTGTGGCCGGTTCGCCTGAGTGGTGAAGATGGTGATGTTGTTCTTGTTGAAGTCGCAGATGATCGCGGCGCCGGTCGGGCTGATCGTCGCGTAGATCGCCACGGAGTTGATTGTGCCGTTGGCGGGCATCTGGACTTCCGGTGTCTGCCCGGTGGTGACCGCGAGAGTCGTGGCGGGGAAGCTGAACGGGATAGGGATGAGGTCCGAACCTGACGCGCCTTGGGAGCCTTGGCTGCCGGCGGTGCCTTGCCTGCCTTGGCTGCCTTGGGCGCCTTGGCTGCCTTGGCTGCCGGCGCTGCCTTGGGCTCCCGCCGTCCCCTGCGTCCCGTTCGACCCTGCCGTGCCCTGCGGTCCTTGAGCGCCCTGGGCGCCTTGGGCGCCTTGAGCGCCTTGGGCGCCGCCTGACGGCCCCTGAGGGCCGGTCGCGCCTTGGGCGCCTTGAGCGCCTTGCGGTCCGGTGCCACCGCTGCCACCCGGATTGAATCCGCCCATGTCAGGACGCCACCAATGCTAGGGCCGCCGCGTTCGTTGAGGAGGACGGTGTGCAGGACGGGTTCGACGTGAAAGCCCCGGAGATCCCGGTCGCGCTCAGGCATCTGTAGTTCACGCCGTTCAGCGCAACCGCGGGGAGCATCCCTTGGATGATATTGCTGACGGTGTAGACGGTGGCGTAGGTGCCCGGCGCACCCGAATACTGGTAGGCGGACGCCATCCAATACCAGCCTTGCAGGTTCGAGAATGATGCCGTGTAGCTCATCAGGCCGAGGGCAGGTGCTTGCAGGCCGAGGTCCGACACGAGGGTGCCCGGGCCGGTATGGGTCGCGTTGTCGTTGAACAGGGCGAGCCTTATCCCGTCTGATGTGCCGCCGACCTGCGCGATCGTGCACTGGTAGACCATCGCTGTAAACGACTGCTGGTTGGGGCCGATGTAGATCGGCAGGAAGTACCCGATTGACTGGTTCGCGCTGGTGTAGATCGTGGCTGCGGTGCTGACGACGTTCGACGCGACCTGGTACTGTCCGGAGCTGGCCTGGATCGGGGCCATCCCGGCGAACCCTTGCGCTCCGGTCGCGCCCTGGTTGCCTTGGTTGCCCTGGTTGCCTTGGTTGCCCTGAGCGCCGGTCGCCCCCTGAGCCCCGGTCGCGCCTTGCGCACCGGTCGCACCTTGCGCACCAGTCGCGCCCTGAGCGCCGTTGTTGCCTTGGGTGCCCTGCGGTCCTTGCGCACCGGTCGTGCCTTGCGCACCGGTCGCGCCCTGAGCGCCGGTCGCGCCCTGCGGGCCCTGGCTGCCGGTCGCACCCTGCGAGCCGGTCGCGCCCTGAGCGCCGGTCGCACCCTGCGGACCCTGGCTGCCGCTGATCTCACCTTGAACGAACCCGGACATCAGATCGCGTACTGTTCTGTCGCGACCGCGCCTTGCTCCTGGCCGACCGCGCTGGCTGTGACCGTGACGCCGGCGGACAGCCCTCCGACCAAGATCCGCAGGTACTCTCCGGCGTTCATTTCAAGCTCATCCCGCCCCCATGTCCCTTCAGCGGGATAGGCGGTGGTCTGTGAGACGACCTGAGCGGCTGAGTCAACGGGGCCCTGCCCGGTGGACTGCGGGCCGATGGTCGCGATCACGAAACTGACAGTCGGATAGTTCCCGGCCGAGTAGTCGACAGGCCCGACGTTGATACGACGGATCGTCCATTTGAAGCCGGGTTTCGGGCCGCCCATGTTCAAGATCAGGGTGGTGTTCGAGACGGTGATCCCGGATTTCTCCTGCCGGAGCTGGCGGGGTCGGGCGTTTTCGATTTGCCGTTCGAGTGCGGCTGACGCCTGATGGTCGACGACCGCGGACTTGCCGTGATGCCGGCCGCCGAGGATCGCCGCATACTCCTTGTCCCCGATCGTACGGATACCGCCGACGCCGGGCGCGGTGGGCCGTTCGGACCCTGCGGTGGTCGACTGGTGCGGGGCCTCGAACCCGTCAGGTGAGGTCATATCCTGCCTCCTGTGTGATCCTGCGGGCTTCCTCTTGCAAGGCTGACTTTTCCGAAGGTGAGAGCGGGTCGACGTGATGGCCTTCCCATGTCCGGGCCGCCCACGCCATGTACGCCGCACCGAGCCGGCGGAGATGCCCGCCTGTGATCAGATCAATGCAGATGATCCCGGTTATCACGTCGATGATCGCGTTGATCTCACGGGGGGTGAGCCGGCGTAGCCGTTTCTCGTCCTCGTTCACCTGGCTATCCTCTCACCTAGAACGGCGGATTGTCTGGGAGTGCCGGGGCGGGTGTGCGGCGCCGCGGAGGGTATGGTTCGTGGCCGATGCCAGGGTAGGACCGGCCGCGCGGGGTCCGGGCGCTGACACGACGGGTGCTGGCGGCCTGTCTACGGTCGGCTTGGAGTTCCTCCCGGTGCCTGACCTTCTGGGCGGCTGCTGTGCCGGCCCGGCGGTGCTGGGTGCGGGCGCGGGCCTGCGCTGCGCTGTGGGCTTCCTGTCTGCGGGCTTCGGTGGCCCGTTGGGAGGCGGCTTGCCGTGACGGGGCCTGCCGTTTGATTGCCTGGTTGGCTTCCGTTTCCTGCCGGACCCGGCGCCGTTTCGGTGCGGTCGCTGCCTTCGCTACGACACCCCCTACGCCTGGTATGAGCTTCGCGGCCTTCCCTGCACCTGACGCCCGGAACCCGGCCACGAGGATAACGACGACCCCTGACAGGATCAGAACCCCGCCGGTCGCCATCGCCCCCGCGGCCACTACCTTGTCGAGGCAGATCGTCCCGGTTTTCAGCCCGAACAGGCCCGGCCCGCTGACCGAGTGCTGGCAGCCTGCCGCCTTCCCGCCGGTGGGGGTGAGCGTCGGTGTGTTGGCGCCCGTGCCGCCGGCTGATGTGTCGATCGGATAGGTGCCGCCTTTGGCTTCCAGGCTTTTCACCTTGTCGAGGACCTCGGTGGCGTAGGTGTCGGTGGTGGCGCCCGCACCGAGGGCCGGGTTAGGGACCGCGTTGGGGCTGCCGCCATTCCAGATCCGGGCCACAAGCCGCCAGTTCTGCTCTCCGGCACCATAGTAGTAGTCGCTGACCTTCCCCTCCGCTACCTTGTTCTGCACCGCGACCGGGGCATCTGAGGCGTTCGGGTCGGTGGTCTTGTAGTCGGCGTACTCGGCGGCCCATGTCGGCCAGTTGCTCTGGATGATCTGGTAGGCGCCCTGCCCGTTGCCTTCCCGGTAGTTCCCGGCCGGGCTGCCCGATTCCTGCCAGCGCAACGCGGCTAGGAAGATCCCCAAGCCTGGGGGCTTCTTGGTGTGCTTCGCCATGTCACACCTGCAACCCGAGCCGGGCCATCTGCGGGGACGGCCGGTCCTCAGTGCCAGGCATCCCGTCCTTCAGCCCGCACCGGCGGGCGTACGCGTAGGAAACGTACATGGCGCCGGCCGCACCGAGCCCGCCCGCAAGGATCTCTTTCTTGCTGCTCGGCTCGATCATGATGGCTACGGCGATGAACGCCGCAGACTGTAGCAGCCCGATATGCACCCATTTCATCAGCGTTTCTGACCGGGTGTCGGCGTTGATCTCCGTGGTCTGCGGGCTTGAGCAGGCGGCGGCGATGATCTCGTACACGATCCCGGCGCTGATCAGGAACGTGGCGCCCTTGTCGGAGTCGATCCGGGCGACCGGCATTACTTCCGCACCGGCCCTTGACTGATCCCCTGCTTCTTCTTGCCCCGGTTCCCGAACAGTTTGAATCGTTGCGGTTCGTCGGGGTTGGGTTGGGCGACGTTCGCCCAGCCTTGCTGGGTGCCCATCCCTGCCGTCAGCTCGCCCGTGTCGGCGCCGCCGGTCGTGGACGTGGCCCGGTTGTCGGTGGCGCGGGCGGTCGCCCGCTGCCCGGCCGCATACCGTAAGCCTTGCTCCTCAATGTCGGGGAACCCTGCCTCCGGGAGCTGCGCGATCGGGTCACCGTCGAGCGGGACCGCGGCAACGTCCATCGGGGTGCGGGCGGTCGGCTGCAATGTTGGCCGTTCGGCCACGTCCTGCATCCGGTCCAGCGGAATGTTTTGGCTCATGTCGGCACATGCACCCGCTCACCCTTATGGACTGCGCTGCCCTTAATGTTCGGGTTCGCCTTCCGTAACGCCGCCAAGGTGACACCGAACCGGGCCGCCAGATGCTGGAGCGTCGTGGCCTGCCCGGCCGTGTAAACCCTGGTCCGTTTATTGACCCGGCCGGCCGGATGGTTCGTCCGGTAGGTCTTGAGCCGTTTACGTTCCGCGTCGAGCCGTTCAGATTCCCGCTGGTCGCGTGCGTCCGCGTTCGCGAGTTCCGTGGCGAGCCCACCGGCACCCGTGTAGGGGATCGCGAAATCCCCGCCGCCGGGGGATTCCTCGGCGCCGGTCGTGGTGTTACCGGACGTGTCCGCACTGGTGGTAGCGGTCGAGTTACGATGCCGGATGTAAAGGTAGGCGCCGCCCGCGGCGACACCAGCCCACGCCCAGCCGGGCAGAGGCCCGTACTTGTGGGTCAGGGTTTCTTTGATGTCCACGGCTCAACCCTGCCGGCTGTTGCTCGACTCGCCCCATGCCGGCCAGTTCGGTGACTGCTGCGGCCATGACGTCACATAGGGCAGGGCGTAGTTCCGGGCTCGTTGGGTGGGTTTCCCGACCCCGGCGGCCTTGATCGCTCGCGGTGGGATCACGTTCGCCTGCCCGTTCCGGTGCGCGATCGGACTGTAAGTGTTGATCGCGACAACCCAGGTTGGGCGTAGCCCGCTCGGCGCGACCGAACTGCCGGTCCATTTCGGGAACAGCACCGACTGTAGGGGCGACCAGACCTTTGTGTACAGGGAGTAGAAAGCCTCCCCGAGTGAGGCGTGCGTGATGAGCCCGCGGACGTTCGTCGGCCCGATATGGGCGCGTGCACCCGGCGGGGTGTCGGTCGGCAGGTGAACGCTGCCGTCAACGTTCGGCATCTACGGTCGCCGCCATCCGATCCCGCCGAGCAGCAGCAGGATAAGCAAGATCACCGTGTCGATGATCACGAGGACATGAGTGGTCACCCGGACACCTGCTTGCCGCCGAGCGCCGCACTGAAGCTCGTCTTGAGGATCCCGTTGAGCCCGTTCAGGCCGGCTGCGGTCCCGGCCGGGTGGGTCACGAGGTCGGCGATGATCACACCCCCGGCGATCAGCGTCAGGAAGGAGACGATCCCACCGCGCATCTGGTCCTCCTATCCTCCTGGCGCTTTCGCGCCTGCCTTGGTCTTGGTTGGTCTACCTGGTCGTGGTGCCGGCCCGGTCGGTACGGGTGTGTTGCTGATCTCTGAGAAACTGCCGGACACTCCCGCGGCTACGATCAGCGCCCACGCGAACGTGGTTGCGAATCCTGGTGCGGCCTCCCCGAGTAGGCCCAGCCCAGCGAACACCAGACTGGAACCCAGGTAGATCCCCGGTGGCGGCAGGACCCCCCGGTTCGCTTTCTCCCACTGGTAGGTAGCGATCCCGACGTAGGTGAGCCATGCCGCGGCCAGCCCTTTCACAGGAAGAACAGCAGCGGGTTATGCGCCAGGAAGTTCAGCACGCCGCTACCGCCCTTCGATGAGCCTGCCGAGCCTGCCGCGGTCGGGGGGGCCGCGAACCCGGATGCGCTAGCGATCGAGACAGCCTGACCGGCCCACAGCTCAGCCCCGTAGTACAGGACCACGTAGCCGGCCGCGCCGAGCACTATCCCGATCGAGAGCATGTCAGGCCGTGCCCTTCTTGCCCTTGTACTTCATGTAGACGTGGTAGCCGACGACGCCGACGACCGCGCCAACCCAGAAGTTCTGCGAGCCGATCATGGTTTCTCCTTCCTCAGCCTGCGAAGCGTGCTTCGGCGGCGACGTGAACGAACGTGAACATCAGGAAGGCGCCGACCGCGAACAGCCTGGCCCGGCCGGCGGCGGTCCCCGTCCATGACGAGACTTGCGGGACGGATGTGGTGCCGGGCCGGTCACCGAGCGGGGTCACGCCAGGCTGCCCGCCTACTGCCCTTGTTGCCATGTCGTAACGCTCCTTGTTCTCGCGGAAGATGTCCTCGATCAGCCGGGGCATCAGACTTCAGGCAGGCCCTGCTCGATCGGACCGACCGGGACAAGCTGGCCGATGATCGCGTACAGGGTGCCCGGACCGGAGCTGATCGTGCCCCACGGGTTGCCTTCGATCTCCAGCAGCGTGCCAGGGTTGGTCAGCAGCACCGTTTCGAGACTGTCCGCCAGGCCCAGGCTGACCTGCGACAGCGAGGTCTTGAACGTGTAGGCCATGACACCGGCCGGGCGGGTGGTGAGGTTCCCGAACTCGATGGCCATCCGGTCTTCGATCTCCACCCATGACTCGTCCCGGTAGGGGACACCGTCGATGTAGAGCCGGCACCGGCCGAGCCCGGTCAGGGCCGCGTCTACCCGGGCGTTGTTCGCGTCCCGGATCTCGATGATCAGCGTGGTCAGGTAGCCACCGGTCCGGGGGAGCTGCACCCGGCCGAACGCTGCCGACGTGATCGTCTGGTTCCCCTGGATGACGGTCCACTGGACGGTCGAGCCGAGCCCCGGAGGCTCGACCGGGGCGGCCGGGTCCACATCGTAGTAATCCTCATCCACGGTGAGGGTAAGGGTGCCGAGGCTGGTCAGGGTGCCGGACATGACGGTCGCGGCAGCGTTGAAGTTCAGCGCGAGGGTCGGCAGCACCGAGGCGTTACCGATCGACATGACGCAGTAGCCTTTCGCGGCCTCCAACGGCAGCACCGTATGGAACGTGTAGGCGCCGGTCGAGGCGGCGACCGCCGACCAGGACGGCAACGCCGAGATCTCGTTCTGAGTGACCAGGCCCCACTGCCCCGAGTATTTCGGTACGAGGTACAGCAGCTCGTAGCCCGGACCGGAGAATACGGGGGTGCCCCACGGGTCTTTGAAGTTCACGAACGACGCCACGTTGTACGGGCCGTCCGCCTGCGCTGCCGCGGTCGTGGTCGTACCGGCGACCTGCGAGAAGGTCAGGTGTAGCTTCTGAAGGTAGCCGGGGGCGGAGACGAGGGGCTGCGTGACCTGCCCGCCGTAGGACACTGACGTGGAGTAGCCGGGACGGGACGCGGGCCGGGCGTGCCGGATGAACGGCCCGGCGGAAGTCTCCTGCGTGGTCTGGGGTTGCGGTCGGCCGACAGCACCGATCGCCGTGTTCCCACCGTAGAGGGCGGTTGGCATAGCCGAGGTTCCTTTCGTGTCCTCGGCGCGGCCTCACGCGCCTTGGTGGTGGGCGGGGTCAGAACAGGAGCAGGAGAGCTTCAGCGTTCAGGTCGTTGGATCGTTCCGCGAGCCGGCGTGCGGCCAGGGAACGCATAGTGAAGTTCACGGTTGCTTCGGCGGTGGCGAAGACGAGCAGCGTGGTCGCTGCGGCAAGCATCCCGTTGACGAAACGCACGGCCACTCCCTCACGGTCTATCCGGGGACGCGGCCTCACGCGTTGCCGACAAGTAGACCACAGCGATAGGGTGGTCCGCAACGACCCGGAAGGATGACCCTGATGACCGAGCCCGAAACGACCCCGGAGCCTGAGACTGTCGAGGCTGAGACCCCGGAGCCTGAGACTGTCGAGGCTGAGACCCCGGAGCCGGAGGCTGACAGCGAGACGACCGCGGGAGCCGACGACTACGACGACTTCAGTGGCTGACGGCGAGGGCCAACCCACGACCCTCGATTACTTCCGCGTCACGTTGCAGCGGATCGAGGACAAGATCGACGACCAGGACCGCCGTCTCGCGGCGATCATCGACTGTCTGCCGTTCCCGTACCGGCACAAGATCAGAGAGGCGCTGAACGATGGCCGACAAGATCCCGGAACCGACCCCGGAACCAGCACCCGACGCACCGCCCGCGCCGCCATCATCGGGACCCGCACCCACACCTGATGAGGCGACGATCGGGAACCTGATCGAAGCGAAGATCAAAGCCCTGTTCGCCGAACGGGACAAGTCCACCCCGCCGCCGGCACCCGCGGGTGACCCGGTAGACGTGGAAGGCATGATCAACGCAGCGATAGCGAAGGCCCTTCAGGAACGCGACAAGGAAGACCAGGTGTTCGTGCTCCAGCAGGAGATCGACTCGCTCAAGGAGCAGTTCAAGGGTGGGACCCCGGAGCGTAAGCGCGGCTGGGGGTCATACATTCTCGGCCCCGGTCTGATCCGGTGAAGTTCCCGACCAGCAAACAGGCGAACGGTCTGCCGCCCGGTTTGAGCGAGCAGCAGGCCGAGACGATGATGGCCGAAGCAACCGACTGGCATCAGGGGCTAGGGGAGCTGGCGCCGACCCGCTGCCGGTTCAATGTTGCGGTCGTGACCGCACCGAAACGCACGCCGGACGGTTCGGTGGACGAGGATGTGGTGCGGCTGCTCATGTACACGCCGTGCGGGGTGACGGCGGTCTACCTGCCCGTGACGACGGCTGAGGGTTTGGCGGATGCGTTGCGTGAGCATGCGCTGGTGGCGCGTACCGGGCTGGTGATCCCATGACCGAGCCCGAGGCCGTGGAGACGGTTGAGCCTGACGGGTCGAGGAAGGGGCTCGACTGGCAGTATTACTGCGGCTTCGGGCTCGTTATTCTCGGGGTCCTCGCGGTAGCGGTCGCGGTACGGAAGTGCAACTGCGACGACAAGGAGTCAGTCGGCGGCGATGATGCGCCACTCGTCGGTGCGTCCGTTGACCCAGACAGCCTCGTGGTAGCCGAGGTTCCCGAACACAGCCTCAAGTTCCTTGGGGTCAACGGCGCCGGAGATCTCGGTGAGTCGTTTAGCGGTGTCACGGTCCCGGTTCTTGGCGATGATCGCGTGGGTGATCTGGTCGAGCCCTTCGCGGGGGACACCGAGGCCGGGCCGCTGAAAGTTGTTGACGATGCTCACCTTCTTGCTCCGGCCGATCATTAGACAGTCGACCACGGCTTTGAGCATGTCCTTGTCTCGGCACACGAACTTCGAGTCGTCTACGACGAGCATGACGGACTTCTTTTCGTTTTCGCCGCGGGTGTAGGTCATGCCGAGGACGCGCCGGTACACGCCGACGAGTTTCTCCATGTCCTCCGGCTTTTTCACCCCGACTTCGATTCGCCATACCTTCGGGCGGATCTCGTGGTGGCGGTCCGGGTAGCCGAGCCAGATCTTGATCTTCTCCTCAACGTTGATCTTCGGCGGCCATTGCGACGTGGGGTGACCCAGGCTCGCGTAGGCCGGGTCTTTGCCTTTCGGGGCCATGATCACAGCCGTATCGAACTGTGTGCAGGCCGGCATCACCTGACCCCACAGCGTGGACTTCCCGCGGCCGGTCGGGCCGATCAGGGACACATGGTCCCCCGGTTTGAGGTTCGGCCCAAACTCAGCGATGAACTCGGCTCGGGACATGTCCGCCATGCGCTGAGCGTACTCAGTCGGTGACGTGCTCGACCACGAACCGTTCCCGTTCGCAGTCGGCGCAGTAGGTGTAGCGGGTGCCTTCGGGGAGCGGCTGAAGCCACACCTGGATCAGATGCCCGCAGTCGAGGCGGTAGACGTAGCAGGCGGTTGGTTCCCCGGACCGGGCATCCCGGACCATCGGGTCGAGCTGCTGGCCGAGAGTCCGCCTGACCTGCTTGTCGTCATGGTTACGGGCCAGTAGTCGTAGCCCCTCATCTAACGATTGAGCGGCGGGGCCGGTGTACCGCCTAGTCACGGAGCCAGCCTCCTTGGATCAGCCGGGCGGCCATCCGTAAGGCGTAATCGTGACCGCGCCAGAAATGCAGGGAGTCGCGGTCACCGTTGTAGTCGTGTGGCTGGTCAACGAGATCTAGGAGGGCAGTTGCGATCTGGGCTTCCACGATCGTCTCGTGGTGCCGGATCCGCCATAGAACGTCGGCCTTGGTGAAGGTCTGTTCCTTCGTGGCTTCGGCGGTGATCCGGGCAGCCGTCTCGTTCGCGTCAGGCATCGTGGTCCTCGTTGGCAGGTTCGGGACGGCTGGCGAACAGGGTGGTGAACAGCTCGTCGAGCATGGCGTGGGCTTCGGCGTCGTACTCGCTGACTTGTTCCATCGCGTCGAGCTGGGCTTTCTGCGCTTTCGCCATCGCGACGGCGCTGGTTTGGAGGCTGGCGGCGAGTAGCGGCCACATGCTGCGGGCCACGTTCTCGTTCGTTGCCATCAGCCCGGCGAGTAGCGGGGCGCCGATCAGACTGGCGATCGAGTCCATCAGCCCGCTCGAGCCGAGCGCGGTGACCCGTTTGTAGGCGGGGACGTTCGATAGGAGCGCGTCGAGTTGCTCCCCGGCGGCGATCGACTGGAATTGCATGACCCGGCCGACTGGCGGGCCGGCCGGTTCAGGGCCGAGTAGTTCGACGGCGGCGCCGGCCCGGCCGTAGGCGAGGCCGAGGACGGCGGGCATCAGGGAAGGTTTGGAGGCTCGGCCCCGACGTGAGGCGCTGCGCTGGGTAGCGGAGCCCGTCGAGGCCGAGCGTTTACGGGAGGACTTAGCCCGTTCCCTGTCGCGTTTGCTCGCGTATTTCTGGCAGGCGTAACGGTGCCCGGCAGGTTTCAGGCACCACGAGTTACGTGGGCATTGGTCTGCGGGCGGGGTGGGGGTGTCCTCATCGGAACCAGCCTCAATGGTCACGCCGTTGAGCCTAACGCATGGGACGGCCTGTGACACACTCTGTCGATGTTTCTGACTGCGGAGGTTGCCACGGTGCGACCGGAGTATGGCCCATGGATATTAGGGGCTGTCAGTGGCACCGTCGGCGTGTTGGGCTGGTATATGAGACGGCTGATCAACGCGAAAGACCGAGCCGACGCGGACCGGTTCGCGGCGTTCACCCGCGGCATTAACGAGAACGCCGCCGCGATCATCGAGGTAGCCAACAGACAGGTAGACCTTCAACAGCAGATGACCCGGGACCATTACGCCCTCGCCGAACGGGTCGCTGTGATCGAAGCCCGCAAAAGCGGGTAGCCCGGCTAGGAAGCGCGGGGCCAGGAAGGATACTTTACAAGGCGCCCGGCTAGTGGTTTACTGCGGGGCATGACACAAATTGAATGGGCCGAGCCGCCGGTGGATGGCCGTACGGCTCAGGCGGACCAGACAAAGGCAATCGCGTTCGCGACAGCACTACGCCGCCGGCCCGGCAAATGGGCTCGGGTGACCCACCGCGAGTTCGGAACCGCGGACCGCGCGGGGGCCTACGCTCTCGCCATTCGACAGGCCCGGGTGAACGCTTTCAAGCCATACGGGGCGTTTGAGGCGATAAGCCGCCTCACCGAGGTCTACGCCCGCTACATCGGTGAGAACGGTGAGCACCGGTGAGTGCCGTGGAGGACACCCGGATAAACGGTTGGCGGTCTTATGGTCGCCGGTTGTCGGAGGGGGCTGCAACATTAGAGGCTGTGGCCCCGAAACTGTGCCTACGAACCAATTCCGTGCTCGGTATCGACCGTTACTGGCACGGGGTCCGCTGCTACAAAGATCAGGGCCACACCGGGGACTGTGACGGTCTGGCGTTGGACCCGCACGGGCGCTATCAGCTTTGCTTCATCCCGTCCGACGACAAGACGACAGCTTGCGACCGGGTGGCCCGGCACCCCGGTCTGCACACGTTCCAGATGGAACGCCCGTTTTGAGCGTGTCGTCGGTGGTTGTTGGAGGGGACGGAAAGCCGAATGGCTAACAAGAACGTGCGGTGCGGTCTGCTGACCTCCTTCGGGTGGAAGCGATTCAGGTGTGGCTACTTAGAACCGCCTCAGACCGCACCGCGCTCTCATCGCAAGCGCCTTTGGTTGGAGGGGACGAAAAGTGACGGATGGAATACCCGAGATGCCGTGCGCCTACTGCGGTGAGCCCTGCGCCCTCGACTTGCTGGACTCTCGCGGCTTCTGCCCTCGCTGCTCGGGAAGTTTCGGCGACGATTCCGGTTTGGTTGGAGGGGACACGGAATGAGCGGGGAACCAATGCGCTGGCGGAAGCAGCGCGATCGCGACGAGTTGTATGCGCTGCTGTGGCGGATTGTGGACGCGACCCGCGAAGAGTTGGACGCGCCGTTTGACGGTCGCAACCATGACCTGCGTGTCGCGTGGGCCGAGGGCTACACCGCTGCCTGTGACCGCATCCGTTCCATCGCCTTGAAAGAGGACGTCGCATGACGGCTACGGCGGCGAGGACACGCGCCGCGAGATGTACGAGGCGTTCGGCCTGAACCATCCAGTGCTCGGCGGTCGGCCATGATCCCTGCTGCTGTCCCTACCCCAAACCGAAAAGAGGCTGAAGGAATGAGCGGTGGGATCACGGTCGCGTACAAGGCGACCCGGCTGGACGGCACGTCCTTCTACGACGTATGGACGGTGTGGCGGCCGGGTCGGATCACCCGGCTTCCGGCACCGGACCTGTCTCGTGGGGTCTGCTCTGACGGTGTGCTGCACGCCTCGACGGTGAAAGCGGAGACGCTGATCGGCGGCGCGTGGCCGTGCCGTCTGTTCGAAGTTGAGCCGCGGGGTCCGGTGACACCGCTCGACGGTTACAAGTTCGGGTGTGGTGCGTTCAAGGTGGTCCGTGAGTTGCCTGGGTGGGAGGCGTTGGGGCCGAACGGTGAACGGGTGGTGGCGGTGATCGACCGGGCACGAACCTTGACCTACGACGAAGCGCAACGACTGGGTGCGGCGCGGGGTGCGGCGTGGGGTGCGGCGGGGGATGCGGCGGGGGATGCGGCGCACGGTGCGGCGCGGGATGCGGCGCGGGATGCGGCGTGGGATGCGGCGCTGCGTGCGGCGTGGGATGCGGCGCACGGTGCGGCGTGGGGTGCGGCGCACGGTGCGGCGTGGGGTGCGGCGTGGGGTGCGGCGCTGGGTGCGGCGCGGGGTGCGGGGCTCGCCGAACTAACCCGCGACCTGATCACACCCGAGCAGTACCAGACCCTTGCCGGGCCGTGGACCTCCGTTGTTGGAAGCACCGCATGACCGTCGTCCCTACCCCAGAAGCTCGTACCGCTTTCGTTCAGGAGGTAGTAGGCGATGAGGCGTCGTAAACCTGGCAGGGAAGCGGACGAACGCAGGTATCGGGTCGCCGCGAAAGTGTTCCTGGCTGGGCATCGGGAATGCGCTCGCTGTCACCGGCGAGCATCGCAGGTGCATCACATGGCCGGCCGGGACGGGTACCGGCTGTTATACCGGCCGTGGTGGCTACCCGTCTGCGCATGGTGTCATCATTGGATCACCGAGCATCCGGCCGAAGCGGTCGAGCAGGGTTTCAGCCGTTCGAGGCATTCGGTGGTAGAGTCCCCGGAAAGTGATGAGGCCCCCGTCGCAGGGGACCCCATCCGCAACGACTGAGAAGGAGTCGCAGCAATGGCAACCATACCATCCCCCGACGAGCTAGCCCGCCGTGTCCGCAGTCTGGAAGCTGAACGGCAGCGGCCCATCCCACCCCGGCCCCCGTTGCCGCACACCCCGTTGACCGGGCCGCAGGTCGTGACCCGGTGAAGGTCTACCGGATCTGGTGCGCCGCGTTTGGGTCGACACCGGACCAGCCGCAGGATCTGGACTTCGCGATCGAGCTTCGCGACCGCGCCGACCGGCTCGGCCAGTGCGGCCCCCATGAGATCTGGTACCGGTACGACGACGACCCTCTGTCCTGGGCGGTCCTTGAACCCGCCCCTGTCTCAAGGCCAACCCAATGAAGCGGGATTGGGATGCTCTGTCTCCGGCGTACCGGGCGAGACTGGTCCGGGGTGGGATTGATCGGCGGGGGTATGAGTCGGGCCGGTCCCTGTCCGCCGCCCGCGGGCACGCGGCGACGCCGGAACGGCCAGGCCGGGCCGAGGGCCGACCGTCGTTGTACCGGGCGTATATCGCTGAACGGTCCCGGCATCCGTACGCGCATCTGGACTACTGGAAGGCCCGGTGGCCCGGTCAGGTCCACATGGGACCGCCACCGGCACCCCCGCCGGGCTGGGTCAACCGGCCCCTGTCCGGGATGCGTGAAGCGGGCGAGTACCGTGGCGCGATCGGACCGAACTACCTCAACATCTACATCGACTCGCACGATAACATCGTCGCTCAGATCGACCGAGGCCGGAGAGTAGGTGGACAGTGGACCAGCCTCAGCCCGGCCGCATGAACGACGACGACCTGGACCTAGACATCGCGACGCTGCTCATCCGGCTGCAGCAGATCGACGACGAGAAGCGGCCCGAGCATTTCCTGTGGGACCGGGTGATGACCTGCGATGTGCCCCGGCTGATGCGGCAACTCAGCGGCCTGCGCCAGCAGGAGATCGTGGACATTCGGGCAGGTGTGCTGTGACCCCCCGGTCTGTGGCTGACCTTATGGATATGGTCGCCAAGAAAGACGCAGACGAAGGCTGGATGCGGTTCGCGGTGCCAGCGTCGTACCTCGACTACCTGACGGGCGCGGCGGCTGCGGCCCGGTTCGGCGGGCGAGTGTTCTGCAATGGGGACTCGGTGACGATCATCGAGGACAAAGCTCGGTTCGTGCTCGACACGGCCCCTTACGCACCGTACACCGCGGGGGAACTAGCAAGAGCCTGGCTACAAACGATCCTCGAGGCGCACGGCTCGAGCCGGATCAGCCACGGCAATCTGGTCGGGGGCTCGAGGTTCGGGCCGGCGCTCTACTTCGACCCACCGAAGGATCGCGGCGGCGAGTGGGTGATGATCGACGTCAAAGCGGCCTACTGGACGCTCTACTCGAGGCACGCGCTCGACACGATGTTCCGCGAGTCGGCCGGCGCGGTGACGCACCTCGAGGGGGCGCTGACCATCCCTGAGGCCGATAGGGCGTGGGTGGGGGCGGAGAAGCCGCTACGGAACGCTGCGTGGGGTGTCATGCTCGGCGGCAGGCTCTCCTGGTATGAGGGCGGCGTGATGAGATCGAAAGACCCCCACTCCCGTTATGCGGCGCCAGGGTTGACACAGCTCGTGCTCGCGCAGATGAACGCGATAGCCGCCGAAGCACGCGAGCTCGGGGCCGTCATGTGGCTCACCGACGCCGCGATCTGCCCGGCCGGCGCTGCGGGCCGCGTTCAGGAGATGCTTGAAGATCGCTGGGGGCTCGCGGTCGAATGGAAGGCGTCCGGGAAGGGCTACCTGTACGGCCTGGGCGACTACCAGATCGGTGCGGTAGAAACGGCCGGTGAGCATGTTGAGCGGGGCTCTCACGACGGGCTCATCCCCCTAACCCAAACTGCGCGAGAAAGACTGGCGGCACTATGATGCCCTGCACGATGCCCGTGGGCGGGAAGGCGCACGCTCCCATCATCTGTGGGATGCCCGCTCCCGAAGAGAACCTGGTGAAGTACCCCCGGTATGGCGTGAAATACACGCTGTGCAATGCGCATCATCGCGTGCTTGTGCTCTTCCGGCAGGCTCACCCATGATGGGCCGCGCGGTGTTGCGTCTCGCCCTCGTCGTGTTCGTCTGCTGCCTCCTATGGGCCTTCATACTCGCCCCCATATACGCCCTCTATAGGGGCGGTTTCTAATGGGGGTCCCTCTCGGCACTCGTGTGGGCGCTGCTGCATACTCCCCCGAGGATCGCCGCGCGGTAGGGGCTAAGGCGGCCCGGAAGCGCCGCGAAGGGGAGACGGGGCGCCATTCCCATCCCGTGGGCACCGTCTGGACCGCCTCCGGGCGGAGCGCTCATCTGAAGGTGATCCACGGTGTAGCGGAAGTGCCCGCCGATGAGTACGCCGCGAAGGATCTCCACGTGGCCCTTCATAGGGGGCGTTCCTAGTGGGGTGGGATGCGCCCCTACCAAGAGGGGCGGAGATAGCGGGCCCTTCGGGGCAGGACTGGCGGGACAGCGCGGCGTGCGCTCGGATAGACCCCGAAGTGTTCTTCCCCGAGAAGCGGGGGCGCAATATTTACGCGAAAGCGGTCTGCGCGGTGTGCCCTGTAGTGGATCAGTGCCTGGAGTATGCGCTGGAGATGGAGCGGAACACTGAGGTCATCGCGCGGGCGGGGGTCTGGGGGGGGTTGTCCGTAGCGGAACGGTCGAAGCTGCTTCCGAGGCGTGAGACGTATGTGCGCCGGCCGCGGGCCGGTTGCGGGTCGGATGCTGGGGCGAAAGCCCATCGGAGGCGGGGAGAGATCCCCTGCGAGGACTGCCTAGAAGCTGAGCGGGCCGCCACCCGAGCCCGGCAACGTCGGTTCCGGGTTAGGACCAAATTGGGGTCACCGCTCGCAGCGGTGGACCACAAGGTGGGAGCATGAGTAAGGCCCCCCCGGCTTGGGGAGGCCCACTCGGAACGCCTGTTAGCTGCCCGCTGACGGTTCCGAGTGTAGCGCACGTTACCGACAGGAGCCAGCAATGCTCTACGCGAGCGTCCTAGACCGCCTGACCGAAGGCCGGACCCTCCCTAAAGGCTACGGCCGCTGGGCGCTGAAAACGGTCGGGCCAGCTGGGCATACCCGCGGCGATTATCGGTGGCCCCTCACCCCGAAGGTCGTGAAAGCCTCCGGGCCGTTCCTGGACCACGACGGCGCCTGCCCGCAGGCCGACGGGGACGGGATCTGTGTAGGGCTCACCTACGCCGGCATGGCATCCGGGGGTCGGCCAGCGATCACGCTGCTCCTAGTCGCCTACAGGGACGCCGATGTCCTCGGGGCCGACTCAGACAAGCTGCGCCTCCGCGCCTGCCGTGTCGAGGAGGTGTTAGACGGGACGCGAGTGCTTCATGAGAACGGCGCCGGGGCCTACCTCGCCGGGGCCAACCTCGCCGGGGCCTACCTCGCCGGGGCCAACCTCGCCGGGGCCTACCTCACCAGGGCCTACCTCGACGGGGCCTACCTCGCCGGGGCCTACCTCACCAGGGCCTACCTCGCCGGGGCCTACCTCGCCGGGGCCTACCTCACCAGGGCCAACCTCGCCGGGGCCAACCTCGCCGGGGCCAACCTCGCCGGGGCCAACCTCGACGGGGCCTACCTCGCCGGGGCCTACCTCGCCGGGGCCAACCTCGCCGGGGCCTACCTCACCAGGGCCTACCTCACCGGGGCCAACCTCGCCGGGGCCAACCTCGACGGGGCCAACCTCGACGGGGCCACCGGATACAAGTCTGCGGGGGGTTTCGCCTAACGTCCTCCCTACCACCCCGCAGCGACAAGTTCGCCCCGAATCGGGTCCGTCGGAACACCGCGGTATCGGCCTGAGCTGTGCCAGGCGCCCTAGCAACGGGGTACGTGCTTGAACCCCCCTATGACAGCGGGTAAGGGCCGGTTCCCCACCTGAGGCTTCGGTCCACAGGGGGTGAACTACGCCTGTGCATAGGCCACCTGCGGGTGACTGGCACCGAAGCCGAACAAGCTCCAGGGCCGAGCAACCGGCCGCCCCAGAGCCCTCGAAGGGGCTCGGACGGTCGGTCGCCGGCTACGTAGGGGGCAAAGGTAGAGGCGGAGGGGTCTAACCTAAGTCGGACGATACGGTCGTTTGTGTTCCACTAACCCA
>Ga0265338_10003783_pt1 | contig 21035 bp, 19 predicted proteins | sample 42126metaG_FD_193579 | JGI IMG/M metagenome (GOLD analysis project Ga0265338, IMG submission 193579) | Rhizosphere microbial communities from Carex aquatilis grown in University of Washington, Seatle, WA, United States - 4-21-26 metaG | ecosystem: Host-associated > Plants > Roots > Rhizosphere... | reverse complement strand
ACACGCCACCGACCCCTCGGGAACGGTGTTACCGCATTGAGTACAGGTCATGCTGTCCGCCTCCTGGGTGGCCGGAGCGTAGCCCCAAGCCTTCCTGATTTTGCTGCCCTGATTTGCTGCCCTGATTTGCTGCATTGTGCCGTGGCGAGCTGCCCCGTATGCCGGGTCTCCCACTCGTAGCCGGGCAAACAGCCAGCGGCAGGACACCGCCGAGGGACGGGCGCACAGTCATCTTTGCGGGTTGTCCGGGATTTTTCGGGAGAAACCCCGGTTCGCTTCCGAGCTGCGGACAGGCGGGTCCGGTCAGCCCAGCGCTGGGATGATCGCGCTGCCATAGGCGGCCAGGGTTTCCGCTGGCTGGTCGTGCATCAGGTAGATGGCGAACTGGTCGGCGCCGATCCCGGCCAGCTCGTGCAGCCGCTCGATGTGCGCGGCCGCCGGGCCGAGCAGGCAGAACCGGTCCACGATTACATCGGGCACGAAGTCGGTGGACGGGTTGCCCGCCCGGCCGTGGTGCGAGTAGTCATAGCCTTCGCGCCCCCTGATGTAGTCAGTGAGGGCGTGCGGGACGGGCCCGTTCTCGCCGTACCGGGCGACCAGGTCGGCGACATGATTGCCGACCATTCCGCCGAACCAGCGCAACTGGTCCCGCTGGTGGGCCAGGTCCGTGCCGACGTAGGCGGGGGCCGCGACGCACACCGTGATCGCGGCCGGGTCACGGCCAGCGGCCCGCGCGGCCTCCCGGACCGAGCCGACGGTCCACCGGGCAATATCCGGATCGGCCGTCTGCAGGATGAATCCGTCGGCCTGCTCGCCGACGAGTTTCAGCGCTTTCGGGCCGTAGGCCGCCATCCAGATCTCCAGCTTGCCGTCGCGCACCCAGGGGATGCGCAGCAGGCTGCCGTGGTGCATGACCTCGCGCCCCTCGGCCAGTTCCTTGATCACGTGCATCGCCCCGGAGATCGTGGCCAGGCTCTCAGGTTTCTGCCCGATCACCCGCCTGGCCGAGTCGCCGCGGCCGATCCCGCACACGGTCCGGTTGCCGAACATGTCGTTCAGCGTGGCAAACAGCGAGGCGGTCACCGACCAGTCCCTGGTACCCGGATTGGTGACCATGGTCCCCACCGTCAGGTTCGACGTGGCCGCCAGGATCTGGGAGAAAATGACGTACGGCTCCTGCCACAGCACGTGCGAGTCAAAGGTCCAGCCATACCGGAACCCCAGATCCTCGGCCGCGCGCATCCGGTCGATCACGGTGCGGGCGGGCGGATCGGTCTGCAGGACAACGCCGAAATCCATGCTTCCCCCTAGCTCAGGCACGCAGGTCAGCTCAGGTCGTGGATCAGCTCAGATACTGGATCAGCTCAGGTACTGGCACAGCTGCCGGTCCAGGAAGCGGCCGTGGCCGGTGACTCCGTGGTACTCGCCAGCGTCGATCACGACCTGTCCCCTGGACAGCACGGTCTGCACCTGGCCGGTGATCGCCAGGCCCTCATACGCCGAGTAGTCCACGTTCATGTGGTGCGTGGCAGCGGACAGCGTCTGGGTGGCATGCGGATCGTAGATCACGATGTCGGCGTCCGAGCCTGGCGCGATGACGCCCTTGCGCGGGTAGAGCCCGAACATCCTGGCTGGCGTGGTGGCGGCCACCTCCACCCAGCGGGCCAGCGACAGTTCCCCGGCGGCCACCCCCTGGTGCAGCAGGTCCATCCGGTGCTCCACGCCCGGTATCCCGTTGGGGATCTTCGAGAAGTCGCCGCGGCCCATTTCCTTCTGCTCGGCAAAACAGAACGGGCAGTGGTCGGTGGAGACCACGGACAGGTCGTTGGTCCGCAGCCCCCGCCACAATGATCCCTGGTGCTCCCGTGGCCGCAGTGGCGGCGACGCCACGTACTTGGCGCCCTCGAAATCCGGCCGGGCCAGATCATCCAGGGACAGGTACAGGTACTGCGGGCAGGTCTCGGCGAACACGTTCTGGCCGGTGTCGCGGGCGGCGGTGACCGCGTCCAGTGCTTGCGCCGCCGATAGATGCACAACGTACAGCGGTGCCCCAGTCACCTTGGCCAGCGTGATGGCCCGGCCAGTGGCCTCGGCTTCCAGCTCCGGCGGGCGGGTCAGGCCGTGCTGCACGGGATCTGTGCGGCCCTCCGCCAGCGCCCGGGCGACGAGCTGGTCGATCGCGATGCCGTTCTCCGCGTGCATCATGATCAGGGCGCCGGTGTCGGCCGCCTTGTGCATGGCGCGCAGGATCTCCCCGTCGGTCGCGTAGAACACGCCCGGATAGGCCATGAACATCTTGAAGCTGTTCACGCCCGCGCCGATGCAGGATTCCATTTCCTTCAGGGTCGTGTCGTTGACATCGGAAACGATCATGTGGAAGCCGTAGTCGACCACGCAGTTGCCATCGGCCTTGGCGTGCCACTTGTCCAGTGTGGCCAGCAGCGACGTCCCCTTGACCTGCACCGCGAAGTCGACGATCGTCGTTGTGCCGCCCCACGCCGCGGCCCGGGTCCCGGTCTCGAACGTGTCCGCGGAGAACGTCCCGCCGAACGGCATCTCCATATGGGTATGCACATCGATGCCGCCGGGCAGCACATAGCGCCCCGACGCGTCGAACCCCCGGTCCGCCGACGCGGCCCAGTCCCTGGCCTCGTCCGTGTCCGGCGCCGCCAGCCCGGTGATCCGCTCCCCATCCACCAGCACATCCGCCGCCACCCCGCCACTGGCCGTGACAACCGTGCCGCCACTGATCACGATCCGCATCGCTGGGTCCTCCTCTTAGAATTCACGGCCGACAAAGTCCGGACCTGCACCAGGCGCTGGCGGGCCCGGGGCGGCCCAGCGCGTAAAAGCGCCGCAGGCGCAGCGCAGGGCCGCCCCAGCCCGCCAGCGCCCTCACCGCCAGCGCCCTCACCGCCAGCGCCCGGCCCGCCAGCGCCCCTCACGGCTGGGCGAGCGTGCCGTACTGATCGGGCCGCCGGTCCCGGTAGAACTGCCACAGGTCCCTGACCTCCTGGAGCACGCCCATGTCCAGGTCGCGGACCAGCACCGCGTCCTGCGTGTCGGCCGCGGCCTCGCCGACCAGCTGGCCGCGCGGATCCGCGAAGTAGGACTGCCCGTAGAACTCGTTGTCCCCCAGCGGTTCCACGCCGACCCGGTTGATCGCGCCCACGTAGTACTCGTTGGCCACCGCGGCCGCCGGCTGCTCCAGCCGCCACAGGTACTGGGACAGGCCCCGGCTGGTGGCCGACGGGTTGAACACGATCCGCGCACCGGCCAGGCCCAGCGCGCGCCAGCCCTCCGGGAAGTGCCGGTCGTAGCAGATGTACACGCCGATCCGGCCGACGGCTGTGTCGAACACCGGGTAGCCCAGATTCCCCGGCCGGAAGTAGAACTTCTCCCAGAACCCCTTGACCTGCGGCAAGTGGGTTTTCCGGTACTTGCCCAGGTAACGCCCGTCGGCGTCGATCACCGCCGCCGTGTTGTAGTAGAGACCTGGCTGCTCCTCTTCGTACATGGGCACCACGAGCACCACGGAGTGCCGTTTGGCCAGCTCGCACATGAGTTGGGTGGTCGGCCCGTCAGGTATCGCCTCGGTGTAGGAGTAGTAGTCGGCGTCCTGCACCTGGCAGAAATACGGGCCGTAGAACAGCTCCTGCAGGCAGACCACGGCAGCACCCGCTGAGGCCGCGCGGCCGATCGCGTCGACCGACGCACGGATCATGGAATCCTTGTCACCGGTCCACCTCTGCTGGACCAGCCCGGCCCTGATGATCTCGGCCACTGCTCGCTCCCTCCGACGTCCGCCAGATGAACTCAATTCTTCACCTGAAGCAATTTCAGCCGCTACGGTTCGCGCGGCTGGCTTTCGGCCGCCGGGCTCCGCTGCGCCCTGATCACGTGGATGACCGCGTTGATCAGGGCCAGGTGGGTGAACGCCTGCGGGAAGTTGCCGAGATGACGGCCCGTCTGCGGGTCGATCTCCTCAGCGTAGAGGTCCAGCGAGCTGGCCAGTGAGAGCAGCTTCTCGCACAGATGCTGGGCCCGCTGCGGCTCGCCGATCTCGCAGAGCGCCGACACGAGCATGAACGAGCAGATGGTGAAGGTGCCTTCGCCCGAGGACAGCCCGTCGTCGGTCTGCTCAGGCCGGTACCGCAGGACCAGCCCGTCGACGGTGAGCTCATCGGCGATGGCCAGGACCGTCGCCCGGACCCGGGGATCCTCCCGGGGCAGGAAGCCGGTCATCGGCAGCAGCAGGAGAGACGCGTCGAGCGCGGTGGTGTCGTAGTGCTGGGTGAAGACCCCCCGCTCGTCCAGACCATGGCCCAGGATGTCGGCCCTGATCTCGTCGGCGGCCTCCTGCCAGGTCTTGGCCAGATCGCGCTCACCGCGGGCGATCGCGGCGTGCGCCCCCCGCTGCGCGGCTGACCAGCACATCAGCTTCGAAAACGTGAAGTGCCGGGCCGGGCCGCGCACCTCCCAGATGCCGCGGTCGGGCTGCCGCCAGTACTTCAGCGCGCATTCCACCTGCCGGCGCACCACGGTCCACATCCGGTCATCCAGCCCCTGCCAGCCGCCCAGCTTCATCTGGATGGACTGGAGCACCGTGCCCCACAGGTCGTGCTGAAGCTGTGTGTAGGCCGCGTTGCCGGCCCGGACCGGCCGGGCGCCCTCATAACCCGACAGGTGATCGAGGACCTGCTCGGTGAGATCCCGCTCGCCGTCCACCCCGTACACGACCTGCAGCTCGTCGTCGCGCTGGGCAAGATCGGCGAGAAACCAGAAGAAGTCGTCCGCCTCCCAGTCGAAGCCGAGCGCGTACAGGCTCCAGAGCGTGAAACCCGAGTCGCGGAGCCAGCAGTACCGGTAATCCCAGTTGCGCTCGCCGCCGGGTTCCTCCGGCAGCGACGTGGTCGCCGCCGCGATCAGCGCGCCGGTCGGCGCGAAGGTCAGCCCTTTCAAGGTCAGCGCGCTGCGTTGCAGGTAGCGGCTCCATGGATGGTCGGGGAACCGGCCCCGGGCGAGCCAGTGCTGCCAATGATGAGCGGTCCACGTCAGCCGCCGCCGCGCATCCTCGAACGTCGCGGGCGACTCATGGCCGGTCCAGGACAGCGCGCAGAAATGGTGCTCGCCCTCGCGCATCCTGGTCCGGGTCATGGCCCGGCCGCCCTCGAAGCCGAGCCGCATGTCGGTGGTGAGGGTCAGCCAGACCCCGACCTCAGCGTCGACGGCGCGGCAGACGGCCTGGGAGTAGGACCGGTCAGTGTAGGACCAGGCGCCTGAGTAGCGGCCGTAGTCGAAGACCGGTTCGCAGTCGAAGGTCACCTGCACCTCGCCGGTGACGCACCGGATGGTGCGCAGCAGCACATGGTCGGCGTCGTAATCGGTCGGGGTGCGGCGGTGCGTGTTGGAGAGCTCGCTCTCGTGATGCCACGGCCCCATGAGCAGCGCGTCGCGCACCACCAGCCAGCCGGTCGGGGTGGCCCAGCTTGTCTCCAGCACCATGGTCCCCGGCAGGTAACGGCGCGCCGCCGGGACCGTCACGCCTTCCGGGCCGAGCCGGAACCCGCCCGCCGATCTGTCCAGGATGGCGCCGAAGACGCTCGGCGAGTCGACCCGGGGCAGGCACAGCCATTCGACGTTGCCGCTCGGTGCGACCAGGGCGGTGGTCTCGCAATCGGACAGGAACCCGTATTCGCCGATCGGCGGGAACAGTGACTCGTCAGGCATCGAGGCGCCCTCGCCGGGCGTCACCATGTCCAGTCCGTCCCAGTCCTGCTCGATGGTGAGCTTGTTCCTGCGCTCCGTGATGGGGCTCATCCCCTCGGTATACCCGCCGGCCCGGGGCGTTCGCAGCGGAGCCTCGTTGCAAGCGATTGCAGAGACTGCGACACTGGGCGGGCAGCCGCGGTGTCTGGCGGCCAACGCACAGGTCAGGAGGTAGTCCGGTGGGAGCGAGCCAACGCATCAGTTACCCGCCCCTTGAGCAGATGGACGACGACATGCGGGCCGAGCTGGAGCGGTGCCAGCGTGAGGGCACGCCGCGTCCGGAGAGCTCGGCGATCAGGGGGCACGTGCCAGCCTGCTTCTGGTCCTTCGCCCGCTCCTGGAAAGACGTCTTCGCCGAAGGCGTCTGCGACCACCAGATCAAGGAACTCTGCCGGCTCTACATCTCGCGCTCCGTGAACTGCGAGTACTGCGGCAACCAGCGGTCCGTGCAGGCCGCCGCGCAGGGCTTCGCCGAAGCCAAGTACGACGACCTGCTGAACTTCGAGAAGTCGCAGCGGTTCGATGACCGGGAGAAGGCCGCGCTGGCTTACGCCGAGGCCATCGCCTGGCACCTGCCCAGCGAGGATGCCCTGTGGGATCGCCTGCACCGGCACTTCACCGAGCCGGAACTCGTCGAGCTCGGCTACTTCATCGCGCTCACCTTCGGCCAGCAGAGCTGGCTGCGGCTGCTCAATATCGATCACCACCAGGTGATGGCGGGAACGTCGGCGTCGCTCGCCCCCGGATTCGAGACCCCTGCGGCCATGGCCGCGACCAAGGAGTCCGGCGACTACTGGGCCAAGCGCTGAGGGCGGCTGCTGCCCGCGCCCGACCCGGCCCACGCCGGCCGACCCGATGAGCGGCAGCCGTTGACCGGCCACCCCACGCCAGGCCACCCCATGCCAGGCTGGCCCGCTTCCGGGCCGCCCGGATCCGGGTACCCGGGATTCACGGCGGCGGAGATGAAGCGCCGTCATCTCGCGCTGGCCAGCGCGCTCGCGCGGCGCGGCATCGATCACGCTCTCCTCTACGGCGCCGACCGGTCCGGATCATCCATCCAGTGGCGGACCGGCTGGCCGGTGACCCGGGAGGCCGCGGTGGTCGTTTCCCCCGGCGAGCGTGACGTGCTCTTCGTCTGCTACAACAACCACGTTCCCAACGCCCGCCTGCTCGCGCCCGACGCCGATGTCCGCCCGGGCGGCAAGTCGGCGCTGGCCGCCGGGCTAGCCCTGCTGGCCAGCCGGGCCACGGCGCGGAGCCGGGCCGGGATCATCGGCCCGGTGCCCGCGCGGTCGCACGACCGGCTCATGGCCGCCGCCGGGCACGTCGAGTTCCTCGACGAGGAGTACACCCGCCTGCGGCTGGTCAAGTCCGGCGAGGAACTGGCCTGGCTGCGGGCGGGCGCACGGATGAGCGACGATGCCGTGGCCGCGCTGGCCAGGGCAGCCGGACCTGGCCTGACCGAGGCAGGCGCATGCGCCCTCCTGGAAAGCGCGTACATCGCGGCGGGCGGCCTCACCCACATTCACTACCTGGGTGCCACCGCGATGAGCCAGCCCGGCCTGTGCGTGCCCGCGCAATGGCCGTCGCAGCGCCCGCTGCGCACCGGTGACGCGCTGAGCTGCGAGGTCAGCGCCAGTTACTGGGGGTATCCCGGGCAGCTACTGCGCACCTTCAGCATCGGGTCGCCGCCATCGCCGCTGTACCGGGACCTGCACGAGGTCGCTGACGCGGCCTTCGACGCCATGACGGCCCGGCTGCGTCCGGGGGCCAGTGCTGACGACCTGGTCACGGCCGCTGGCGTCATCACCGCCGCCGGGTTCACGGTCTATGACGACCTCGTCCACGGTTACGGTGGCGGCTACCTGCCGCCCGTGCTGACCAGGGCGGACCTGGAGAACCGGCGGCCCGCGGAGTTCACCTTCGCGGCCGGGATGACCGTGGTCATCCAGCCCAATGTCATCACCCGGGACGAGCGGGCCGGCGTGCAGACCGGCGAACTGGTGCTGGTCACGGAGGACGGCTGGGAATCCCTGCACCGGTTCCCCCGGGGATTCGGCCGGATCGGGTAGCGGCCGCCAGTTCTCCGACTTCCATGATCGCGGTGGATCACAGGTCAGATACGACCACCTATCGACCGCGATCATGGCGCTGGGGCGCGGCTTGCCTGACCCGGCCCGGCGGCGTCCGGTATATCTGGGGATGTGCGCACCGACCTTCCCATCTGCCGGACCTGCGGCGTCCAGTACGCCGGACCTCGCGAGGACTGCCCGGTCTGCCTCGACGAACGCCAGTACGTCGGCTGGGACGGGCAGCGGTGGACCACGCTGGCCGCGCTCACCGCGGCGGGCCACCGGGGCCGCGTCGCCGCGGAGGGGCCCGGCGTGACCGGGGTGGGCACCGACCCGGCGTTCGCGATCGGCCAGCGGGCCCTGCTGATCCAGCACCCCGCCGGGAACGTGCTGTGGGACATGATCACCTACATCGACGACGACCTGGTGACACAGGTGCGGGAACTGGGCGGGATCAGCGCCATCGCGATCAGCCACCCGCACTACTACGGGACCATGATCGAGTGGGCCCACGCCTTCGACGCCCCCGTGTACATCCACGCCGCCGACCGCGACTGGGTTGGCCGCCCTGACCCTGCTGTCGTCTTCTGGGCGGGCGACACCCGCGAGATCGCTGACGGCCTGACCCTCATCAACGTCGGCGTGCACTTCGACGGCGGCCAGGTGCTGCACCGGGCCGGCGGGACCGGGGCGGGTGGGACGGGGGCCGAAGACGCAGGCGCGCTGTTCTCCGGCGACATCCTGCAGGTCGTGTCGGACCGGCGCTGGGTGAGCTTCATGCGCAGCTACCCGAACCTCATCCCGGAGCGGCCCCGGGTGATCCGCCGGGGGCTGTCCCTGCTCGAGCCCTATCCGTTCGAGCGGATCTACGGCGCCTGGTGGAAGCGCATCGTCGCCGCCGACGGTTCGGCGGCCGTGCGCCGGTCCGCCGAGCGCTACCTGCGGTACGCCCTGGACGACGGAACCTGACGGTGTCCAGAACCTGAGCAGCGCTTCACAGCGGGAACACGAAAGGTTCGCTTGACGACGGAACCCGACCGGGCCAGATAACGGCCGGGACACGAAAAGGTTGCGGCTGTCTGCGCCTGCAGCTCGCGGGCCCGGGATTCCTACTGGGGCACTTGGGTTCGCCGGGTTCCAGCAGGTAGGCTGACCGGCCTGAGTTCACTGGACGCGCACCTGGCGCTCCATGTCGCAGCGGTTGGGACTGATTCAGATGCGGCGGATTCTGGCGACGGCGGCTGTCGCGACTCTCGGCGCCGGGCTGGCGGCGTGCGGAAGCAGCAGCGGCACGGGGGCCAGCAGCAGTGCCAGCGCGAGCGCGAGCAGCAGTTGCTCCAACGCGTCGATCCAGGGCGACCTGTACCAGAAGGGCTCGCTCACGGTCGGCACGGACAAGCCGGTGTACCCGCCCTGGTTCGAGAACAACAACCCGGCCAACGGCAAGGGCTACGAGAGCGCCGTCGCCTACGCGGTAGCGACCCAGCTAGGCTTCAAGAACGCGCAGGTGAAGTGGGTGTACGAGCCGTTCAACAACTCCTACGCCCCAGGGCCGAAGAAGTTCGACTTCGACATCAATGAGATCTCGGTGACGCCGCAGCGGGCCCAGGCGGTCACGTTCTCCAGCAGCTACTACGACGTGCAGCAGTCGCTCGTGGCGCTGAAGGGGACGGCCATCGTGACCAAGCACAGCCCGGCTGACCTCAAGGGCTATGTGTTCGGCGACCAGGTGGGCACGACCAGCCTGGCCTTCATCAACGGCGAGATCCAGCCCACCCAGCAGCCGAGGGTCTACCAGACGCTGAACGACGTGAAGCAGGCGCTGAAAACCCATCAGATCGCCGCTCTGGTCACCGACACGCCCACCGCCCAGTTCATCTCGTCGTCGGAGATTTCCGGCTCGGTGATGGTGGGCCAGTTCCCCAGTACCGGTGAGCATTACGGCCTGCTGCTGAGCAAGGGCAACCCCCTCGTGACCTGCGTGGACAAGGCGCTGGCCACGCTGACCAGCAATGGCACCCTGAAGACCCTGCAGACCAAGTACCTGCAGGCCTACCTCAGCGTCCCGACGATCAAGCCCTGAGGCGGCCAGGCGAGCCCGCTCCCGCATGGACGACAGCACGCACGGCCAGCCGGCAGACCCGCTGCTGGTTCCCGGCACGCCCATGATGGGCGTGGGCGGCGGGCAGATCCCTGGCTCGTTCGCCAGCACCGGCCGGGGGCCGCGACTACTGGGCGGCGGCGGCCGCGGGGCGACCGCGATCTCCACGGTGAGCACCCTGGTCGTGCTGGGCGCGCTGGTGGCGATCTTCCTGCTCGCCCCGGGCAGCGCGGAGGTGCGGCACACGTTCTTCGACCCCCGGGACATGTGGCAGTCGTTCATCGGCAACCCGAAGAAGGGCTACTACTCGGTCGGCGCGGCCATCTGGCTGAACATCAGGATGTTCCTCGTCGCCGAAGTCCTCATCCTGGTCCTGGCCCTGGTTCTCGCGCTGATCAGGCAGTCGGTGAGCCCGGTGCTGTTCCCGCTCCGCGTGCTCGGGGTGATCTACGTCGACATCTTCCGCGGCATCCCGCTGCTGCTGGTGATCCTGGCCATCGGCTTCGGCGTGCCCGCCCTGGGCCTGCCGTTCGTGTCCCATCAGGCGCTCGCCGTCTACGGGGTCGTGGCGCTGGTGCTCTCCTACTCCGCCTACGTCTCGGAGGTGTACCGGGCCGGGCTGAACTCGGTGCACCAGAGCCAGGTCGCGGCGGCACGCTCGCTCGGCTTGTCGCAGTGGTCGGCGCTGCGCTACGTGATCCTGCCGCAGGCGGTGCGCAACATCATCCCCCCGCTGCTGAACGACTTCATCAGCCTGCAGAAGGACACCGCGCTGGTCGGGGTCCTCGGCGCGATCGAGGCCAACAACGCCGCGCAGATCTACGGGAGCACCGTCTTCAACTACTCAAGCTTCACCGTCGCGGCCATCCTGTTCCTCATCCTCACCATTCCGCTGGCCCGGTTCACCGACCACCTGATCAGCCGGGACCGGCGGCGCCGGCTGGCCGGGGCGCTCTCGTGACCGGGCCAGGCCCGGGCCGGGACAGCGGCGCCCCCGTCCTGGGTGCGGACGCCGTGCGGATCGAAGGACTGCGCAAGTCATTCGGCCCGAACCTGGTGCTGAAGGGGATAGACCTCAGCCTGGCCTCGCACGAGGTGATCTGCCTCATCGGGGCGTCCGGGTCAGGCAAGTCCACGCTGCTGCGCTGCGTCAACCGGCTTGAGCCCATCGACGCGGGGCGCATCATCCTGTGGGGGCAGGACGTCACCGCCGCGGGCATCGACCAGAACCTGGTGCGCCGGCAGGTGGGCATCGTGTTCCAGTCCTTCAACCTGTTCCCGCACATGACCGTGCTGCGGAACGTGACGCTCGCCCCGGTGAAGGCGCTGGGTATGCCCCGCACGGAGGCGGAAGATGAGGCCCGGGCCCTTCTCGGCCGCTTCGGGCTGCTGGACCGGGAGTCCGACTACCCGGACCGGCTCTCCGGCGGCCAGCAGCAGCGGGTGGCGATCGTGCGGGCCCTCGCCATGAAGCCGCAGCTGATGCTGCTCGACGAGGTGACCAGCGCCCTTGACCCCGAACTGGTCGCCGAAGTGCTCGATGTCATCAGGGAGCTCGCCGCCAGCGGCATGACGATGCTGATCGCCACGCACGAGATGGGCTTCGCGCGGGAAATCGCGAGCCGGGTGTGCTTCCTGGAGGAGGGGCTGATCATCGAGGACGCCCCGCCAGCCGAGTTGTTCACCGACCCGAAAGACGAGCGCACCCAGCGTTTCCTGCGGCGCATCGTCGACGCCGGCCGCCTCTGAGCCTCCTCGGCCGGCGGTTCAGTGCATCACCCAGCCACCGTCCACGACCAGCAGCTGCCCGGTGATGAAGGAAGTCTCCGGCGCGCAGAGGAAGAGCACCGCGTTGGCGATGTCCTCGGGCACCCCACGGCGCTTGACGGCCTGCTTCTCCAGCACCGATGCGCTGTAGCCCTCCGGATCGGGGTGGATCGCCTCGGCGGCGGTCGGGAACGCGCCAGGGGCCACGGCATTGACGGTGATCCCGTCCGGGCCGCACTCCCGGGCCAGGGCGCGAGTCAGCCCGACCAGGGCACCTTTCGACGCGACGTAGGGGGTCAAGAACGGCGTGTTGCCGAAGAACGTGATGCTGGAGACGTTGACGATCCGCCCCGACTCAGTGGCGCGCATCTCCGGCAGGACCGCCTGCACGCATACGAACGCTGCGTCCACGTTGACCCGCTGAACGCTCTGCCACTCCTGGATCGTGTAATTGGCAACCTCCTTCCTGGGGAAGATGGCCGCATTGTTCACCAGCACGTCTATCCCGCCATGCGCGCCGGCCAGGCCCCGGACGACCTGGGCGGTGCGGTCCAGGTCAGCCAGATCACAGGGAACGAAGAAGGCACTCCCTGCTGGGCCGGAATCGTTGATCCGCTGCGCGACCTCGCTGCCCCCGGTTCCGGGGAGATCGATGATCGCGACGTCCCCGCCCTCGCGGGCGAAGCCGGCCGCCATGGCCGATCCGAGCCCACCTGCCGCCCCGGTCACGATGACTGTCTTGCCGGTAAAACGCATCTGGTGCCGCTCCCTTCGATGCATACCGAGCCAGTGTCCGCCCCCCCCGCGCGCGGGGGGACGTCCGCACCTCCTTGCGGAGGCAATCGGGAAACATACCAAGTGGAAGCGGTGCTGTAACGGACGCTGCCGTTCCTGGCCGGCATCCCGGGGCCCTGGTGGTCGGTAAGAGGTCCGCGTCGGCCGCCCGGGCCCGGTCAGCCGGGGTCGGCTGCCTTCGCCTCGTTGGGGTCCGGCCGGGCCCCCGGGGGCGCTTCGGTTTCGAGTTCGGCCCTCATCCGCAGCAGCTCCTGCCGGGCGGCATCATCCGGGACGGGATAGCGCGGGTCGATCTCCATCAGGGCCTTGACGATCACCGCCGCGGCGCAGATCCGCGCGAACCACTTGTGGTCGGCCGGGATGACATGCCAGGGCGCCCACTCGGTGCTGGTGTGCGACAGCATCTCGGAGAAGGCGTGCTGATAGTCATCCCAGTACCGGCGCTCCCGCACATCGCCGGCGGAGAACTTCCAGTTCTTCTCCGGCAGATCGATCCGCTTCAGGAAGCGGATCCGCTGCTCCTCCCGGGACAGGTTGAGGAAGAGTTTCACCACCCGGATGCCGTTGTCGACCAGGTACTTCTCCCAGTCGTTGATCTCCCGGAAGCGCCGTTCCCAGACGCCTGGGCCTTTCGCCTCGGCCGGGAGTCTCTGCCGGTCGAGGTTTTCCGGATGCACCCGAACCACCAGGACCTCCTCGTAGTGCGACCGGTTGAAGATCCCGATCTGGCCGCGGGCCGGCAGGTGGCGCGCGTACCGCCACAGGTACTCGTGATCCAGTTCCTCCGCCGAGGGAACCTTGAAGCTGTGCACGGCGACGCCTTGCGGATTCACCCCGGTCATCACGTGCCGGATCGTGCCATCCTTGCCCCCGGCGTCGATCGCCTGGAGGATCACCAGGACACCGTAGGTGCTCTGGGCCGAGAGCCGGTCCTGGTAGTCCGCCAGCAACTGGATGCCCTGGTCGAGCAAGCCCAGGCTGTCCTGTTTCTTGCGTACCCCGCCCAGGTAACCGGGATCGAAATCCTTGGCCAGCCGCACCTTCGTGCCCGGCTTGACCACCAGCGGCTTGATGAGGCCCGCTATCCAGTCGGTGCCCGTGTCCGTCATCGCTGATGCTCCTTCCGCCCGGCAGGCGCGCCGCCATGTCTCGTGCGGCGGCCGGGTCACAACGGTTGCGGCGGACCCTGACGGAAGCGGCGCATGGCCATAGCCGCCACCCTAAGCGGTGGCTGGGTCCGTGCTTGATGAGGGCCGACCGGAACTGAACCGCTGGTGATCCGCAGCCAGGCAGCCCAGGATAGAGCGCGTGACCGTTCCTGACCGCAGCGAGCCGGAGCGGTTGCTCTGCGCGGCGTTCCCGCGCGGCGCCTGGACGGACCTGAGGACCGGCGACCCGGTAGCCGATGATCTCGCGGGCGCCGGGTCCTGGGGGCCGTCGCGGACCATCCGCGCCGAGGTGATCACGGGCCTGCTCCTGGGCGCCTGTGACCCGGAACCTGGGCACGCTCCGGCGGTGCGGCTGCGCGGCGCACGGATCAGCGGCCGGCTCGACCTGATGGGCGCCACCCTCAGCTGCCCGCTGGTCTGCGAATACTGCCATTTCGACGGTGAGCCCCGGTTCGTCGAATCGTCCGCGAAGACGGTCCGCATCGTGGCGTCCCACCTGCCGGGTTTCAACGGCACCCGGATGCGGCTGGACGGGATCCTCAACTTCTCGTCCTCCGTCGTGGACTCCGTCATCCGGCTCGACCAGGCCAAGGTGGCCGGGCAGGTGTGCCTGCGTGCGGTCACCGCCGGGTCTGGGACCGGCGAGGTCGCCGTGGCCGCCAACGGGCTGAATGTCGACGGGGACGCCGATTGCGTCGGACTGATCGCCCGCGGATCCGTTCAGCTGCAAGGTGCCCAGGTCGGCGGGACGATCGACCTGAGCGGCGCACAGATAACAGGCCCCCAGGAACGGGCGATCACCCTCAGCAACGCCGTGATCGGCGGCCGGCTCATCGGCAATGGCATGTCCGCCCAGGGCGAGGTCCGGATGCACAACACCTGCGTCGGAGCGAGTCTCGGATTGTCCGGCGCCCGGCTGTCAAACCCAGCGGGCGTGGCGCTGAGCGCTGGCGGCCTGACCGTGCAGGGCGGCGTGTTCTGCGTGGAAGGCTTCACCGCGGACGGCGAGATCCGCCTCATCGGCGCCCGGCTCGGCGCCAATCTCGCGCTGGCCGGGGCGGTGCTGAGCAACCCGGGGAAGGTCGCGCTGAACCTCGGCCGGGCCGCGATAGGTGATTTCGACGCCGCCGGGATCGTCTGCTCCGGCCAGGTCCGCTGCGTCGGCACCAGGATCGCCAGCGGGCTGAACCTGACGGACGCGCGGCTGGACAGCGGCCGCGACGACCTGGCCGCCCTGATTGCCGATGGCGCGGCGGTGGAAGGCATGCTCATGCTCACCCGGTTGCAGGCACGGGGAGAGGTCAGTTTCCGCACCGGCCGGGTAGGGCAGCGGGTGCTGCTGGTGGGTGCCCGGCTGGAGCGTCCCGGCGGGGTTGCCCTCCGGTTTTCCCGGGCTGAGATCGCCACGGACGTGTTCTGCGATGACATGACGGTCATCGGAACGATGAAGCTGGCCCGTTCCCGGATCGGCGCAACAGTCAGCCTCAGCCGAGTCCGGCTGGTCAGCCCCGGGGATGTGGCCCTGGATGCCCGGGCCGTGCAGGCTGGCCAGCTCACCCTCATCCCCGCCGAGCCCATCCAGGGCATCGTTGACCTCAGCCATGCCCGGATCGGCCTGCTGATCGACGACCCGGCGGCGTGGCCTGCCGTGCTGAATCTCAGCGGGCTGGCTTACCAGGCGCTGGAACCGCAGCTTCCGGCCCGCGAGCGGCTGCGCTGGCTGGCCCGGACCCTGGAGGACCACGAGCCGCAGCCGTACGAGCAGCTTGCCTCGCACTACAGCGCGATAGGACAGCCCGCGCAGGCGCGCCGGGTTCTCTACACCCGGGAACGTCTGCAGCGCGACGTCAAGGCCCCGTTGGGGCGGGCCTGGAGCCTGGTGCAGGATGTCACGGTCGGGTATGGATACCAGCCGTGGCGGGCGGCACTCTGGCTGATCGTCCTGCTGGCCGTGGGCAGCATTGTGTTCGCTGCTGCCCCGCCACCTGCGCTGCAGCACGGCGCGACGCCCCACTTCATCCCGGTCATCTACGCTCTGGACCTGCTGCTGCCCGTGGTCGATCTCGGCCAGAAGCATGCCTTCAACCCAGGCGGCGCGGAGCAGTGGTTGTCCTACGTCCTCATCGCGGCGGGCTGGTTGCTGGCCACCACCATCGCCGCCGGTGTCGCCCGGGTAATCAGCCGCAACTAGGGCGTGTCTCGTAGATCTTCAGCCTGCTGCGCGCCCGCCGGAGGCAGTGCGGTGCATCGTGCGCAAATCAGGGGCACTATGTACCGCGCACGCCTGATGACCATGTCGGCACACATCAACGCGGTCCATCGTGCGCGCGTAGGGGCCACAAAGCACCGCGCAGGCGGGCTCGACCCAGCGGCGCAGCGCCGGGGGCCAGAACCGGTTCGACGTGGCGTGGGTGGACGGCCGATCATAGGGGCGTGGCGGAGCCGATCGTGGTCAGGGGCAGGGTGATCCCTGCCGACGAACTGGCGTGGCGGTTCTCCAGGTCCTCTGGCCCTGGCGGGCAGTCGGTGAACACCACCGACAGTCGCGTGGAACTCTCCTACGACCTCGCGGCCTCCTCCGCCTTCAGCCCGGCGCTCAAGGAACGTGCCATGCAGGCGCTGGCCAGCCGGCTGGTCGGCGGGGTGATCACCGTCGCCGCCTCCGAGCACCGTTCCCAGTGGCGCAACCGGGAGGCGGCCATCAGCCGCCTCATCGCGCTGCTGACCGCGGCGACCGCACCGCCGCCCGCCGCCCGCCGCGCGACCAAGCCGACCCGCGGGTCCAAGGAACGGCGGCTAGCCGCCAAGCAACGGCGGTCACAGATCAAACGCCTCCGCCGGTCCACCGACGACTGACGACTGACGACTGACGACGACCCTCTGCCCAGGCGGCCGTTGCCCGGCAATACGGCAATACGAATGTCACCGGTGCCGGTCATGCCGACTTGCCGTCCGGAAAGCTCTCGCAGCAATCGCGGCGTAGCGAAGGCTCGAAGAATCTTTGCTCTGCCCGACCAACCATCGGCAAAACCGTAGATAAGCAATCCAGCTAAACAGAGATGACGCAGCGAAAACCGCCGCGACCGCGACGATGACCACGGGAGCGCTCCAGCCTGGCCTGACCTCCCGGGTAGTCAAGCCGCTGCGAGCTGGCCGACGGTCTGATTGTCCACTCGACTCCCGTCATCGAAACTGCGCTCGTGAGTATGCCCAGGCCAGCAGCCTGTTCCCCCGAACACGGCCTACTCGATCGCATGCCCGGGAGACAGACGATCAGCACAGACCCAAAACGAGTGGAAAATCGACCCTAAGCGTATATCCATGTAGTCAGCTACACCAAGAAACCCGCCTCTCCGGAACCATAAATGCAAAAGTGAATTTAGTGACAGGTTGGACGCATGTGCCGTCTGAGGAAGTAGTGCCAATACGACGGCAAAGCCGTCCCGGCACCACGGGGGCGCTGCGGCCGGGGGTAGCGCCACCGCCATCCCCGGGTCGGCCGTCGCGCCGATGTTCGAGAGCGTGGCCAGGGTCCACAGCACCGGTGCGTCACTATCACGAAATCCCCGAGTCACGGCCATGCCAGCATGCCGCGGCCACACTGCTCCGGAGTCGAGCGATTTAGCTGCCGAGCCGCCATCGAGTCCTAGAGCTCACAGGCACATGCCGTACGGCCGGCAGGCCTGCGGCGACATGCTGATTTCAGTTGCCTTGCCGATTCGGCAAGCGCTATTTTCCGATAACACGCTGGAGTCCTCGCCCGGGAGCCGCACAGTGACCTCGATCAACCGCCAGGTACGACTGGCGGCCCGCCCGTCGGGGCTGCCCAAGGCATCCGACTGCGAGGTGACGAGCGAGCCGGTGCCGACGGCGGGCCCTGGGCAGTTCGTCGTGGCGATCTCGCATCTGTCCATCGACCCCGCGATGCGGGGCTGGATGAACGCCGCCGCCTCCTACATCGCGCCGGTAGAGCTGGGCGCGGTCATGCGTGCTGGCGGGATCGGGCAGGTCACGGCGTCCGAGCATGACGGCTTCGCCGTGGGCGATCACGTCTACGGCATCTTCGGCGTCCAGGAATACGCCTTGTCCGACGGCCGGGGCGTCATCAAGCTCGACACCTCACTGGCGGAGCCGACGACGTACCTGGGCGCGCTCGGGATGACCGGGCTCACGGCCTACTTCGCCCTCCTGGACGTGGGCCGGATCCGGGCGGGGGACACGGTCGTCATCTCCGGTGCCGCCGGGGCCGTGGGCAGCGTCGCCGGCCAGATCGCGAAGCTCAAAGGCTGCCGTGTCATCGGCATCGCCGGCGGCCCGGATAAGTGCCGCATGCTGCTGGAGGAGTTCGGCTTCGACGTCGCGATCGACTACAAGACCGAGAACCTGCGGGCAGCATTGCGTGAGCACGCGCCAGCCGGCGTCGACGTGTACCTCGACAACGTGGGCGGAGATGTCCTCGACGCCGTGCTGACCCGGCTGGCCCGGGGAGCCAGGATCATCATCTGCGGCGCGATTTCGCAGTACAACGCGGAGCAGGTGCAGGGCCCGGCTAACTACCTGGCGCTGCTGGTGGCGCGGGCTTCCATGACCGGCATGCTGGTCTTCGATTACCAGGACCGGTACCCGCAGGCGATGGCTGAGCTGGCCCAGTGGTTCCGCGACGGCCAGCTCGTCTCACGGGAGCACATCGTGCACGGCAGCGTCAGTGACTTCCGCGACGCCCTGCTGATGCTCTTCGCGGGTGAGAACACCGGCAAGCTCATCCTCGCCATCGATCACGGCTGACGACGTCGGCCTGCTGCGCCCAGTCCCGGCGCGGCCGGTCATGGCATCCCCAGCACTCCGCCTGCCGGTGAGCCGTCCGCAGCGCGCGCACCGGGCACACTGCGGAAATTGAACGGCTCGCTCGCCCGGCCAGGCTGGACAAACCAGGCCTGGCCGGTCTGATCGCTGGCCAGGATGGTGAGCAGCGCATCGGCCACGTCGCCGGGTGTCATCATCGGGATGCCCGCCGCACTGATCAGGTGCCGGACCGGATCGTTGATCGCGGTGTCGGCAAAGCCAGGGCACAGCGCGTTCACGGTCACGTTGTCAGCAGCGAGCACCGGACCGAGCGAACGGGCCAGGCCGACGACGGCATGCTTGGTAGCGGCGTAGATCGGATCGGCCGGCACCGCGGTCAGCCCGGCCAGGCTGGCGGTGAGGACCATAGCTCCGCGACCGCGGTCCCGCAGGGCGGGCAGCGCGGCGTTCACGCCGAAGAAGACGCCATCGACGTTGATCGCAAAAGCCCGCCGGTACGCGGCGAGATCCCACGCGGGGCGGCCAAGCCTGACGCTCGTCGTGGACACGCCCGCGTTGAGGAAGGCAACGTCCAGTCCGCCGAAGGCAGTTACCGCGGCTGATACCGCCGCCTCGCTGTCCGCAGGTTCCCGGACGTCGCAGTGCGCGAACAGCCCGCCGATCTCGGCTGCGACATCCGCCCCCCGCTCGTCGACATCAGCCACGACGACATGTGCCCCCCGGCTGGCGAGCCGCCGTGCGGCCGCCGCGCCAATGCCGTTGGCGCCGCCCGTGACGAGGACGACCGCGCCATCCAGCTCGACCGCCATCAGGACGCTCGCCGCTGGTTACGCTCCTTGACCGCGTTGACCGCGCCCGCGCCCGCGCCGGAGACTCTGCACGCGCCGGAGACCGTGCACGCAGCGGAGACCGTGCACGCAGCGGAACTGCCGCCGCTGGAAACCGCTGTGCTCACCTCGTTGACCCGTTGGAGTGCCGCCATCCGGTCATCACCGCCTGCAGAGTCGCTGTGTTACGGGGTACCCGACCACGATGCCATGTGCGGGGACGCGCCGACGGCCAGCAAGGCTCCCGCCCGGACCAGCCCGTTGCTCACCTGGCGTCCAGCCACCTGCAGCCGCTATCTGAACCCAGCACAACGAACTCTCTCAGAACACATGACCTCACCTCATGAGTTACATGTATTCCAGTCATTGGACGCATGAGTCCTGCCCAGGGAGACTAGTAATGCAAGACAGTTCCGACCCGAAGGAAAGGCACATGGAGAACACCCCATACGAACCGCGCCCGCTGCTGGCTGAGATCCGGGACGGGTTCCGCGGCATGCGCGCGATCCGCACCTCCCGCAGAACCGCCGAGCGGGAGCGCAGGCGCGCGGAGCGCAGTGCACGCAAGTCCCTGGAACGCGACCTGGAGAGCTATACCTCACCAGCCGACTTGAACGACCTGGACGCAATCCTCGCCCGGCACAGCGAAGAAGAGACCGCGGACATCCGCCGCATCCTCGCCGGACACCGCGCGGCCTGACCCCACGGAGGCGGCCCGGGCCGGTGCATTATTGGATACCTCATGGCCGAACCCCTGCTGGCACTCCTCAACGACGTCGCATCGGGCCGTTATCCGGCGCCGGACGGCTCCGTGACGGTACTGCCGCAACCATCCGCCCGGCTCGCCGGAGTCTTCGGGTTCACCGCCCACACGGTGATCGCCGCGAACGTGGATCCAGGATGGGTACGGGATCAGCTACCGGACGGCGACCTGGCCGCACCGCTGGGTCCCCGCTTCCTGACCGCCTTGTGTGAGCGAACGGGCCGCCGGATAGGCAGCATTGACATGCTGTGCGTGACGCGCCCGTTGCCCGGCCCGCCACCGATTGACCTCACTCCCGCGAACGCGACCCAGCACCCCCGGGTGGCCCGCGCCCGACGCTACCGGGATGAGGTCTGCGCGTGGGATGCCGATGGCGGGGTCGTCCTGCTCGGCCGGGGAGTGACCGGCCGCTGGGAGGCGGCGGTCGAGGTCGATAGCGAACGCAGGAACGAGGGACTGGGCCGGAAGCTCGCCATCGCGGCCAGGCATCTCGCCCCGGGCGGCGTCCCGCTCTGGGCCCAAATCGCCCCCGGCAACGCGGCGAGTGTGCGCGCCTTCCTCGCCGCCGGCTTCACTCCGGTCGGCGCCGAGGCGCTGCTCGTCGCAGAGTAAGCCGCTTGCGATCGTCTGCGCGCAGCGGCTGCTCTGGCTATGACGCCGTTACGCTCACATTGTCGAACTTTGACGTATTGAGCACGCCAGCAGAATGTGAGCAGACAAACAGCCCCATTGTCACCGGATCAGTCATGGCAATTGTGGTAGAACCAACCAGCGTCCAGTTAGTCCCGTCTGGTGATGCGTACGCGGTGATGACATTCCCGGACCGGGTCAGCTTGAGCCAGGCGTTCGGGAAGCTGTAGCTTCCTCCTGCCACGTCAGCGTTATAACCGTACTGGAAGGCGATGCCGTTGCCCGGCGTCACCGCCAGCAGTGCATACGAGGAACCGCTGGCCGTCGACTGCTTGATCA
>Ga0265338_10003782_pt1 | contig 21036 bp, 19 predicted proteins | sample 42126metaG_FD_193579 | JGI IMG/M metagenome (GOLD analysis project Ga0265338, IMG submission 193579) | Rhizosphere microbial communities from Carex aquatilis grown in University of Washington, Seatle, WA, United States - 4-21-26 metaG | ecosystem: Host-associated > Plants > Roots > Rhizosphere... | reverse complement strand
GCCGCCGTCGATGAGGGCCAGCGCCTCGTTGCGGCGCGTCGCCGGCTCGACGCGGATCGTGCCGTCGGCGATGAGGTCGCGCAGTGGCGCGGCGTAGCGGGACAGGCGGAAGAACCAGTTCTCCTCCGCCACCAGGTCAGGCACCGTGCCGTGGTCCGGGCAGCGCCCGGCGGCCAGCTCCGCCGTCGGGTAGAACTGCTCGCAGCCGACGCAGTACAGGCCCTCGTAGTGCCGGCGGTACAGGTCGCCGCTGGCCGCGCAGGCCCGCCACAAGCGTTCCACGCCCGCCCGGTGCCGCGGGTCGCTGCTGGTGCGGATGACGTCGTCGACCGACAGGCTCAGCGGCCCGGCCAGCCGGGGCTCCGACGTTTCCGCACCGCGGAAATGAATCGAGGCCCCGTGAACAGGGCCTCGTTGCGAACATCCGTGCAGCGTCAGCAGCCCCGCGAGCGGGGCATCATCGGGCTGAGCGCGTTCATACGGCTATGGTACGTCCGCGGGCAGTCGACGCGGAAACCATTTGCCCGGGACGCGTCCTTGGCGGCCCGCGAGATGATCATGGAGATAGAGCGCCCTCAGGGCAGCTCCCCGACCAGAAGGAAGGCCAGTGACCGACGCCGAGCCGCTGCTGCTGACCCGCGACGGCGCGGTCGCCACCCTCACCATCAACCGCCCGGACCGGCTGAACACGCTGACCTACGCCATGTTCGCCGCTCTCCCCCAAATCCTCGCCGGGGCCGCCGCCCAACCAAACCTGCGCGCCCTGGTGCTGCGCGGCGCGGGCGCCCGGGCGTTCTCCGCCGGTGCGGACATCTCCGAGTTCGGCACGGCGCGGACCAGCCGCGAGCAGGCCGGCGCCTACGACGACGCGGTCATCGCTGCCGAAGAGGCCCTCGCCGCCTTCCCGCTGCCCACCATCGCCGCCGTGCACGGCCACTGCTACGGCGGCGGCTGCGGCCTGGCCATCGCCTGCGACCTGCGGTTCGCCGCGGCCGGCGCCCGGTTCGCGATCACCCCGGCCAAGCTCGGCATCGTCTACCCGCTGCGTGGCACCAAGCGCCTGGTGGACCTGGTCGGACCGTCCCGCGCCAAGATCATCCTCATGTCCGGCGCGGACTACAGCGCCGCCCAGGCGCAGTCCTTCGGCCTGGCCGACGAGGTGTTCGCCGACCAGGAGGCGCTTGACGCCGGGGTCCGCGAGTTCACCACGCTGCTCGCCGCCCGCTCCGGCGTCACCCAGCGCGGCGTCAAGGAAACCATCGCCCGCATCCTCGACGGCGCCACCCACGACGACGCCGCGCACGCCGAGCTGCGCGCCGCCGCCCTGGCCAGCCCCGACTACGCGGAAGGCGTGCGCGCCTTCCTCGAACGCCGTCCCCCGGTCTTCGGCTGACTGCGGAAGGCCAAGGTCACAATCAAGAGGATCCCGACTCGGCCCGCTGAAGGCTGGTGTGCCCGTGCGGGCGGGTCTACGATCCAAAGATCTCAGAACCGCCTGAGGAGGATCTCGATGGCGCTCTACATGTACCAGGCGTCCTACACCGCGAAGTCGATGGCGGCGCAGATCCAAGAGCCGCAAGACCCTGTGGAAACGATCAGCGCGGCGCTTGAGGACGTGGGGGCCAAGATCGTGGTGGCCGCCTTCCCCTTCGGCGAGTACGACCTGCTCATCGTGTACGAGGCACCCGACGACATGACCGCCGCCAGCGTCGCGATGGCGGTCGCCGCCGCGGGCGAGGTCAAGTCGGGCAAGACCACGCGACTGCTAAGCGGGCACGAGTGGCTGGAGTCGTTGCGCAAGCGACGGGTCGTCACCATGCGGAAAGTTCGCTAGCGGCACGGCCGGCGGCCGCTGATGACCGACCGGGCGACGGTGCTGCGCTGGCTCGCGGGTTATGAGGCCGCCTGGCGGGCGCCGGGTACCGGGGCGCTCGCGAGCCTGTTCACCGCCGATGCCAGCTACCTGCAATCTCCCTACGCGCAGCCCGTCACCGGGCTGGACGCGATCGGGTGGATGTGGGAAGCGGAGCGACAAGGGCCGGACGAGGCCTTCAGCCTGGCCACCGACATCCTCGCGGTCGACGGCCCGGTCGCGGTGATCCGGGCCGAGGTGCGCTACGGCGAGCCGTCCTGCCAGGAGTACCGGGACTTGTGGGTCATCCGCCTCGAGGAGGACGGCCGGTGCGCCTGGTTCGAGGAATGGCCTTTCTGGCCCGAGCGACCGCATGCCGTGCCTGAAGGGCTGGCTTAGCAAGCCAATTCCGTGTGATTGGATCTAGGATCGCGGTTCCGGCCGGGAGACCATGGTCGTCATGGACGAGCAGAACGAGTCGATGGAAACCACGGTGGTCCACGGCGGCGAACGGCGCCCGGGACCCGAGGGCTCGGTGGTCTACCCGATCTACCAGGGAACGGTGTACTCGGTCGAGCCGGGAACGGGCTACCACGACCTCCCGTACCTCCGGCTGAGCTCCACGCCGTCGCAGCGGTACCTGCACGACAAGCTGGCCACGCTTGAGGGCGCGCAGGCAGCGGTCGCGACCGCGTCCGGCATGGCTGCCGTGACGACCACGCTGCTGAGCGTGCTGCGCGCCGGGGATCACCTGCTGGCCAGCGACTGCCTCTACGGCGGAACCCACGACTTCCTCACCCGCCACGCCGAGGACCTTGGCTGGCGGTACAGCTTCATCGACGTGCACCGCCCGCAGACCTGGGCCGCCGCGCAAACCCCGCAAACCAAGGTGTTCCTGGTCGAGACCATCACCAACCCGCTGATGCGGGTCGGGCTGCTGCGCGAGATCGCCGACTTCGCCCGCCGGGAGGGGCTGCTCTCGGTGATCGACAACACGTTCGCGACCCCGGTGAACTTCCGCCCGCTGCAGGCCGGGTTCGACCTGTGCTTGCACAGCGCCACCAAGTACCTGGGCGGGCATTCCGACCTGGTGGCCGGGGCCGTCATGGGCAACGCGGAACTGGTCGACCAGGTACGCAAGACACTCAACCACTACGGCGGCAGCCTGGACCCGCACACCGGCTTCCTGCTCGCCCGCGGCATCAAGACACTCGCCCTGCGCGTCCGCGCCCAGAATGAGAACGCAACGGCGCTGGCCAGCTTCCTCGCCGGCCACCCGCAGGTCGCCGCGGTCAACTACCCCGGGCTCGCCTCCCACCCGGACCACAAGCACGCCGCGGACCTCATGTCCGGGTTCGGCGGCATGCTGAGCCTGCGGCTACGCGACGGCGAGGCCGCCGCGCAGGCCCTCCTTGAGGCGGTGAGGCTCCCGTTCGTCGCGCCGAGCCTGGGCGGGGTGGAGACGCTGATCACCCGGCCCGCCACCACCTCGCACGCCGGGATGAGCCGTGAGGACCGGGAGCGGCTCGGCATCACCGCCGACCTGATCCGGGTCAGCTGCGGCATCGAGGGAACGCAGGACCTGGTCGCCGACTTCGACCAGGCCCTGGCCAAGACCGCGGCCTGACGCCTGCGCGGCGTCAGGCCAGGGCGGCCTCGTCGTAGCCAGCCTGGGCGACGGCCCCGTCGAAGAGCTGATGCGACTCGATCCACTGCCGGGTCTCGGTGAAGACTTCCCTGGTGTAGGGCAGGAACACAATGCGCTCGCCGGTGCCGAACGCCCGCACGTCGACCCGCTCCCGGTATTTCTCGGGGACGGACCTCAGGTGGTAGTGCTTGAACTGTTCCGGGTGCATGTCGATGTCCATCTGCGCCCGGCGCAGGGCGGCCAGGTACTTGTCCACGTCGGCCCTGGTCGCGTCGCTCCCGGTCACCAGGAACCCGATCATGAACGTGGCGTCGAGCACCTTACGGAACCCGAAGGCCTCGGCGATGTACAGCGGCACCCCCCAGGCCACGGCCGCGGGAACCTGGCGTTCGAGCAGGGCGTCAAGGCGCTCGTTGGGCGGGCCCTGGAAGGTGAGCCTCAGCTCACCGGGAGGAAGCACGGGCTCGAGTGCCTGCACGGCGGCGAAGTGGCTACCGGAGTGGTAGCCGACCCCGACCGGCACTCCGGCCAGGTCCTCAGGACGGCGGACCGGCGACTCGGGCGGTACCACGACCGCGCACGGCGCCACCGAGTAGGCCGTGGTCACCAGCTGCCCGCTGCGCTCGCTGGCGGCGGTGCTCGTGGCCCAGTGGCAGGCGCAGCTCACGTCGGCGCCGTCGCGGCCCGCGCCGAACGTCTCGAACGCGCCGCTCCTGATCTCTCCGCCATCGTCGCGCCGGATGGAGGCGGCGCCGACGCCGTAGTCACCAGTGATCACGAAGCTGTACTCGAGCCCCTCGGCCGCGAAATAGCCCTTTTCCTCGGCGACCCATTCTTGCAGCCTGCCGTGCGGCATGATCTTCAGCGCCATCAGCAGCCTCCCTCAGCTGGCCAGACCTGGTCAACGTAGCTCGGGCCGCGAACAGGGTCAAGGTGGCCTCAGCGCGCCTTCGGGTAGCCGAGCAGGGCGGCGAGCACCAGGGCGCTGCGGGGCGCGTAGGCGATACGCCACAGGCCGCCGTGCGCCGCGGCGTGTGCCTCGTCCTGCCAGGGGTGCGCTTGCGCGGGCCGGCCGGCCTGCAGGTCATGCACGAGCAGCGCCGCCATGAGCGTCCTGGTGGTGGCGGGCTCGAACATCTCGGCGCCGAACCAGTGGGCGCCGACGTAGGCGGCGGCCAGTACGCGGTTCTTCGTGACCGACCGGGTCCTGGTGGGCGGGGCGACGTTGAGCGACACGGGTGTCCCGGCCTCGCGGGCGGCGGTGGCCCGCCACCGCTGCAGCCGCTTCGCCAGGGCATAGTTCGGGCCCTGCTGGGCGACCAGGGTGTCGCTGATGCCGGGGTCCGCGCCGGGCTGGTAGGCCCGGCGAAGCAGCCGGCCGCCGGACGCGGCGTGCAGCGGCCAGCCGGCCAGCTTCGCGGCCCGCGACCGTCTTGCGTACGCGCGGACGGAGCAGGCGACCGCGTCGGCGGGGACGGCGTACACGTCGGTCGGCGTGGCGAGGAACGCCAGCGCCACGTCGTCGCGGGCCGCCTGCAGGCGCACGGTGAGCGCGTCCGCCGCGGTGCACACGGCCACGTTTGCCGCGCCGTCGGCGTAGACGTAGTTACCGAGCACGAGCGGGCCGTCAAGGCCAGCCAGCCAGTCCGCGGCGTCCGGGACCTGGCGGGCCAGGTTGAGGCCCGCGGATCGCGCGATCGCCTCATCAGGCGCGTCCGGCGGCGGCGCGGCCACCTCCCGGTTCACCGGCACGAGCAGCTCGCCTGCGCCCTGCCTGGCCATGCGCAGCACCCGCTCCCACAGCGGCGGGCTTGGCAGGTCAACGGCGGCCACCCGGACGCCCCAGCGCAGCAGCACCTCCGCCGGGCCCACCTCCGCGCCTGCCCCGAGCGCGACCACCGTCTGGCCCGGCAGCCGCAGCCACTCCGGGTGCGCCGCGACCTCACTGACGGCCACCGCGCACGACGGCTCGATGATCCCGCGGCCGACCCAGGTGTCGAGCTGGCGGGCCAGGGCGTCGCCGCGCAGCTGCTCGCCGCGATAGGGCAGGGCAAGCTCGGTTTCCCGCTGCCCGGCGCCCGGCACGGTGAGCGTGGTGAAAGAGGCCGTGGCGGGCGCGGAGAGCACGGCGTCAAGTCCGGTCTCGGCGTCTCCCGGCCAGCTCACCCGCATCCGGGCGTGCAGTGAGTCCAGCCCGTCGCGGGCCACCGACAGCGCGGCGGCCTTCGACGTCAGCCCGGCCTCGACAAGACGATGGAAATGATGGAGGTAGCCGGCGCGCCAGTTCGTCTCCTGCTCGGCCTCACGGGCGGCCGCCTTGTCGACCTGGCGCAGCGCGTCGGCGACCACCGCCTTGCCAAGCGCGGACGTGCTCCGCCGACCGTCCGCGGACTGCGGGAAGACAATTCCCTCGGTCCCGTCACGCTCCATCAGGCTCCCTGTCATCGCCGTGGTGCACTGCGCGCCCGCGTGCGCTGAGCCCGCCAAAGCCGGGCACCGGGCGCAGCGCACGGCAAAAACCTCCTTACCAATAGTGTGCGCGTGCGCGTGCCGTCAAGCCCCGGCAGGCGGGGAGTCGCGGCTGGTTACCGGGCCAGGGCGCCCATCGGGTCCCACGCGGGCAGCACGATCGGCTCGGTGTCCAGGGCGCGCCGCAGGTCCGCGGGGAGCGCGCTCTTGCGGGCGGCGATCTCGAAGACGTACTGGCCGAACCAGGAGTCGTTCATGGTGTAGAAGCCGTCCTTGCCGCGGTCGGGGCCCCAGCTGTTCTCCACGCGCCAGCGCCGCGGCGCCCCGTCAAGCACGTCGACCCCGGTGAAGAGCATCGCGTGCGTCATCGCGCTCTCGTGATACTCGAGGCGGGCGGCCTTGTCGAGGTCGAACGCGGTGTCGTAGACCGACGGCAGGTCATAGAGTCCGGCGTCCCAGAACGCGTAGTCGCTGCTCATCATCTTGCCGACGTCGCAGCCGAACCAGACCGGCTCCCCGCCCTGGATGGTGGCCGCGGCGATGTCCCTGATGACCTGAACATCGACGTTGAGGTAGGTGACCGGCGGGCCGCCGATGACGTTGCCGAGGTACTCGACGGTGAAGGTCCGGCCGACCGGGCTGGACGGCCGGGGGTCGCTGACCAGGCAGACGTAGTCGCTGACCGGCAGGTCAACGTACTTGGCGGCGAACTCCTGCGGGGTGAGAACGCCGTCCCGGTGGAACTTCTTGTCCTTGTCCGTCCACTGCCAGTCGAAGCGCTCCGGCGGCGTCCCCAGGTGGATGCACAAGATCCGGTAGATCACCTGCATGATCTCCGCCTTGGCCGCCCGGGCGGCCTCGGCGCCGTCGGCCGCGGCCGCGCGGACCGTCCGCGCGCCCTGGCGCAGCTGGTAGCGGAGGACCGCGTTCATCCGGCCCGTGTCCGACGAGCTCTGCGTCTCCGGCATGTAGCCCTTGGGCACCAGGCCGTGCTTGGCCACGAGGGCGGCGAACATGTTCCACTGGCCGCCGTCGCCCGCCGCCGACTCGAGCAGGAACGCCACCGTGCGGTCGTCGAGGTCGCGGTCCGCGGTCTCGATGATCGCCTCGAGGAGGTAGTTGGCTCGCTCAAGCTTGTCCCAGAACATCATGTAGTTCTGCGAGAACTCGAAGTCCTTGAGCCCGGTCTCGCGCATCACGCCGACGCGCAGCAGGTTCAGCCCGGCGAACAGCCAGCAGCGGCCGCTCCGCTCCTGGTTGGTGACCTTCCAGTCGTCAAGCGTCGTCGACATGGAGTGGTCGATGCTGCCGACGATCTCCCGGTTGACCGTAACGTCATCGATGGTCACCCGGGTCACGGCATTCTGGGCAAGCCGGTAGACCGGGTTGGCCGAGAAATCCTTGCGCAGTCGTTCCAGGTCAGCGGCAGCGAGTGTTCCGTCCATCAGAGCATCCTCTCACGGCATTCATCCCGGTCTCTTTTAGGCTAGATGCCGCGGCTGCGACGAGCCAGTTCGCCGCGTGGCCGAGGTAGCTGGCCGCGTGGAAACCCGTGGCGGCCGGCGCGGCCGCCGTGGTCAGATAGCGCCACGGCAGGAGACACCCGTGACGGCTGAGGGAGTAGGCGATGACGACGATCGCAGCGGCGCTGCCGCTGCTCGGGCTGCGGATCACGGCGGGTCCCGTCGAGCTGCGGGGCATCACCGACGACCTGCTCGGGCCGCTCGCCGAGCTAGCGACCGACATCCACGACCCGGACTTCATGCCGTTCGGTTTCCCGTGGTCGCTGACGCCCGCGCCGGACATGACGCGGAACGTGGCGCAGTACCACTGGGGCAAGCGCGCTAGTTTCTCTCCCGCCCAGTGGACCGCCGACTTCGCCGTCACCTACCACGGCGAGCTCGTTGGCTGCCAGGGGTTCTCGACCAAGGACTACCTCATTGTCCGGGGCGGCGAGACGGGGTCATGGCTCGGCCGCCGCTTCCAGGGCAAGGGCATCGGCACCGCGATGCGGCAGGTGATCTGCGCGTTCGTCTTCGATCACCTGGACGCGGAGTACATCACCTCAAGCGCGTTCGAAGACAACCCGGCGTCGCTCGGCGTCAGCAGGAAGGCCGGCTACACCGAGAACGGCGTGGACCGGGTCGACCGGCTTGGCAAGCGCGCGATCATGCGGCGCATCATCCTGGAACCCGCGAGCCTGGTCCGCTACTCCCGCGAGCTGACCGTCGACGGCCTGCCCAAGTTCCGCAGGTCCATCGGCCTGGACGCTGACGAGCCTGCCGCGGACAAGACCGCCGCGGCGTCCGCGGGCCGCTAGGCCCGCGGACCAGGTCCTCCTGCCCGCGGGTAAGGAGGACGTGGCAGCCGGCGCGCCGCCGGAGTAGCGCTCGGCGACCACGCGGCGCAGCATCTTTTTCGTGCTGGTTCCTGCCCGGCCGGTCCGAGGGCCCGCGGCCCTCGGCCCAGGGCGCTTCCCGTCGGGTCACGGAGTACGGCGCCGGCGTCGCGGGCCAGGCCGGCGTCTCCCCTACTAACCTGCTGCCTATGCTCATCCAGCAGTTCACGATCATCGTCGATGACTACGACGAGGCCATCGGGTTCTTCGTCGGCGTGCTCGGGTTCGAGCTCGTCGAGGACTCGCCGTCACTGACCAACGACGGCAGGCCCAAGCGGTGGGTCGTGGTCCGGCCGCCCGGCGCGCAGACCGGGATCCTGCTCGCCCAGGCGGACGGCGAGCGGCAGGCCGCGGCGGTCGGCAACCAGATGGCCGGACGCGTCGGGTTCTTCCTGCGGGTCGACGACTTCGACGCCGCGGTCGACCGGATGACCGCCGCGGGCGTGCGGTTCCTGACCGCGCCGCGCACCGAGCCCTACGGGCGGGTCGCGGTGTTCCTCGACATCGCGGGCAACCGCTGGGACCTGCTCGGACCCGCGGCCTGACCGCCCATGCCGGAACCCGCGGGCCGCGATTTCACGCCCCGGCCGGATCCCCCGCGGCGTAGCGAGTTGGCGGCACGCCGATCGTGGCGGTGAAGTCCCTGGTCAGGTGCGCCTGATCGGCGTAGCCAAGCTCGGCCGCCAGAGCGGCCCAGTTCACCGCCGCGGCACCGCCGGCCTCGGCGCGCAGCGCCGCCTCGTGCAGCCGGGCGCGGCGCATCACCCACTTCGGCGAGACGCCGACGTAGTCCGCGAACATCCGCTGCAGCCTGCGTTCCGTCAGCCCGGACACCTCAGCCAGCTGCGCGACCCGGCACAGGCCCTGGTCACTGGTGATCAGCTCCGCCAGTTCGGCCACCTGCCCGGCGACCGGATCCTCGGCCGGGCACAAGCCGCGCAGCAGCCCGGCCGCCGCCTCGGTCATCACGGCGTCGTCGGCCGCGAGCGCCATGACGGCCGCGCACGCCTGGTCCGCTGCCGGGCCCAGGATGCGGTGCGCGGGGACCACGCGATCGTTCAGGCTAACGACCGGCTTGCCATAGAACGGACGGAAGCCACCCGGCCGGAACCTGACGCCGAGCGCCTTGCCCTGCCCCGACAGCACGCGCGTGAAGATCTTCGTGTCGACTCCGAACACCGCCGCGCCCGTCGCCTCGAAGGCCAGGTTCACGTTCGGGTGCGGCAGGATCGCCTGCTCGTGCGGCGGCTGCCCGCGCAGGTCCCAGCGGAGCACCCAGCAGAAGTCGACGAACGGCGCCAGGCCCGCGGGCGGCGGGTACCGGTTGAGCGTGAACCGGTCCGCGGCCGTCTTCGCGTGCAGGACGCCGGCGCCCATCACGTTGGCCTCGGTCCCGGATGAACCGGGTGAGTCGGCTGCTGCACTCACCTGGTCTAGGGTAGCCGTCGCGTTTCTTCAAGACTCCGTTGGCCTGCGCGGCTAGCTTGAGGATCATGAACCTGCATGCCGAGATGACTGACGCGGCCGAGGCCGCCGCGCGCACCGTGGCCAACGTGAACACCGGGCAGTTCGGCGGGCCGACGCCGTGCACCGACTGGGACGTGCGCGCCCTGCTCAACCACCTCATCCTGTGGACCTCCTACTCGCTTGAGGCCCGGGCGCAGGGTGGGTCCGTAGGCCAGGAGCTGACGGACAGGGACTTCGCCGACGAGCCTGGCTTCGCCGACGGCTACCGGGCGCAGCTTGACCGGGCGCTGGCCGCCTGGGCGGATCCGGCCGCCTGGACACGTGAACTGAACGTCATGGGCACGGCCACGCCGGCCGCGGACGTCGCCGCGCTCAACATCGCCGAGATGGTGCTGCACGGCTGGGACCTGGCGGCCGCTACCGGGCAGCGGTACACCGTCAGCGACGCGGCCGCCGCCGCCGCGACGCAGGCCGTCGAGGCGAACGCCGACCTGTTCCGCCAGTACAAGGGTTTCGCCGAGCCGGTCCAGGTGCCGGCGTCCGCGTCCCCGCTCGACCGGCTGCTCGCCGCCTCAGGCCGCGACCCGGCCTGGACCTCAGGGCTTGCCTGATCTGCTGTGAGCGGCAACGACCGCCGAGCGCCTCCCTCTCCCGTCACTCACCGCACATCCCTTAGATGAGGCAAGCGTGTAGATGAGGCAAGCGTGGCCGGCGCGCCCTGGACGGGCGCGGTCCCCCGTGACACTCGTCATGGTTGGGAGGAAATCAGGAAGGACGGTGCGGCAGTCACCGGGTGGACGCGTGTGACGGGGCGCGGCAGGCGACTGCGGGCCGCTGGGGCTGCCCGCCGTGGTACCGCTAGAGCAGGAGCTCCGTAGCCCCGCCCACTCTCCCATGGCATCACGCACCGCGCCGCCCGCCGCTGTCATCCGGGCTCTAGCCGGCACCACGGCGGGCCGCCACCGCGGGCCCGCACCCTGCGAGCAAGCCTCAGCTCCTGCCCGGATGCCGACATCCTGCCGCAGCCACTCTTCCCGGCCTTTCCTGATCCGCCGTGGGCTTTCACGGGGGACCGCGCCCGTTTAGGGCGCGCCGCCCAGGCCCTCCAGCCGGCAGGGGCGTGACTTAAGCCTTCTCGGACGCTGAGTCAGGAACGTTTCCCGGCCGGAGGCAGGCCGTTAAGGAAGGCGACGAGCCCTTCGAAGTAGGTTTCCTGGTCGTCGTACATGGCCAGGTGGCTTCCGTCGGGGCAGTACAGGTAGGAGCCGCGAGGCAGGCGGCGCGCCATCTCCGCCATGTGGTCCGGGTCCATAGTGTCGTAACGGGCGCCGATGACCAGCGTCGGGACCCCGATCCGCCCCAGGTCGGCGAACCGGTCCCAGGTGGCGAGCTTGGCGTCGGCGCTCATCCCGAGTTCGCTCGGGCCCTGCATGGGCACGTAGATCTTCGGGTTGATGTGCGCGAAGCCACGTACCACCGGGTCCGGCCAGCTGTCCGTGGGCATCCGCAGCGTGTGGTGCTCGTAATAGTGCGGCATGAGCAGTTCCATGTACCGCGGGTTGTCCGTGTCACCCGCTGCCTCGAGCGCCTTGATCTCCGCGAGCACGCCAGGGTCCACCGCAGGCATGAGCACCTGCTCGGCGTAGGCCGTGTAGGCGGGCGCGCTGGCCATCATGTTGGAGATGACGAGCCCGCGCAGGTGCTCCTGGTGCGCGAGCGCGTACTCCATAGCGAGGATGCCGCCCCACGACTGCCCATAAAGCACGAAGTTGCCACGGTGCAGGTCAAGCGCCCGCCTGACCTGTTCAACCTCGTCGACGAACCGGTCAAGCTCCCACAGCGACGGGTCGTCGGGCTGGTCGCTGAACCCGGAGCCGAGCTGGTCGTAGTAGTAGTACTCGACCCGCGCGGCCGGCAGGAAGCTGTCGCACGCCTCCAGGTACTCGTGCGTAGCCCCTGGGCCGCCGTGCAGCAGCAGCACCTTCAGGTCCGGGTTGTTCCCTATTCGCTTGGTCCAGACGCTGAAGGTGCCGCTCGGCGTATGGACGGGGACCCGGCGCGCGCCGCCGCTCAGCCGGTCGGCGCGACCCGCGTAGTCGAGGTACCGCTCAGTCACCGTTCACCGGCCGGCGTGGTCCGCCCAGAAGGGCGCGCGCAGCTGGCGCTTGAGTATCTTGCCTGAGCCGGTGCGCGGCAGCTCGTCGGTGAAGTCGACCGAGCGCGGCACCTTGTAGCCAGCCAGGTGCTCTCGGGCGAACGCGGTGACCTCTTCGGCGGTGAGCTCCGAGCCCGGCGCGCGGACCACGGTCGCGTGCACCGCCTCGTCGAATTTCTCCGACGGTATCCCGAACACCGCGACGTCGTAGATGTCGGGGTGCCGCTCGAGCGCCGCCTCGATCTCGGCCGGGTAGATGTTCATCCCGCCGGAGATGATCATGTCGCTCTTGCGGTCGCAGATGTACAGGTAGCCCTCGTCATCCCAGTAGGCGACGTCACCGACCGTGTGGTAGTCGCCCCGGGTGTTGGCCTCGTAGCCGGCCTCGTTCTTGTAGTAGGCGTCGAACACGCCGCCCGACCTGACGAAGACCTCGCCCGCGTGGTCCGGCCCGGTGCCGGTGACCGGGTTGCCGAGCTCGTCGAAGAGCTTGATCTCGATGCCGGGCGCCGGCCGGCCGCAGGACCCGGGCTTGCGCATCTGGTCCTCCGGCAGCAGCACGGTGTCCACGCCGAGCTCCGTCGACCCGTAGACCTCGAACAGCGACTCGGGCGGGAAGTTCGCCACGTACTGCTTCTTGAGCTCGAAGCTCCACGGCGCCGCGTTGGCGATCATGACGTGCATGCTTGAGCGGTCGTAGCGGTCCTTGACCTCCTTGGGCAGCGCGCAGATCATCCGCATCAGCGCCGGCGCGGAGAACGTGGAGCTCGCCCGGTACTTGTCGACCAGCCGCAGCCAGTCCTCCGCGTCGAACTTGCGCTGCACGATGACCGTCTGGCCGTAGAGCAGCCCGGCGCCGAGGAACGCGCCCGGCCCGCTGTGGTAGAGCGGACCCGAGGTGATGTAGGTGTCCTCGGGCCGGTAACGCAGCAGGTTGAGCAGGGCCACCAGGTGCTCCGTGGCGCCGGTGCCGTACCGCACCGCGCCCTTGGGCTTGCCGGTGGTGCCGGAGGTGTAGATCATCGTGCCGCCACCGCCGGACACGTCGCCCACGTCGGGCGGGCTGTCCGGCGCGGCCGCGATGTCGGCGTCGGTCAGCATCCCGTCCGGCGCGGGCCCGCCGACCACGATGACGTGCCGCACCTTCTCAAGCTCGCCGCGCAGCGCCGCGAACATGGGCGCGTGCTCGTAGTCCGCGTACACGATCTCGGCGTCGCTGTGGTTGACGACGTAGCTTGCCTCCTCCGGCGTCAGCCGGTAGTTCAGCGGCACGGCGACCGCGCCGATCTTGCGCGCCGCGCTCATCACCGCCACCACCTGCGGCGAGTTCGGCCCGCACCAGAGGACCTTGCTGCCAGGAGTGACGCCGAGCGAGAGCAGCAGGTTCGCCACCCGGTTCGACTGCGCCTCAAGCTCGGCGTACGTCCACATGGTGACCTGACCGTCCGGCCGGTCGTCGATCACCGCCGGCTTGCCTGGCTGGCTCCTCGCGTACAGCGTAAGGAAGTCCTCCGGCATCGCACCTCGCCCTCATTAGCGGGGTCAGCGGGCCGCTGACTCCTCCAGCGCTGAGGATCAATCTACGGAACTCGTTACCAGTTGGTAAATGATGAAATCCTTGGCATCCTCCCACGCCCGAAGGCGGGGGATTCCAACTACGCGGGGAGCGCGAGTTGAGGTTCACGGTTCGCAGGCCGACTAGTGCCGTCGCCTCCCCGCGCTTTCACGGCGTGCCCCGCCGCGATGTTGCGTGCCGCGTTAACGTCAGCGTTGCATGCATAGCCGCAGGCGGTGCACCGGAATGCCGCTTGGCTCTTGCGGCTGCTGGGGTCCACGTGCCCGCACGCGCTGCAACGCTGCGAGGTGTATCTGGCGGGTACCTTCTCCACCCGCCCGGGGGCCTTCTCCTCAAGGCGCCTAGCGAGCATCCCCCACCCGGCCGCCCGGATCTCCCGGTTCAGGCCGGCTTTGCGGGCGACGTTCATACCCGGCTTCTCTATGGTGCCTTTGGCCGAGCGGGTCATCCGCTCGACCTTGAGGTCCTCAATGCGGATCACGTCGAAGCGACGAGCGAGGGCGGTGCTGGTCTTCTCGGCCCAGTCCTTGCGGCGGTCCCTATCGCGGGCCCTCAGCTTGGCGATCGCCAGCTTGACCTTGCCGCGCCGACTCGACCCGCGCCTGGCCTTGGCGAGCTTCCGCTCCAGCCTCACCAGCCGGCGCCGCTCACGGCCGGACAGGCCCGGGACGGTCAGCAGTTCCCCGGTGGACAGCGCGGCGCTCACCGTAACGCCCCGGTCAACCCCGGCGACCTCGCCGGTCCCCGGCGCCGGGACAGGATCGGGGATTACGGCGAACGCGAGATGCCAGCGGCCGGCAGCGTCGCGGGTCACCCGGAACGACCTCGCCCCGTCCAGGACAGCGCGGGACCAGCGGAACCGGACCCAGCCCGCCTTCGGGACGAGCACCTGCCCGGTCTTCCGGTTGAGGCGGCGTACATGCGAGGGCTTGACCGCGATGACGCGGAACCCCTCATGTCGCCCGGCTTTCCGCCAGCCCGGCCTGCCGCGGGTGCCGTTGAAGAACGCCGTCATCGCAGTGGCGTGGTCCCTGATCGCCTGCTGCTGCACGGTCACCGAGCCCGCCGCGAGCCAAGAGTTGTCCGCGCGGGCCTCGGTCAGTTGCCGACAGCGTTCCGCGAAACCGGGAGTGGGCCCTCTGCCGGGCCGGTACTCCCTGTCCTGCTCAACGCACAAATTCCACACGTACCGGGCATCCGAGCAGTGCCGAAGCAGGATTGCCTCTTGCTCTGTGGTTGGCTCAAGACGGTACCTGGACATGCGAATATCGTACCGAAAAAAGTAATTCTAGGTGGCCCGACGAAGCGAACTCTGTCCGGGGTTTCGCCGGGCACCTGCTTCCTCCCCGGCCAGAACGCCTGGGAGGGTGGACTCCTAGCCGAGGCCGGAGGCCTCGGCTACGGTCATGCGGTCGTATTCCTCGAGGACCCACTCCTTGGTGGTGCGGTAGCGGCCCATTCTTGATCTCGTTGTGTTTCAGACCGCCCGCTCCGCCCAGGTGACCGAAAAGGGACCCCGACGGCGCTACCGGGGCGGGCGGACGGCCTGTACCTGCGTGGTCTGCGCGACGAGCCGGCCGTCGTCGTCGTACAGGCTGGTCTGCGCGGTGACTACGGTCCGGCCGCGGTGCAGCGGCACGGCGACCGCTCGTACCGTTCCGCCGGTCACCGGCCGCAGCAGCTGGGTTGTCGAGGTGATCGTCGCCGTGGTCGCGCCGTCCGGCAGCCCGAGGAAGGCGACGAGCGCCCCCGCGGTGTCGGCGAGCGACATCAGTGCACCGCCGTGCATGACGCCGCCGGCGGTGCACAGCTGCGGCGTCCAGGGCAGCCGCGCGACCACCCGGTCGGCGCTCGCCTCATCCACCGTCATGCCGAGCTGCTGCGCGAACGGCATGAGCGCGGCCAGGTCCTGCGGACGGTCAGGCATGACGGCAGCTTACTGGGCGTTAGGCCGCCGGCCGTGGCATGCGGTCCGCCCGCCAGCAAGCCGCCCGCACCGGGATCTCGACCATTCCATTTCCGTCGGCCCGGCGCAGCAGCGCCTCGCGGCTGCCGGCGAGCGCGGCGGCCCGCTCCGCGGCGGGCGCGGTGATGAGCCCGCTGTACGTGCCGAGCCAGTCAACCGCATCGTCGACCGTCATCGACCGAGTGGTCGTGAAGGACGCGCTCGCGACGTTCACGAACGGCGCGTCATCGGCGAGCGTGACCTCGTGCGGGCGGCGCCGTGGCCCGGCGCCTGCGGAGTCTGCGGTATCGTCGCCCGGCTGGCCGGCATCCCGCCTGCGCCCTACGTCGAGCTGGGCCACCCAGTCGGTCCTGCGGTCCCTGCTCGTCCAGATCACGCCGAGCCGCCCGCCGTCCCGCAGCACGCGGGCGATCTCAGGGACGGCCACCGCGTGATCCAGCCAGTGCCACGCGGACGACACGAACACCGCGTCCACGCATCTGTCGGGCAACGGGATGGCCTCACCCCGGCCGGCCAAGGCACGCACGCCAGGCGACCGCGCGGCGAGCACGGCGCGCATCCGGTCGTCGGGCTCTACCGCGATGACCTGGCCAACCCGGCCCGCCAGAGCCCGGCTGAACAGCCCGGTCCCGGCGCCGAGGTCGGCCGCGACCTCGCAGTCCGCTGGCAGCAGCCAGTCGAGCGCGTCAGCGGGAGGACCGGGCCGGAGCCGGTCGTAATCATCCGCCACCTGGCCGAAAGAGGTCGCGCGAGCTTCTGCGGCAGCCACGGTCCGAACGCTAACACAAGACCCGTAGTGCCCCCGGCCCGGTCCGGCGAGGCTTGTGGCGGCGGCCAGTGCGCGATGCGGGGGCTGGGCCGTACGGTGGGCGCATGCCTTCGGTCACCGAGGAGTTCTGCGCGGCGATGCTCGGGGCCGCGCGCGGGCCGCTGGGGCCGGCGGTGGCGCGGGCAACGGGCCGGTCGCTGCTTAACGTGCTCGGCCCGGCGGTGTCGGCGGCCGGCTCGGACGCGGTCCGCGTGCTGCTCGCCGCGGCGGACGAGGCGGCCAGTGCGGGGAATACCAGTGCGGGGCAGGCCACCGTGCCCGGGCTGGCGAGGACGCTGGACCCGTACTGGGCGGCGCTGGTCACCGGGACGGCCGCGCACCTGGACGACTTTGACGACACGCACCTGGCCACGGTCATCCACCCGGGCGCGTCGGCGCTCGGGGCCGTCCTGTCCCTCGTGCCGGAGACGACGCCGTCCGGTGCGGCGTTCCTCGGCGCGTTCGCCGTCGGGTGCGAGGCGCAGCTGCGGATTGGCTGCGCTATCTCACCCGCGCACTACGACCACGGCTGGCACATCACCGGGACCTGCGGGGTGTTCGGCGCGGCGGTCGCGGCGTGCGCGCTGCTGCACCTGGACGCCCAGGCGACGGCGCGGGCGCTGTCGCTGGCCGCGACGATGACCGCCGGGCACCGGGAGGCGTTCGGCACGATGACGAAGCCGTTGCACGCGGGAAAGGCGGCCGCCAACGGCGTGCTGGCGGCGCGGCTCGCCGCCGCCGGCCTCGGCGGGCCCGCCGACCCGCTCGGCGCCGGCGGCGTCCTCGAGGTGCTCGCCGCCAGCGTGGACCGGGACGCGCTGGGTCTCGGCTGGCCGGCCGGGCACCGCTGGGAGCTGGAGCTGAACACGTTCAAGTCGTATCCGTGCGGCGTGGTCGCCCACCCGGCGATGGACGCCGCCATCATCGCTTCCGCCCGGATCTCGGAGCTGGCCGGGCGGGCGGAGATCAGCGACGTCAGGCTGCGCTGCAACCCTCTGGTGCCCGAGCTGATGGGGCTCGAGCAGCCGGATGACGGGCTGCGGTCCCGCTTCAGTGCCCGGCACGGGGTCGCGGTCGGCCTGCTGTACGGGCGGGCCGGCCTGGCTGAGTTCAGTGACGCCACCGCGACCGCTCCGGAGGTCGCCCGGCTGCGCTCCCTGATCACCTTGGACGTCGATCCCGCGGTCGCCCGCGACGCGGCGGTCCTCCGGGTCAGCCTGCGGCCCGCGCCTGGCCGGGAACCGGGCGTCGAGTGGCCAGCGATCGAGGCGCCAGGGATCGAGGTAACTGTCGAGCATTCCCGGGGCAGCGTCAGCCGGCCGCTCACGGACGACGACCTCCTCGACAAGGTGCGCGCCTTGTTCGGCCCGGTGCTCGGTGAGCGCGCCGCGGATCGGGCGCGCGACGCCATCGGCAAGCTGCCTGGTGCCGAAGACACCTCGGCGTTGCTCGCCGCGATCCGCCCGGAGGCCAGCCAGTGACCGCCACCGACGAGATCCTCGCGCTCGCCATCTCCTCCGCCGGCGCGGCGACGGTGACGGAAGCCGATGTCGCCGCGTTCCGCGCGCTGGTGGCGCAGGGCGAAGACAGCGCCGCGGTACGCGCGCTGCTCGCGGCCCGCCCGGCCACCGGGTCGCTGGGGCAGCCCGCCGGGCATCCGGATGCGCCGTCCGCCCTGGCCTCAGGGAGCCCAGCGTGGACCGCCTGGCTGATGGCCGCCGCGGCCGCCACCGGGGCAGCTGCGGTGCCCGGTGAAGCGTACGCGGGTGAACGGACGGCCGGGACGCCGGGCTGGTGCGCGGTCTTCGGCGCCGCCGTCGCGGTCACCGACCCCGCCGGGAGCGCTCCCCCGGCGGTCGCCGTCACCACGGCCGTCACCGCCGGGCTTGGCGCGGCGGCGATCGTCGAGTCCGGGCTGACCGAGTGGGGCGGCTGGTCGCCGGGCACCGCCGCCGCCGTGGTCGGCGCCGGCGTGGCCGCGGGGCTGCTGCTCGGTCTCACCGGGTCGCGGCTGCGCGCCGCCATCGGCATCTGCGCCACGCAGGCGGCCGGGCTGCGCGCCGCCGAGGGCACGGACGCGTTCCCGCTCCAGGTGGGCAAGGCCGCGTTCAACGGGGTGGAGGCCGCGCTGCTCGCCCGGGCCGGCTTCACCGCGCCCGCGGAGCCGCTCGACGGCCGGCGCGGGCTGTTCGCCCTGTTCGGCACCTAGCGTCCGGCGCGGCTCGCTCCGGGTGGCAGTGGCCCGGGACTCGTCGCGTAAGCTCCTCGCTGACCCGAAGGCAGGCGAAGGGAACAACGTGAGCGGTGGCTTCGCCACGGGCGAGCAGGAATGGCGGGCTCATCTGGGGACACTCCGGCAGGTGGTACGCCAGGAACTCGTAGCGCGGCAGCTCGCCGCCCACCTGCCCGGCCAGCCGCCGCGGCGGGTGCTTGACATCGGGTGCGGGCAGGGCACTCAGGCGCTGCTGCTGGCCCGCCGCGGGCACTCGGTCACCGGGCTTGACGCCTCGGCGCGGCTGCTTGACGACTTCCGCGCCGCGCTGGCGGCCGAGCCGGCCGGGGTCCGCGACCGGGTGCGGCTGGTTCAGGGCGAGGCCTTGGCGGCCGGCGACCTGTTCCCGGCGTCCAGCTTCGACGCGGTGCTGTGCCATGGCGTGCTGATGTACTTCGCCGACCCCGGTCCGCTGCTCGACGCTATCGCCCGGGTGTCGGCCCCAGGCGCGGTCGTGTCCCTGCTCGTCCGCAACGGGGACGCCCTGGCGCTGCGCCCCGGGCTGCTCGGCGACTGGGACAGCGTGGCCGCGGCGTTCGACGGCGGCGCCTACCGCAACCGGATCGGGGTGGACGCGCGAGCCGACCGGCTGGCGGACCTGACGGCGGCGCTGTCAGCGCGGCGGCTGCCGGTGCGACAGTGGTACGGGGTTCGGGTGTTCACCGACACGGCCGGGTCCGACGCGCCGCTGCCCGAGCCGGCCACGCTCGACGCCATCGTGCGGCACGAGGAGCGGGCCGGCCGGACCGACCCCTACCGGCACGTCGCCGCGCTGCTGCACCTCATCGCCGTCCGGCGGGACAACGCCGCCGCTTCGTAGCGCGCGAGATTTACTTGTAGACATACAACATTTGTAGAAATACAATAGATATATGTCTACAAGTAATCGGCGTTCGTGGCTCATCCTGGGCATCTGCTGCCTGAGCCTGCTCGTCGTGGGCATCGACGTCACCATCGTCAACGTGGCGCTGCCCGCCATCGGGCGCGGGCTGCACGCCTCGCTGAGCGGGCTGCAGTGGTCGGTCGACGCGTACACGCTGGTGATCGGCAGCCTGCTGATGGCCTCCGGGTCGATGGGCGACCGCTTCGGGCGGCGGCGCGTGTTCCAGACCGGCCTGGCGGTGTTCACCGTCGGGTCGCTGCTGTGCAGCCTGGCGACCAGCGTGACGGCGCTGGTGGCCTTCCGCGCCCTGCAGGCGCTCGGCGGGTCGATGCTCAACCCGGTCGCCCTGTCGATCGTGAGCAACACCTTCACCGAGCGGCGGGCGCGGGCCAGGGCGCTGGGCATCTGGGCCGCCGTGTTCGGGCTCAGCCTCGCGCTCGGCCCGGTGCTCGGCGGCTTCCTGGTCAGCGCGGCCAGCTGGCGGGCGATCTTCTGGATCAACATTCCCGTCGGGATCGCCGCCATCGTGCTGACCCAGGTGTTCGTGCCCGAGTCCAAGGCGGCCACCGCGCGCCGCTTCGACCCGTGGGGCCAGCTGCTCGTGATCTCCCTGCTCGCGACGCTGACCTACGGCGTCATCGAGGGCCCCGCTCATGGCTGGGCCTCGCCGGTGATCGTGGCGACGTTCGCCGCGGCGGCGGCCTCGGCGGCGGCGCTCGTGCTCGTCGAGTCCCGCCGCCGGCAGCCGCTGCTCGAGGTGCGGTTCTTCCGCAGCCCGCCGTTCAGCGGGGCGAGCGCGATCGCCGTGCTCGCGTTCGCCGTGCTCGGCGGCTTCCTCTTCATCAACACGCTGTACCTGCAGGACGGGCGCGGCTACAGCGCGCTGCACGCCGGGCTCATGACGCTGCCCATGGCGGTGATGATCTGCCTGTTCGCCCCGGTCTCCGGCCGGCTCGTGGGCACCCGAGGGCCGCGCCTGCCGCTGGTCGCCGCCGGGCTCACCATGATGGTGGCCGCCGGGCTGCTGCTCCGGCTGAGTGCCGACACGCCCCCGGGCTTCCTGCTCGCCGACTACGTGCTTTTCGGGATCGCATTCGGCCTGGTGAACGCGCCAATCGCCAACACCGCCATCTCCGGCATGCCGAACAGCCAGGCGGGCGTGGCCGCGTCGGTCGCCTCGGCGAGCAGGCAGACCGGGTCCACGCTCGGCGTGGCCGTCACCGGGTCGCTGGTGGCCGGCGCCTCCGGCGCCGGGTTCGCCGCCGCCAGTCACGCCGCGTGGGCGCTGCTCGCCGCCTGCGGGCTGGCGGTGGGCGTCATCGGCTACGCCTCCACCGGCCGGCGCGCGCTCGCCACGGCGGACCGCGTCCGTGAGATCCTCGCAGGAGACGCACCCGGCCCGGCGGCCAAGGGCACGGGCCGCGGCGCGGCGGCGTTCACCGGCCTGGACGCAGGCGCTGGCCCGGACGGCGACACTGGCCCGGACGGCGACACTGGCGCGGACGGGGACGCCCGCGCGGACGGGGACGCCCGCGCGGACGG
>Ga0265338_10003781_pt1 | contig 21039 bp, 15 predicted proteins | sample 42126metaG_FD_193579 | JGI IMG/M metagenome (GOLD analysis project Ga0265338, IMG submission 193579) | Rhizosphere microbial communities from Carex aquatilis grown in University of Washington, Seatle, WA, United States - 4-21-26 metaG | ecosystem: Host-associated > Plants > Roots > Rhizosphere... | reverse complement strand
CAAGGGTGGCGATTACGCGCCGCTCGCGGCGGCGCTGAGCGCGGTCGGCCGCGGCGCGGTGCTGATCGGCGAGGCCGCCGACCGCATCGCCGCGGCGCTCGAGTCGTCGCTGCCGGTGAAGCGTGCGCGCAGCATGGAAGAAGCGGTCAGCACGGCGGCCGGCCTCGCGCGTCCGGGCGACGCCGTGGTCCTGTCGCCCGCCTGTTCGAGCTTCGACATGTTTCGCGACTACGCTCACCGCGCCGACGTTTTTCGCGCGGCCGTGCGCGCCCAGCTCGGTGAAGGAGGCGCTCGATGAGCATCGGCGTCGAGGATCCGCGCGCGCTCGGCGCGCCGCCGCGCTCGTCGACCTTCGCGGGCGACGCGGCGAAACCGCCGGCGCCCTCGCGCCTCGATCGCTGGCGCCGGGCGCTGCTCGGCGACCCGAAGCTGATCCGCCCCAGCGAGGTCGGCACCGACAGCGTCCTCGTCGGCGCGGTGCTGGTGCTCATGGCGTTCGGGCTGGTGATGGTCTTCTCGTCGGGCGCCGTGTTCGCCGCGCGCAAGTACGGCGACGCCGCCTACTTTTTGAAGCGCGAGCTGGTCTACGCGGTGCTCGGGCTGTGCGCGATGACGTTCGCGCTGCGCACCGACTACTCGGTCTACCGGCGGTTCGCGTACCCGCTGCTCGGCGTGTCGATCGTCGCGCTCGCGGCGGTGCTCAAGATCGGCTCGCGCGCCGGCGGGGCGATCCGCTGGTTCCGCCTGGGGCCCCTCTCGTTTCAACCGGGCGAGCTCGCCAAGCTGGCGCTGTGCATCTATCTCGCGTCGCTGCTGGCGCGCAAGACGGAGAAGGTGCGCGTCTTCTCCGTCGGCTTCCTGCCGCCGCTGCTGGTCACCGGCCTGATGATGGCGCTCTTGCTCAAGCAGCCGGATCTCGGTACGGCGGCGATCTTCGGCGCGGTGGCGCTGGGCCTGCTCTTCGTCGCCGGAACGCGCACCAGCTACCTCATCATCGCGGTGCTGGTCGCGGCGCCCGCCGGGTGGAAGTTCATCGTCTCGACGCCGTTCCGCATGCGGCGCATGCTCGCCTTTCTCGACCCGTGGGCGTTCCGTCGCGACGTCGGCTACCAGATCACCGAATCGCTGATCAGCGTCGGCTCCGGCGGCCTCACCGGCCTCGGGCTCGGCGACGGACGGCAAAAGCTGTTCTTTCTCCCCGAGGCGCACACCGATTTCATCCTGTCGATCATCGGCGAGGAGCTGGGGCTCGCCGGCGTGCTCTGCGTCGTCGCCGGTTTCACGGTGCTGGTCTGGCGCGGCCTGCGCGCGGCGTTTCGCGCGCGCGACCTGTTCGGCTGCTACCTGGCGTTCGGCATCACCGCGATGTTCGGATTGCAGGCGCTGGTGAACATGGGCGTGGTGCTCGGCTCGCTGCCGACCAAGGGGTTGCCGTTGCCGTTCATCAGCTACGGCGGCACCTCGCTCGTGGTGAGCCTGTTCATGGCCGGCGTCCTCGGCAACATCTCGGCGCGCCGCCCCGAGCCGGGCGCCGATCTCTTCGACGGCGCGCGCGGGCGCGGCACGCGCGCGCGCAACCGGCGCATCGACGACGCCCCGCGCTTGATCGTCGAGGTCGGGCCCGCCAAACCCGGAAAGACGTCGGCGAAGACGTCGGCGACGAAGCCGGAGCCGGCTCGCGACGCCGAGGAGCCGGCGTGATGCGCGTGATCATCGCCGGCGGCGGCACGGGCGGCCACCTCTATCCCGGGATCGCGATCGCTGAAGAGGTGACGTCGCGCCCCGGCGGCGAGGTGCTGTTCGTCGGCACCGCGCGCGGGTTGGAGGCCACGCTGGTGCCCGGCGCAGGCTATCCGCTCGAATTGCTCGAAGTCAGCGGCATCAAGCGCACCGGCGTGCGCGGGCTCGTGCGCGGCCTGCTGCGCCTGCCGAAGGCGTTCCTCGGATCGCGCGCGATCCTGCGCCGCTTCCGCCCCGACATGGTGATCGGCGTCGGAGGCTACGCGTCGGGGCCGATCGTGCTCGCGGCCGCGCTGTCGGGCTACCCGACGGCGATCCAGGAGCAGAACAGCCGTCCGGGTTTCACCAACCGCCTGCTGGGAAGGTTCGTGCGTCGCGTGTTCGTCGCGTTCGAGGAGAGCCGCAAGTACTTCGCTACCGCGAAGACCATGCTGTCGGGCAATCCGGTGCGCCGCCGTTTTCTCGACGGTCGCCGCGCCGCCGCGCCGGCCCCGGGGCTCGCGTCGAAGACGTTGCTGATCGTCGGCGGCAGCCAGGGCGCGCGCGCCGTCAACGAGCTCGTGTGCGCGATGGTGCCGATCCTCGCGCGGCGCGGGCCGCTGCCGCGCATCGTGCACCAGGCTGGGCCGGGCGACTTCGAGCGCACGCGCGAGCGTTACGCCGCCGCGAGCGTGAACGACCCCGCGCTCGACGTGCGCGCGTACATCGACGACATGCCGGGCGAGCTCGCCAGGGCGAGCCTGGTGATCGGACGTGCCGGCGCGCTGACGCTGGCCGAGCTGGCGATCGTCGGATGCCCGGCGATCTTGATCCCGCTGCCCACGGCCGCCGACGATCACCAGACCGCGAACGCGCGCGAGATGGCGGCGGCCGGCGCCGCGGTCCTGCTGCCGCAGAGCGAGGCGACGGCCAACGGGCTCGCAGAGCTGGTTGCGTCGCTGCTCGGCGACGAGGCGCGCCGCGCGACGATGGGCGCGGCGATGGCGGCGCTGGGCCGGCCGGGCGCGGCGCGCGCGATCGTCGACGAGCTCGAGCGGCTGGCGCCGAGGTCCGGGGCCAAGTCCGGGTCGGCGTCCGGGTCGGCGTCCGGCTCGGCGACCGGGTCGAAATCAGCGGGAGCGATGATCTGATGTTCCGCAAACGCAACGTCGCAATTCACTTCGTCGGCATCGGTGGCATCGGCATGTCGGGCATCGCCGAGGTGCTGCTGAATCTCGGTTATCCGATCTCTGGCTCCGACCTCAAGGCCAGCGACGTCACGCGCCGGCTGGCGTCGATGGGGGCGAGGATCTACCTCGGTCACGCGCCGGAGCAGGTCGCGACCGCCGATGTCGTGGTGGTGTCGAGCGCCGTGCGCTCTGACAACCCCGAGGTTGCAGCGGCGCGCGCCCGCGACATCCCGGTGATTCCGCGCGCCGAAATGCTGGGCGAGCTCATGCGCGTGAAGGACGGCGTCGCCGTCGCCGGTAGCCACGGCAAGACCACCACGACGACGATGATCGCCGTGATCCTCGCGCTGGCCGGCCTCGACCCCACCGCGATCATCGGTGGCAAGGCGCGCGCGTTCGGCTCCAACGCCCGGCTCGGAGAGGGCGAGATCCTGGTGGCCGAGGCCGACGAATCCGACGGCTCGTTTCGCCACCTGATCCCGATGGTGGCGGTCATCACCAACATCGACCGCGAGCACCTGGACCACTTCGGCTCGGAGCGCGCGTTGTCCGATGCGTTTCTCGACTTCGCCGACCGCGTGCCGTTCTATGGGCTGGTGGTCCTGGGTGCCGACAACACGAAGGCGATGGAGCTGGCGCCGCGCTTGTTGCGCCGGCACGTCACGTACGGGTTGAGCCACGGCGACTACCGCGGCGAGATCCTCGAGGCGCGCCCCGACGGCACGCGCTTTCGCATCACCGTGAGCGGCAAGCTGCGCGGAGAGGCACAGGTGCGCATGCCCGGCGTGCACTACGCCGAGAACGCGCTGGCCGCGCTGTGCGTGTCCGACTACCTGGGCGTGTCGTTCCAGGACTACTGCGCGGCGCTCGAAACCTTTCAGGGCGTCGACCGCCGCTTTTCGGTGCGCGGCGAGGTCAACGGCGTGCTGGTGGTCGACGACTATGGCCACCATCCGACGGAGCTGGCGGCGACGGTGGCCGCGGCCCGGCTCTACCAGCGGCGACTGATTGTCGCCTTCCAGCCGCATCGCTACACGCGCACGCGTGACCTGCTGCCGTTCTTCGCGCCGACCTTGAGCGGCGCCGACATCGTGCTGCTCACTGACATCTACGCCGCGGGCGAGGCGCCGATCGAGGGTATCTCGACGGAGAAGCTGATGGCGACCTTCCCGGCCGGGCGCGACGTGCGCCACGTGCAGCGCGCCGCGCTGGCGTCCGAGCTGCGCGGGCTGGTGCGCGCGGGCGACCTGGTGCTGGTCATGGGGGCGGGCGACATCACCAACGTCGCGGGCGAGCTCCTGGGGCTGCTCGAGGAGCGGGGCACGATCGCATGAAGGCCACGGATTCGACCGACACCGCGCCGTCGCGCGAACCGCCGCGGCGTGGCCTGTTCCACCGGCGCCGCAATCGCCGCATCACCGTCGCATCGCCGTCGGTGGCGGTCTGGATCGCCGCTGCGCTGCACAACATGGTGCGCCGCAGCCTGGTCCTGCTCAAGGCGCTGGCGGCGGTGGCGGCGCTCGCCGGTGCGGCGTGGGGCGGGCAGCAGGCGGTGCGCCACGTGATCGCGTCGCCGCGCTTCGCCCTGCGGGAGATCCGCGTGAACCCAACGGCACGCGTGACGCGCGACCAGGTGCTGGCGCTGGCGGCGGTCGCGTCCGGCGATCGCCTGCTCTCGATCGACACCGACGCGGTCGCGGCACGCGTCGCGAGCCACCCCTGGGTCGCGTCGGCACGCGTGCGGCGCGAGCTGCCATCGGTGCTGGCCATCGACGTCACCGAGCGCAGCGCCGCCGCGGTCGCGGTGCTCGGCGGGCTCTACCTGATCGACGAGAGCGGACACCCCTTCAAGCGCGCGACGCTCGACGAGGCCGACGGTCTGGTGTTGCTGACCGGCATCTCTCGCCAGCAGTGCGCCGCTCTCCGCGACGCCAGCGCCGCCGCCTACCGGGAGGCGCTGGCGATCCTGGACGAGTACCGATCACCCGATTCGTCGTCCACGACGCGGGCGCGCCCGCCGCTCTCCGAGATCCACATCGACCCGCACTACGGCTTCTCGCTGCTGCTCTACGACGGCGGCGCCGAGATCCGCCTTGGCCGCGGTGACTACACCGACAAGCTGGAACGCCTCGACCGCATTCTCGCCGGCCTTCCCGCCCTCGGTGCCCGCAGCCCCGCGTCCTTGCAAACCGTCCACCTGGACGGCCCCAACCGAGACCGCGTCCCCGTCCGATTGGCCCAGGGCCGCTAGCTCCCGCTCTCACGATTCGTCACATTTTCTGCGTCGAGGGGAGAGCGGGGATCAAAGCGAGGCGGCGCTACGGAAGCTGCGCGGGTCCTGCCGCTGCAGGGTGCCCCCCCATCGGTCCGGGCCGGCGGGGGCCCGCGTTGTAGGGCCTAGACCACGGCAACCTTCTTGGAGGAGCTCCACGCGACAAGCCCCTTCCGTCCCGGACCGCTGGGTCCCCCCCTTCCACGTCACCCGCGCAGCTCCCTTCGCTTCGCCGACAATGAGAGCGCGATCGTTTCGGGCGTACTCCGATCCGGAATCTCGCCGACGTCGCAAGAGAGATGAGCGCGGGCTCAATGTCGGCGAAGCGAAGGGAGCTGTGCGGGTGACGCGAAGGGGGGTATCCGTTCGGTCTCACCCGTCGCTGACGGCACGGGCGGTTGGGCGTACATCTCCTCGTCGAGATGGCCGGACGCCGAGAGAATCGTGACGAGTGGCAGAAGCGGGTTGAACGCTGGAGCGACAGCGGGCTGAGCGCGAAGCAGTTCGCCGCTGAGACCGGGATCAACGCCGGGACGCTGCAGTACTGGAGGTACAAGCTGAGGAAGGAAGGCGAAGAGTCACCCCGTGCGACTCGGCGAAGGCTGCCTCAGCCGAGCGTGTCGTCGTTGGTCGAGATCAGGCCGGCGAGTGTGGCCCCCGATAGCCGCTTCGAGATCGAGTTGAACAACGGGCGGCGGCTGCGTTTACCGCCGACGTTCGACGCGAACCTGTCGTCGGCGTGAGTAGCGGCGCATCTGCCGAACCGATTTCCGCAGCGCTCCAAGCGCAGCTGGCGGCCGTCACCGAGGAGCACGACGAGTACAGGAAGCTCGTGCTGCACCTGCGCGAGGAGGTCGAGCGACTCAAGCGCGGGCTCGTCGGTCAGAAGGCCGAGCGCCTGCCCGCGAACGACGCTCAGCTCTCGTTGATGATGATCGGCCTCGCGCTAGGCTCCGCGCCAGCCACCGAGCCGGAGGGATCGCCGCCTGTCGAGGAGACCGTCGCCGCGCGCACGCGTCGCAAGCCGGTGCGCAGGCCGCTGCCAGCGCACCTGCCGCGGGTGCAGATCGAGATCGTTCCGCCCGAGGTCGAGCGCGATCCCGGCGCCTTCGATCTGATCGGTACGGACGTTCGCGCGGTCCTCGAGCGAAGGCCTTCGGCGACCGTCGTGCTCGAAGTCTTGGATAAGAAATTCGTGCGCAAGGAACGGATTCGCGGCGTCGAGACCGAGGTCTTCGTGGCCGACGCCCTCGAGCTGCCGATCGAGCGCGGCATGGCCGGTCCCCGGATGCTGGCGGATACGATTGTGCGGCGGTGGCAAGACCACCAGCCGCTTACCCGTCTCGAGGGCATCTACGCCCGTGACGGGCTCGAGCTGTCGAAGTCGACGATCTGCACGTGGCACGAGCGGTTGGCCGAACTGGTGCAGCCGGTGGTCGATGCGATGTTCGCGGAGGCCATGCATGAGCCGGTGCTCTGCACCGACGCAACCGGCGTCCTGGTGCTGGCGAAGGAGCGCTGCCGGGTCGGACATTTCTGGGTCTTGGTCGCGCCGGACAAGCACGTCCTCTACAGGTATTCGAAGCGCCACGATAGCGCTGCCGTCGACGAGCTTTTGCCCGGCTACTCCGGGTACCTCGTTGCCGACGCGCACGCCGTCTACGACCATCTCTACAAGACCGGCGCCGTCGTCGAGGTCGGCTGTTGGGCGCACGCGCGCCGTACTTCTACACGGCGCTCGCGTCTGATCCGGAGCGCGCAAAGGTCGCGCTCGCTCACATCGGAGCGCTCTTCGCTCGCGCACGATGGTCAGCACCCCCGCGAGGAAGCGACGCGAGATCCGTCAGGCCAGGGCCGCCCCGATCGCCGACGCGTTCTTTCAATGGTGTGAGCAGGAGCTGACGCGCGTGCTCGACGAATCGCCGATGGCGCAGGCGATCCGCTACGCTCGCAACCAGCGCGAGGCGCTTCGCCGCTTTCTCGAAGACGGGCGCCTGCCGCTGCACAACAATATCAGCGAGGTCAACCTCCGACGGCAGGTGGTGGGCCGCAAGAACTGGCTCTTCGTCGGCAGCGACGACGGCGCCGACGTCAACACGGTCTTCGTCTCGCTCCTCGCGAGCTGCCGGATGCACGAGATCGAACCACTCGCTTACATGCGGGACCTGCTCTGCCTGCTGCCCCGCTGGCCCCGGCATCGCGTCCTCGAGCTCGCCCCCGCCTACTGGCGGCAAGACTCTCGAGCAACGCGAGACTCAGGAGAAGCTCGACGCCAACGTCTTCCGTCGCGTCGTCCTCGGTTTGCCGGGCGGTGCCTCGCATCGCTCCGCAGAACTAAACCGGCCGGTGGCCGCCGACCGCGATGGGTAAGACCGAACGGATAGAAGTTGGCTCGAAGGTCTGGAAAAGATGCGCGTCAGCGCCGGCAGTTCCCGTAATTGTCGGCTTCTCCGACCCATTGCTCTACGCGCAATAGTCTATCGAGAGCGGCGGCCAGTCTCCGAACTTCCCGTCTCTCGAGCGGGCAGCCAGTGTCATCGACCATCCTACCGGGGAGGGGTTCCCAGAAGTAGATCGCGACCGGTGGTGCGTCAACCACGCAGCACTGCGAGCAGGGAGGGAGCGGGTGTTCGAATAAATGAGACGCGCGGAGGAGCCGCCTGGCTTCCTCGACCGTGGCGCCTGGGACTCGAAAGGAGATCTCGCCCTTCAGGCACACACTAGAGTGACCAATGAACCGGCCGGTGCCGTCCGGGTTAAGCTCGACGAGATAGTCGGCGCTTGAATCGTTGCCGCCGTCCTGCCGGTTCAAAGAAAGCAACGGCATGGGCGAGGGGGGCCCGAGATCGACCTCTGGGCGCTGCACCGCGGTCGCGACAGCATTCGCTTCTACCGCGCTCGGTTGAACCGGCGTCGGAATGGTCGTCGTGGTTCGAACGGACGGCGTCGCCACCGGCGTAGTCTCCGCCGGTGCGGTGGCACAGGCACCAAGCAGCACACTTGCAACCAATGGTGTCCAAGACCGACCCACTCCTCCGAGCATATCGCCAATCAGGCGCGCCCAGCGGCAGATATGGCAGCCAAGCGCGTCTCGGCCCGGTCGCGCCGTGTGCGACCCGTGCAGCGCTTACGAACTACCTCGCAGGGTGGCGGCTGTCTGCGACGGATAGGACCGAACGCTTACAAGGGGGGGGACCCCGACGAGGTGGGACGGGTTGGGCTTGTCGCGTGGAGCTCCTCCAAGAAGGTTGCGTGGTTAGGCCCCACGACGTGGCCCCGACCCGGCCCACCTCGGCGGGGAGGACCCCGCAGCGGCAGGCCCCGCACAGCTTCCGTAGCGCCGCCACGCTTTGATCCCACTCCGATCGACGCCGAAATCGAATCGTGAGAGGTGTGAGCTAGGTCGGCTCTTCGATATTGATCGGCTCGAAGCGCGGCGCCAGGAGGTGGTTCACCACGAACGCGATCAAGTACGCCGAGCCGCAGATTGCAAACAAGATGGCGTAGCCGGCGGAGGCGTTGCCCTTGGCTTCGAACGCGTCGAGCAGCTTGCCGGTGTAGACCGGGAACATGATGCCGCCCATCGAGCCGGCCATGCCGCCGAGGCCCACGACCGACCCCAGCGCGCGCTTGGGGAACATGTCCGACGCGCTGGTGAACAGGTTCGCCGACCAGGCCTGGTGGGCGGCGCCGGCGAAGCCGATCAGGAACACCGCGCCCCAGTCGCTGACCCTGGTGACGAAGACGATCGGAATCACGCAGATCGCGAAAGTGAGCATCGCGATCTTGCGCGCGCGGCTGATGGTCATCCCGCGGCGCGTGAGATAGCCCGGTACCCATCCGCCCATGATGCTGAGCACGGAGATGACTCCGTAGATCGTCGCGATGAGGAACCAGCTGTGCTTGATGTCCAGGTGGCGCGTCTTTTTGAAGAAGTCGGGCAGCCAGATCAGGAAGAACCACCAGACCGGATCGGTCAGGAACTTGCCGAGGATGAACGACCAGGTTTGGCGATAGCGCAGAAGCGTGCGCCAGCGGACCTTGCCCGCGTTGCCGAGGTCGGCCGGATCGCTGCGGATATGGTCGAGCTCGGAGCGCGTGAGGCCCTGGATCTTTTCGGGCACGTTGTAAAACGGGATCCAGAGGGCGAGCCAGAGCATGCCGGCGATGCCGGCGGCCACGAAGGCCGATCGCCAGCCCCAGGTGAAGGCCAGCCAGGGGATGATCGCCGGCGCGATGATGGCACCCACGTTGGCGCCCGAGTTGAAGATTGCCGTGGCGAAGGCGCGCTCCCTCTTCGGGAACCAAAGCGCCACCGCCTTGATCGCCGAGGGGAAGTTGCCGCCTTCACCCAACCCCAAGCAGGCCCGCGCCACGAAGAACCCGCTGATGTTGCCGACCAGCGCGTGGCCGGCCGCGGCCAGGCTCCAGGCGGCGATCGAGGTCGCGTAGCCGATCTTGGTGCCGAAACGGTCGATGAACGGCCCGAACAGCAGGAGGCCGATCGCGTACGACGCCTGGAAGACCGCGTTCACTTGCCCGAACTGCTCGTTGGTCCAGTGCAGCTCGTGGTCCAGGGTTTCCTTCAGCAGCGAGAGGATCTGCCGGTCGATGTAGTTGACCGTCGTCGCGAAGAACAGCAGCGCGCAGATCACCCAGCGGTAGTGACCGATTACGCTTTCACGCGTTTCGTCGTTCATGGCATTGCCTCGTCGAAAAGGGCCGCGCGGCGCACGGCGAATGTGCATACAATTGATTCCGTGGGACGGGCCCCGGCTCTAGCGCGCGATCCCGTGTTTCTCCTGCTGGTGTTCTGCGGGGGCGGACTGTCGATCTGTCTTTCGGGCTGCGCCGACAGCATCCTCCATCCGTTCCGACCGATATACACCGACGGCGGGACGGGCGGTACAGGAGATCCGGACGCGGGCCCCGATGTCGAGCCTGTCTCCTGTCCGACGAAGTTGGTCGGCTACGGAACTCTCGACGGCGGGACGACCGGCGGAGGCGACGGGCCGACGTATACCGTCGACGCCCTCGCGCAGCTGAAGATGGTCGCCAGCATGCCCGGGCCGGCGACGATTCGCATCAGCGGCACAATCGCGTATCCGCTCGACGCCCTGCAGCCCGTCGAGCTGGAATCGGACAAGACGGTGCTTCCCGCCAACGTGGGCGACGGCCTGGTCAACAGCGGGTTGGTCATCAAGGGAAAGCACAACGTCATCGTGCGGAATCTGACCATTGCAAAGGCGTTGGCGCCCTGGGACGCGATCACCATCCAGCAGTCGAGCAACGTTTGGGTCGACCATTGCGACCTTTCGAGCGATCTGGTGAATCCCAAGGGAACCTACGACGGCCTGGTCGACATCACCCATGGATCGGGCAACGTCACCATCTCGTGGAACCGTTTCCACGACCACTACAACACCAGCTTGGTCGGCCACACCGATACGCCGGCCGCGTCGGATGGGGACCAAGATCTGGCCCTCGCCGTCACGTTTCACCACAACCTGTTCTTGCGCACGCCCATTGGATCGCCGCGCGCCCGCTTCGGCCACGTTCACCTGTTCAGCAACCACTACGACACCGTCGAATTGCCATCGGATCCGACATCGTCGTATGCGATCGCGTCGACGATGGGGGCGACGCTGCTCATCGAAGGCAACGTCTTCGACCAGGTCGCCGTGCCGATCGTGACCCACCTCGACAAGACCCCGATGGACGGCACGATCGCCGACGTCAACAATCTCTACGACGCGCCGAGCAGCGCCTCTGCCAATGTCCTGACGACGGCGCCGAACAACTGGAAGCCTCCCTATCAGTACGCCGACTCCGTCGATTCGAAGGAAAGCGTCCCCGTCATCGTCAACGACTGTGTCGGCCCCGGCAACGTGCCCTAGAACCATCGCGCCTCGACACCAGCGAGCGCGGCCGCGAACGTGCGGTTCCACGCGGGGACGCGTGGCGACGTAGAGATGTCATCCGTAACGACCGCGCGCTTGAAGACGATGCCGCCAAGCAAATCCACCCTCAGCGCCAGGTTGCGAGCGAGCGCGAGCTCTCCGCCGACGCGCGCATAGCCCGCCGCCGCACCCGCGCTAGAACCCTGGCCACTGAAGTCGGTGCGCGTTCCAACGTTTCCGTTGGATTGCACCCATGCGCCGATGGCGCCCCCTCCCAGCTCGATCGCGGTGCTCATGCTCGTGGGCTGGCGCCAGAAAAGCCCGCCGCCAGCGATCCAGGTCGACGCGTCCGTGGTGAGCTGGTCGCCCGCGACGTGACCTTGCGACAGCGGCGCAAACCCAATCACCTCGAGGCCGACGCGTGGGAGCAAGCGAAAGCGGGCTGTGAGTCCAAACGTGAACGCCGTCGAAAGGCCGCCCGGCGTGAAGATGGCGCCCGAATTCAGGGCCAGGCGCAGGCGCGACATCGCCGGCGCCTGAGATGCATTGAATTTAGCCGTCGGTGACGCCGCGATCCCCGCGTCGCCTACCGCCGCGTCGCGCGCGGCTTCGCCTTCGCCTTGCGCTCCGTCGCTGCGCGGGCCGAGCAGCGTCGCGCGCACGAACTCGACGGTGCGCAGCGCCAGGACCGGCACCAGCGCCGACGTGGGCGGGCCCTCGAGCACCTGCTTGAGCGCGACGCGGTGGCTGCTCGGGTCGGCGATCGAGACCTCGGTGCGGCCGGCCTGCGCGTCGATGCGCACGGCGGCGCGCGCGCCGTCGCGCAGCGCGCTCTCGACCTCGAGGTCGATCCCGGGCTCCTCGCCGGCGATGACGCGGAACTCGATCGGGATGCCGAGCGCGCGCAGCTCGGCGGCGATGCGCCCGGTCAAGGGTTCGTCCTCGGCCGCGCCGAGCAACACCACCGGGCCGCTGCCGCCCGACGCCGCCATTGCTGCCGCGGCGGCCGCCGCCGAGACCAGGCTGCCTATGAGTACGGCCAGAAGTCCTGGCCGTGCGGTCACGGCCCGGCCAGTCGTTGCGCGAGCGCTCGGTGCGGGCCGGTCGGATGGTCGCGCAGGTAGCTGCGCGCGGCCTCGCGCGCCCGCACGGTCTCGCCCGCCAGGTCCCACGCCTCGAGCAGGCGCCCCGCCGCCTCGGTGGCGAGCGGGCCGCTCGGATGATCGTGCAGGTAGCGCGACAACCACGACGCGGCGTCGCGGTAGTCGTGGCGCGACTCGAACGCCATCACGCCCAGCGCGAACGCCGGCCGATCCAGGTCGGGGAAGCGCCGAAGCGCCGCGCGATAGGCCTGGTCGGCGTGCCGGACATCGCCGCCCAGGCGCGCGACGTCGCCTAGCAGCACCAGGTCGTCACCGCGCAGCTGGTCGCAGTCGCGGTCGAAGCCCTCGGCCAGCGCCAGCGTCAGCGCCTGGTGGTACTGCGCGCGGCGCGCCAGGGCTCGCCAGGTGGTGGCCATCGGCACGGGCGCTCCCGGCAGGGGAGCGGCAGCGGACGGCGCGGGCGCCATGCCAGGCGCGGGCGCCGATGATGGCGCAGGCGCCATCGCAGAGGCGGCAGCGCGCGTGCCCGTCGCTCGCGACGCCATCCACCGGTGCACGCGCGCTGACGGCGCAACGGCCGCGGGCGGTGCCTCCGGCGCGACAGGCGCCAGCGAAGCCTCGGGGGCCGATGCCGGCTCGAGCGCCTCGGCGGGCGCGGCCATCGGTTCGGGCGCTGCCGGCTCGACCATGTGTGTGTCGGCGAGCGGAACGATCTGCGGCGCGGGCGCTGCCGGCTCGGCCAGCGCCAGGGTCGCGCCCCGGGAGCTCGCGTGCAGCACGTGGCCGGCGCGCACGCGCGCGCCCGACGCCGCCATGCCCGGGCCGGTGACGACGACCGAGCCCTCGAAGAGGCGCACGGTCAACGCGTGGTCGCGCCGGCTCCACACCGTCGAGAAGCGCGTGCCGGTCACGCGGATGCGGTAGTCGCCGGCGTGAACCTCCCAGCGCGTCTGCGGGCGATGAACGATGCTCGCGTCAAGGTGCCCGTCGTCGAGCGTCACAGTCGCACCGTTCGCATCGACGGAATCGATGCGCGCGTGGCTGTTGTCGCCGACCACGACGCGCGAGCCGTCGGAGAAGACCGCGGCCATCGCCTGGCCGGCGGGCGGCGCGAGCAGATCGCCGGTCTGACCGAAGTGACCGGGAGCGTCGATCGAAAACGTCAGAAACGGGCTGCGGTGCAGCGACACCGCCACCAGCAACACCGCCGCGACCGCGGCCGCGGCCGTGCCCAGCGAGACCCAACGCCAGGTGCGCGTCTCGACCCGCGACTTCGCCGTGCCCTCCACCATCCGCGCCGCAACCAGATGCTTGACCTCGGACTCGATATCGATGCGCCGCAGATCGTTACGCTGAGCTGCTGCGACCTCTTTCATAAGCTCTTCGACCGCACTCATTTGGATGCCCACCTTCCTCTGTCCACCCGGTCCTTTAACACCGGAGATTCCTGCGCTGCCGCGAGGAATCGTGCCTCCGCCCGCGCTAGTCTTCTTTTGATAGTTGCTAGTGAAACGCGGCAAGCCGCTGCTACTTCGGTCAGCTCCATCTCGGCGATGAAGCGAATGGAGAAAGCCATTCGCTCGTCGGTCGGCAGCGTGTCGAGCGCGCGATAAGTCGCTCGCACCGCCATCCGTGTGTCGCCGTCCGATTGCCGCACCGGGATGTCGGGCAGCGACTCGGGCGGCACGAACATGATCCAGCGCCAGCGGCGCTTGCGCCGGATGCGGCCGCGCGCCGTGAAGACCGCGAGGCTGGCGATCCAGCTCTGTAACGCCGACGGATCCTTCAGCTTGTGCACGCCCTCGAGCACGGCGACGAAGACGTCCTGGACGACGTCGACGAGATCCGACTCGACGCCCATCGCGCCCGCGACGAGGCGCTGCACCAACGGCAGGTAGCGCTCGACCAGCACCTCTCTCGCGCGCAGGTCACCGGCGCGGAGCGCGGCGATGAACGTCCGGTTCGCTTCCTGAGGGTCCTCGGCCGCCGCCGGCGGCTTGAACTCCAGAATTGAACCGTGGGTTTTGGACAGCATCGTCGTCTCCGCCGGGACCGGGGTCTCTTGCCCCACCGGCAGTGCATCAGTGTCCGCGCGCCGATCTTGCGGCTCAGAGCGGACCGGTGGCGTAGGTGTCCCAATGAGTGGAGGAGACAGCGGCGGTGAAAGCGGGAGCCCCCGCCCTCGGAGTCGGCGCATCCAGACAGCTTACCGCCCTAGCCATCCCCCATCTACAACCAGGATGTGGCCGTGAACGAAATCACTGGCTCGCGAGCAAAGGAACACCGCGGCACCGCCCAGGTCTTCGGGCTCTCCCCAGCGACCAGCCGGGATCCGTTCCAGGATCTGGCGGCTGCGCGTTGCGTCTTGCTGCAGCTGGCTGGTGTTGTCCGTGCGGATGTAGCCGGGGGCGATGCCGTTGACGTTGATGCCCTTGGCCGCCCACTCGTTCGCCAGCGCCTTGGTGAGCTGAGCCACACCACCCTTCGAGGCGGCGTAAGCAGGGACGGTCAGACCGCCCTGGAAGGACAGGAGCGAGGCGACGTTGACGATCTTGCCCCGGCCGCGCGCCAACATGTGCCGTCCCGCGGCGCGGCACATACGAAAGACGCCGGACAGGTTGACATTGACCACCTGGTCCCAGTCGTCGTCGGTGGTGTCGGCTGCCGGCGCGCGCTTGATCGTGCCCGCGTTGTTGACCAGGAGATCGACGCTGCCCAGGTCGCGCACCGCCGCGTCGACCAGCGCGGCCGGCGTCGCAGGGTCGTGCATGTCGCCGCGCAGTCCGACGCTGCGCCGCCCGACCTGCCGTACGCGATCGCAGGTCTCGTCGGGCGGCCTGCTGTTGCCGTGGCAGGCAACGTCGGCGCCAGCGGCGGCCAGCGCGGTCGCGATCGCGGCGCCGATGCCGCGCGACGCGCCGGTGACCAGCGCGTTGCACCCCTCGAGCGAAAACGGACCGGGCGACTGCGACATCGGGCTCGCTCGCTATTTGCGGCTGGCCTCCAGGCCTGACCCTGACTTGTCGAACCCGGGCTGGACGTTGACCACGCCGAACTGGCGATCCTCGACCTCGCGGTGGGCGGCCATCATCCAGATAAAGTTGATGCTGTGCCCCGGCGCCGCGACGTTGGGGTGGTATCCCGCCGGCATCAGCACGGCGTCACCGTCGCGAACCACGGCCGCCAGCTCCGGCTCGCCCGGCTGCGTGTAGACCATCTGGATCCCGAAGGCCGGCGGAGGCATGTCGAAGTAGACGTAGACCTCTTCGAGCATCGCGCCGTGCTCGTGGGGCGGCCAGCTGGTCCAGTTCCCGGGCTGCGACCGCGTGAACCCGGCCAGGATTCGCCCCGCGCGCACGTTGTCGCCGATGACGATGTTCAGGTCGCGCGTGGTGGCCGCGCCGCCGGCGGTGAACTTGAGCTTGGGATCCTTGGCCAGCTCCGTGTAGCGAATGACCTGAAGGGGATAGTCGCCGGTGACCTCCGCGGCGATCTCGACCAGGTCGACCTCGCCGCGGGTAGTGACCTCGACGAACGATCCGCGCGGGATGTAGATCGCGTCGTAAAGACCGATGTCGTAGCCGGTGCTGCCGACGCTCACGCGACAGGCGCCGCGCATGCAGAGCAGCGCGGTCTCACGCCCGCCGGTCTCGAACGCCGTCGTCGAGAGCGTCGTGTCCAGTCGAACCCGCCCGTAGCACAGATGCCGCAGCACGCTGTTCTGCGGACACACCGCCACGGTCCTGCCGCGGTGCGAAGCCGTCCCTGTGAAAACCAGCTGCTTCGGATCGAGACGTTCTTGGTTCAACATCGGCGCCCGGGCTCCCTTCCGCCCTGAGGCTTAGAACGAAATGACCGCCGAGACAACGATCAGATTGGGGTCCGGTCTCGCCATCAGCGCCGCCGCCGGCGGCGGCAGGAGCGACGTCACCTGCGCGGTGTAGCTGGCGGAGGTGACGGCGGAGCCGTAGATGTACCGGGTGTAGTCGACGATGATGTACTCCCGGCTGAGCCAGTTGGTGTGGAAGATGAGCCGCGGTGAGATCGCCGAGTAGGCGACGGTGGTGTCCCCGGCATTGGGCATGACCCGATCGAACCGGACGCCCGCCGCCATGAACGAGAGCGGCATCACGTCGAGATCGGCGCCGAACTTGAGCCGATCCTGCTTCAGGCTCGGCGAGTCGATATGGTTGTACATACCGAAGATACCGAGCGCCAGATCAGGACCGCCGCGCGGCTTGCCCAGCAGCGGCGCCAGACGCACCAGCGACTGGAACAGAACCGAGTCGACCTTGCCCGAATCGTCGCGCGACGCGGCCGGGTTGGCCTGGTAGTAGTTGACCACCGGATTGAGAGGGCCGAAGTAGTTCTCCTTGAAGCCGAGGCCGTCGGCGCCGTGAATGACCTCGATGGCGCCAGCGAGCGGCAAGATCCCCGACGCGTCGATGTGCGAGTACCCGGCGTAGGCGCTCACCTTGGATGTGTCGACGTGGATTTCTCCACCGTAGACGGTCATCGATCCCGGCCGACTCCTGATGGCGGCGCCCGTTGTCGACATTTGATCGCCGGTGGAGGCGAGGAAGTCATCGGGCGTGAACGAGTAAAGGTAGTGGCCCGAGATCTGTAGCCAATCGTCAGCGAGCAACGAAGCGTGGGCGTGATGGAGGAAGGTCGAACCCTGGGGCACCGGGCCCTGCACCGGAAGGTACGGGGCGAGCGGCGGCAGAGGGCTGTGGTTGTACGAGACGTAGGGGACCACCTCGAGCTTCGCGCCAAACCCGTGCTCGACGACGAGCTGCCAGTGCTCGTTGAGATCGATGTCGGCGGTCAGCGCCTCGCCGGCTACGTGGGTACGGCCGAAGAGGTACGTTCCGTAGTACCCGGTGCTCTCCTGCTTGGGGCCGGCGTTGCCATAGCGGTTCGAGAACGCACCGACCGTCCAGGCGATGCCGCCCACGTTGCCGAACAGATCGGCCCACTTCAGCGTCACGTAGGCCTGGGCCACGCCGCCGATCTTCACCAGGTTGTCGTAGCTCGAATCATTGAGCGTATCGGTCGTGATGATCACGTTGGCCGACACGTTGGGGTTCGAGATGTTCAGGTACAGCGAGCCGCCGGGCGACGGCGTCAGGCCGACGTAGTTCCAATCGGTCTTGTCGAGGCCGGGCACGCGCGCCGGGCTGTGCCATTGATTGCCCGGGTAGAGGTCGTTGCGCGGACCGATACCGAGACGCTCGGGGGCGACGAAGAATCCGTGCAGCGCGTACTTCCAGCCCTTGGTCTTGAGGCGCGGCACGCCGAGATCGACGGCGCCGAGCAGATCCGCCTCGGGACCAATGTCGTGCTGGATCGGCTCCATACCGACCGTGGTCTCGAGATCCTTCTTGCGCTTTTCGACCGGTACCTTCTTCGGCGGCTCGGGTGGCGGCGTCGGCGCGATGGGGATCATCACCGGCGGCGCCTCCCCGGGCGGGGGAGGCGGCATCTCCGGCGGCGGAGGCGGCGGCAGCGGTGGCTGCGCCTCGGCAGGAGCCGCGGGCGGTGCACCAGGCGGAGCCGCCTGCTGTGCGCGCGCGGTCGTGACCGCCCCGAGCAGCGACAGGGTGACCATCATCGTCACGCCGACGCCGAAGCGCTTCGAGATCCAGTTGTGTTTGCGAGTGGTCATGGCCTTTAGAATGAAAAGAGGAGGGTTATCGCCAGCATGTCGGCATCCGCTTTGCGGATCGTGCTGTAGGGCGATCCGACGTACGCACGCGGTCCCAAGAAGTAGTGCGTGTAGTCCACGACGATGAGCTCCTTGCTTTTCCAATTGGTGTGGATGATGAGCCGCGGGGAGACGGTCGTGAAAGCATCGGACCCCGATGACATGCCCGCGATGATGTTCGACCAGTAGGTCGGATCGCGATTGAAGATGGACGGTTGAACGCGGTCGACGCGGGCACCGACGTTCAGGTACTTGTGCGCCTGGACCTCGACCTCGACGCCGCCCTTGAACTTGTGCTCGTGGATGTTCTCGTCGCGCCCGGCCGCGGTGGGAGGGTTGTGCACGGACGGGCTGTGGACGTAGTTGTACATTCCGTAGAGGCCCAGCGTGGTCTCGCGGCCGAGCGGTGCGCGTCCGAACACACGCGACAGGCGGAAGATCCACTGGAACAGCACCGTGTCGACCGTTCCCGAATCGTTCGAGGGCGTGATGTTCGAGACGACGTCCTTTCGTCCGAAGTAGACGCTGCGGAACCCGGTGCCGGAGGTCCCGTGAACGACCTGCAGCGCCGGCCCCAGGAAATCGCCGTTGTCGACGCTAACGTGCGAGTAACCGATATAGCCGCTGCCCATGTCGAGGCCATCGAAGTGCAGATCGCCGCCGTATGAGCTCATGGCGGAGGTCTTGTTGGTCTGCACCGATCCCGGGTTGATCGGAAACGGCGGCGCGGTGTCGTAAGGCGACCAGCAATAGAGGTAGTGCAGTCCGAGACGCAGCCAGTCGTCGTAGGCGAGCGCGGCGTGTGCGTGATGAACGAAGGTCGATCCTTGGGGGTTGGTCGCCGTCGGAAGGAATCCGTTCTTTTCCTGCTGATTCGTGAAGGGGACGACTTCGAGCATGCCGCCGATGCCGTGCTCGAGCGTCAGCTCGAGGTGGTCGTTGAGATCGATATCCGCGGTGAGATCCTCGCCCGTGGTGTGGAAGCGGCCGAAGAGATACGTGCCGTAGTAGCCCGAGCTGCGTTCACCCGGGCCGGCGTTTCCGTAGCGCATCGAGAAGCTGCCCACGGTGGCGGCGACGCCGCCGCGGCTTCCGAACACCTCGGGAAACTTCAGGGTCACGTACGCTTGGTTGATACCGCCGAGCTGATCCAGATCCTTGTAGCCGCTGTCCCAGATCTGGTTCGCGCTCATGATGACGTTGGCGGAGACGCGCGCGTTGCCGACGGTGACGTACATGTTGACGTCGGGGTTCGACGCGAGCGCGAGATACGTCCAATCGCCTGAGGCCTGCCCTGGCACACGAGGGGGGCTGTGCAACTCCAGCCCTGGCGACTGATCATCGTGTGGACCAAGGCTGAGGCGCATGGGCGCGCGCACATAGCCCTTGAGCGAGTACCACCAGCCCTTGTTGACGTAGGCGGTGGAGTCGCCTTCGACTCCGTAGCCGCTGTAGTCCGCGCGCGCGCCGCCCGACGTGATATCGGCCTCGCTGCCGAGATCGACCGCGGTCGGCGCGGCGCCGGTGGTGATGCGCAGCGAGCGCATGCGTTTCGGCGGCGGCGCGGCGACCGCGGGCGTGCCCGGCGCTTCGGGCAGCACGGGCGGCGCCTCGAGCGCCGGGATCGCGTCGACCGCCGGTGGCGGCGCGTCCGCCGGTGGCGTTGCCCCCGGCGGACCAGCCACAGCGTCGGCGGGCGCTGGTGAAGCCGCCGGCGCTGGAGCCGCCGGCGTGGGTGGAGCCGCCGGAGCGGCTGCCGGCGGTTTGGCTCCCGCCGGTTCTTCGGCAGCAGCCCTTCCAGCCAGCGACGGCACTGTGATCAAGAAGAGCGCCCAACCAAGGACGCGCCCTCTCTGACAGCGCATAGAGGTGAACCGACTCCGAGTCTGATCGTTTTCAGTCACTTGGAAGAACCGCTGCCGAGGGTGCAGGGCCGTGATAGGTGTCCTCATGGTTTCAAAGCGGCTCACACTTTCCTTCACGTGTGTTCGTCACCCGACATATCATGGTTGCGAGGATATTGGTTGAGCCGCGTGGCCAAGCGGCGGACACCCGAGAAAATGCGCATGTACACGGGAAAGTTCGCTGCCGTCCTGGCCCTGATGTTTTTTTCGAGCGCGGCGTTTTCTGCGCCCGCGGTGGAGAACGCTGTCTCAATTAAGGTCTCCAACGCCTTACCTGTAGTTCGTTCATCGGAGACGATCGTCGTCAAGCTCGCCGACCTGCGTCGCCTCGCCGCGGGGCTCGAGGCGAACCGCACCGTCGTCGTCGACGGTGGCGGTCATTTGATCGATTCGCAGCTCACGCGCTCCGAGGGAAACGACCAGCCGGATGAGCTGGTTTTTCAAAGTGACTTCCGTCCGAGCGAAACCAAGACGTTCGTGGTGAAGAACGGGCAACGGCGCCCGCCGACCCGTTCGCAATTCAAGGTTTACGGTCGTTTCGTGCGCGAGCGCAACGACGATTTCGCGTGGGAGAACGATCGGATCGCGCACCGGATGTACGGCCCGGACCTCGAGACCTGGAAGCAAGAGCCGCTCACGAGCAGCGGGATCGACGTCTGGACCAAGCGCGTTTCGCGCCTGGTCATCAACGACTGGTACATGACCGACAACTATCACTCGGACTCGGGCGAGGGCGCGGACATGTACTCCGTCGGCAGGTCGCGCGGCTGCGGCGGCATCGGCATCTGGGCCAACGACACGCTGCACGTGTCACGAAACTTCGTGCGCTCGCGCGTACTCGCGGCCGGTCCGATCCGCCTGGTCTTCGAGCTCGACTATGAGCCGTGGGACGCCGGCGGCATGACGATCGCCGAGACCAAGCGCGTGACGCTGGACGCAGGCAGCAACTTCGATCGTTACGAGAGTTTTTTCAAGGTCGAAGGCAAGGCCCAAGGAAAATCAGACGCCAGGTCGGTGCCGCTCGCGATCGGGATCGGCATCGCCAAGCACGAGGGCGGCGTCGCGCGTTTCGAGAAAAAGGGCGGCTGGCTCCGGTCGTGGGAGCCGCTGAAGAGCAAGACGGCGCCGGGCGGCAACTTCGGCTGCGGGATCGTCGTCGCACCGCCGAATGCCGTCGTCGACTACAAGCAGACCGACACCGATCGTTTAATGATCGTCAACGGGCAGTCGAACACACCGTTCGT
>Ga0265338_10003780_pt1 | contig 21040 bp, 20 predicted proteins | sample 42126metaG_FD_193579 | JGI IMG/M metagenome (GOLD analysis project Ga0265338, IMG submission 193579) | Rhizosphere microbial communities from Carex aquatilis grown in University of Washington, Seatle, WA, United States - 4-21-26 metaG | ecosystem: Host-associated > Plants > Roots > Rhizosphere... | reverse complement strand
CGGTCGTAGGTGACGTCCCAGAAGTGGTACGGCGTGCAGGCGGCAGCGCGCGCCGGGCCCGCCGGGGCAGGCGGAGGGGGCGGCGGTGCGACGTAGTCCTCGTGCTCCGGCTCGGCCGGCACGACCGGGACGACGGGTACCGGCACGTCGGGCGGCTCGGGCACGGCCGGTTCCTGCGAAACGGGCTCCTCCGCGGCCGCGGCGGCGAGGACGGAAGGTGAGGCCTGCACCGCCGCAGGCTCCTTGCGCCGGAAGCGTGAGAGCCAGAGGCGGAACCGCAAGAGCCAGATGAGGAGCAGCAGGACGACGAGGAGGCCGGCCGCCGCTGCGCCGATCAGCGCCCACGGCTTCGACGACCCGCTCGAGGCGATGCCGGGCGGCGCCTGCGTCGGGCTGGCGGAGGTGAACACCTGCTTGACGTCGGCGCTCGAGACCGAGAACGACGGCTTGGCGGTCACGGTCGGCGCACCGGCCGCCTTCAGCGTCACCGAGGCGACGTAGTCACCGGCCGGCAGCGCCCGCTTGAGGAGCAGCGGGTAGTCGATCGCCGTCTGCGGCAGGAAGGTGTCCATCTTGAACGGCAGCGACTCGACGAGCTTGCTCTTCGAGTCGAAGATCGTCACGCGCCCCGTCGGCTTCACGAGTGCGTTGCCGGTGCTCGCGATGTGCACGATCACCTGCTGGAAGCCGCGCTGGCCACCCGTCGTGACCTTGCCGATCGTGAACCCCGTCGTCAGCGGCCCAGGGACGTTCGCCTCGACCGCGACGATCGTCAGGTCGCGGATCTTGATCTGAACATTCGCCTTTTGTTTCGACTTCGCGCCGGTGAGCGTGTTCGACGTCTCGGCGACGATGCCGCCGACCCACTGGCCGGTCGGCGTGCCCGCCGGTACGTGCACGGTGAAGGGGACCTGCTTATGGCCGCCGGGTGCGAGCGTCACCGCCGTCGAGGAGAGCGTCACCCACGAGCCTGCGCGCGTCGGTTGCTTGTCGGTCTCGTAGACCGTGCCGGTCGTGCGGCCGGTGGTCGCATCCGCGGTGAAGAGCTTCACCGTGCCGGCCCCGGTGCCGACGTTGGAGACGATGATCGCGCCGGTGTGCGACGTGCCGGGGGCCAGCGAGTAGACGAAATAGCCGCGCTGGTTGTTGCCGACCGCGCGCAGGCCGAAGACGGGCTTCTTCGTCGCCGCATGAGCTGCGGGAGCGAGAACGAGGCCGGCAAAGGCGAGGGCGGTGAGGCGGCGCATGACGAGAATGCTACGGGCCGGCAAACGTGGCAAGGGTAATCGTGGCTGTGTAGGTGCCTGGGAAGGCGTTTGCCGGGTAGGTCACCTCGAAGGTGCCGGTGATGACCATGGTGCCGGTGCCGGTGCCGTTCAGCGCGTTGTAGATCTTCACGGGGGTGGCGCTGAGCGTGAGCGGCCAGGTGCGGTCGGTCGTCGGGTTGACGCAGCGAAAGCCGGTGCAGGCGGCCGACGAGACGGTCGTGACGATCAGCGCGGGCAGCGTGTGCGCCCCGGAGGTCAGTGTCGTCGAGGCCGCAGTGATGTTCCAGCCGGTGGTGTTGCTCGTGTCGATTTCGGTGGCGGCGACGGTGAACGGCTTCGTCTGATCGACGCCGTTGAGTGTCACGCCCTGTGCGGTGACCGTAGTTGCGGTGATCGCGATCGAGAACGTTGCGTTCGCCGCGGGTGTCACGACGAGGGCCACGGCGATGAGGAGGAGCCAGCGCATGCGCTCAGTTCACGGCCCGGAGACGATCGAGACGGTGACCGTGCTCGTGTAGGTGCCGGCGAAGACGTTCGCGGGAACGACGACCGACACGGTCGCGTTGACGTTCGTCGTGCCCAGACCCGTGAGATTCGCGGCGTTGAGGAACTTGACGGCCGTCGGCGCAACCGTGGCTGCCGGCACGGCGAGGTTCGTGTTCGAGATGCTGTTCGTCGGCAGCGTGCACGTCGAGTTTGTTCCGCAAACGGTCGCAACGCCGGTGATGGTCGAGGCGGTTGTCGGGAACGTGTGCGTGGTCGCGTCCTTGAACTGTGTCGAGGTGATCGTGAGGTTCCAGCCGCCACCGGCGGTGAGCCCGCGCGGGTCGACCACGATCAGCTGCAAGGCGTAGGGCGTCGTCTGGTCGGCGCCGTTCAGCGTCAGTGCGAACGACGGCGTCGTGCCCGGAGCCACCGAGAGCGTCGAGCCGCCGGTCACTGCCGCGCTGACGGTGATCGTGTCCGTTGTCGCGGCCCGCGCCACAGCCACCGCAAGCAAGGCTGCGGTTACTCCGAGCATCGCGATCAGAGCTGATCTACGCATCTCTCTGCACCCATCATCGCCCCAACCCGCGAGCCGGGGAGAGGGAAACGGTAGGAAAAGGGCCTGGAGCGCCCGGTTTCCCCGAGCGCTCCAGGAGTCCTCTACGGGCCGGTCGCGACGGCCAGGGTTCACCCGGATCGGCGGAGCCGCGCGGCGGCCCGATCCCCCGTTCGGTGGGACCAAAGAAAACGGCCCCGTGGTGGCGGGGCCGTTTTCGTGATTCCGAGCGGCAGCGGGTGCCCGGAAGGTGGAAGGAGGGAGGGTGTTACGGGCCGGTGGTCGTCGCGAGGGTCAGGGTCGAGGTGTAGGTGCCGGCGTAGGCGTTGCCCGGGATCGCGACCTGGATCGTCGGCGTGACGTCGAGCTTGCCGAGGCCGGTGTTGAGGGCCGCGTTGAAGAACTTGCCGGCGGTCGTCGAGATGGTCAGCGGCGGGGTGATCGCGTTGGTCGCCGCGGTGCAGGTGCTGCCCGCGTGGCAGACCTGGGCGACAGCGGTCACGGTGCCGGGCGCCAGGGTGTGGGAAGCGCCGTCGATGAAAGTGGTCGCCGCAATTGTCAGGTTCCAGCCTGCGCCGGTGCCGCGGGCGTCGACGACGCCGAGCACGGGGGCATACGAGACGGTCTGGTCGGTGCCGTCCAGAATGTCGCTGATCGACGGGTTCGACGGGAGGTTGAGCGAGATGCCGGCGGTGCCGGTGACCGTCGCCGTCGTGGTGAGCGTCCCTGCGAGTGCTGCGGTGGCTGCCACCAGCGCCACTGCTGCGATTCCGATGATGATGAAGATCCGCTGCCTCATGACGATCGCTGCTCCTGGTCGGAAGGTTTGTCGTGCTTGACAGTTCTCACTATCGGGGCGGCAAGTGGGAAGCTCAGGGCCGTAGCGGTATGAAAAGGGTTCGTAAGGAACGAGCCCGAAAATCCGTGCGCCGAGTACGATCTCGCCTGCATGCCAACTTCTGTCGTCACCGGCGGCGCCGGCTTCCTCGGCTCGCACCTCTGCGACTACCTCCTCGCGCAAGGCCACCGGGTGATCTGCGTCGACAACCTGGAGACGGGCTCGCTCGAGAACATCGCCCACATCTCAGGTGGCGAGTTCGCCTTCCTCAACCACAACGTCGTCGAGCCGATCCAGGTCGACGAGCCGGTCGACTACGTGTTCCACCTCGCTGCGCTCGCGAGCCCCGTCGACTACCTGCGCGCGCCGCTCGCGTCGCTGAAGGTCGGTTCGTACGGCACCCACAACGCACTCGGGCTTGCGAAGTGGAAGCGGGCGCGGTTCCTCATCTCCTCGACGAGCGAGGTGTACGGCGACCCGCAGGTGCATCCGCAGCCTGAGACCTACTGGGGGAACGTCAACCCGATCGGCCCGCGCGGCGTGTACGACGAGGCGAAGCGGTACGCCGAGGCGCTGACGATGACCTACCACACCCAACAGGGCGTGAACACGAGCATCGCGCGCATCTTCAACACCTACGGTCCGCGCATGCGCCGGAACGACGGCCGCGCGTCGGTGCAGTTCATCAACCAGGCGCTCGAAGGCAAGCCGCTCACCGTGTACGGCGACGGCTCGCAGACCCGGTCGCTCTGTTACGTCGACGACTTGATCCGCGGGCTCTACCTGCTCGCGACGAGTGGCGAGCACCTGCCGGTCAACATCGGCAACCCGGACCACGAAGTGACGATGCTCGAGCTCGCCCAGACGGTGATTCGCGTCACGGGCTCGACGAGCGAGCTCGTGTTCGAAGCGTTGCCCACCGACGACCCGCAGGTGCGGCGCCCGGACATCACACGCGCGCGCCAGGTGCTCGGCTGGGAGCCCGAGATCGACCTCGAGGAAGGCCTGCGGCGCTGGATGAAGGCGCTCGGCCGTGAGCCGGCGACGGTCTAGGGAGTTGCGCAGGTCGGGATTCATCGCCGCCGCGCTGTTGACGGCTCTGGTCGCAGCGACCGCGAAGCCCGCCGAAGGTTCGCGCTACCTGCGGGTCGGGATCTACGACGAGGCACAGACGCTCTACGGCCCCGTCGACACGACGTTCGCGCTCTTCAAGCAGCTGCACGTCCAGGAGGTGCGCCTCAACCTCTACTGGGGCGGGAAGTACGGCGTCGCGAAGCGCCGGCCGGCGGCGGCGACGAATCCCGCCGACCCGGCGTACAACTGGGCGCTCTACGACCGCACGGTCGAGTACGCGGCGCAGAGCGGCGTGCACGTCCTGTTCTCGGTCTACGGCACACCGACGTGGGCGAATGCCGGCAAGGGCATGAACGTCGCTCCGACCAGCGCGATCGATCTGAGGAACTTCGTGATCGCGGCCGCGCGCAGGTACAGCGGGACGTACAAGGGACCCGACGGCCGTATTCTTCCGGCGGTGAAGGAGTGGCTCGCGTGGAACGAGCCGAACAATCCGATCTTTCTCAAGCCGCAGTACCGCAAGACGTCGGCGGGCTGGGTGATTCAGAGCGCGGTCGACTACGCCCGCATCTGCAACGCGATCTACACCGGCGTGCATGCGACGCTCGCGCCGAACGAGCGCGTCGCGTGCGGCGGTACCGCGCCGAGGGGCAACAACGACCCGGCGAGCGCGAGGCCGTCCGTCTCGCCGCTCGCCTTCCTGCGCGCCGTGAAGAAGGACGGGCTGAAGACCTTCGACGCCTGGGCCCACCACCCGTACTACGCGGGACCGAGCGACCAGCCGACGACCAAGCCGGTGACCGCCAAGGGAGCGCCCGCGACAGCGGTGACGCTCGGCAACTTCAGCGACCTGATTCGCGAAGTGACGCGCCTCTACGGCAACAAGCGCATCTGGATCACGGAGTACGGCTATCAGACGAATCCGCCCGACACCCTCTTCGGGGTCTCGTGGGCGAAGCAGGCGGCCTATCTCACCCAGGCGTTCGGGATCGCGCGTAAGAACCCCCGCATCGACATGATGCTCTGGTTCCTGCTCAAGGACGAGCCGACACTCGGCGGCTGGCAGTCGGGCTTGATCACGGCAGGCGGCGTGAAGAAGCCGTCCTTCCTGGCCTTCGAGCATCTGACCCGGTAGCGCGGGATAGGCTGGCCCCGCCGATGGCCGACCCTCTTGCGACTTGGCCCGGGGCGGAACGCCGTCTTCCCCCGAAGAGCTCGCCGACGTGGGTCGTGCGCGGCGCACTCGCCCGCTGGCTACGCGCCGAGGCAGCCGAGCTCGCAGAGGGCGAGCCCGTTCGCGTGCTCGACGTCGGCTGCGGCGTCAAGCCGTATTACCCCTTCTTCGCGGCTGTCGCATCGGACTACGTCGGCGTGGACGTCGTCGAGAACCCCGCCGCCGACCTGCTCGGCTCGGTCGAGGCGCTGCCCGTCGCCGACGCGAGCTTCGACCTCGTCCTGTGCACGCAGGTGCTCGAGCATTGCGACGACCCCGCGCAGGCGGTGCGCGAGCTGCACCGGGTCGTCGCGCCCGGCGGCCGCGTGCTCGCCTCGACCCACGGCGTGCAGGTCTACCACCCGTCGCCGGTCGATTACTGGCGCTGGACGCACGCAGGACTGCGGCGTCTCTTCGAAGACAACGCCGCCTGGTCGACGTTGAGGGTGGAGCCCGGAGCGGGAACGGCCTCCGGCCTCGCGATGCTACTCGGCACGTTCGTCGAGATCGGGCTGCGACGGACGGTGTTCGCCCGCCCGCCGGTCTGGCTCCTGAACACAGCAGGCGCGAAGCTCGACGCGCGCAGCACGACGCTGCGCAACCCCGTTCCGGGGTCGCTGATCCCGAACTTCCACGTCGTCGCCACCCCGTAGTGCGCCTGCTGCGGCGAAACGCGCTCGGCGTGTATGCGGTCTACGCGGCCGCGATCGTCTCCGGGCTCGTCGTCACGCCCGTCGTGATCCACTCGATCGGCAAGTCGGCGTTCGGCGTCTGGTCGTTCATCGGCTCCGTGACGATCTATCTCTCGGTGCTCGACTTCGGTGTCGGACCGTCGATCGTTCGGTTCGCCGCGGAGGCGCACGGCCGGTCCGCGCCGGACGACATCAACGAAGTCGCCTCGACCGGGCTCGCGATGTACGCGGTGATCGGCCTCGTCACGTTGCCGATCGGGCTGGCGCTCGCCTGGATCGTCCCGATCGCCGTCGGCGCACCGCACAACCTCGTCTGGGACGCGCGTGTAACGACGCTGCTCGTCGTCCTTTCGCTCGCCCTCCGATTTCCACTTGGTCTCTTCAACAACCTGCTCGTCGCGCGACAGCGCTGGGACGTCCAGAACCTTGCGAACTTCGTCTCCACCGTTCTCTATGCATTGCTCGTCGTGCTGCTGCTGCCGCGCTGGGGCGGGATCGTGCTGCTCGGCGCGCTCACGCTCGCGACGACGGTCGTCCGGCTTGCGCTGCCACTCGCCTGGCTGCGACGGGAGCTGCCCGAGCTGCGGATCGCGCGCCGGTTCGTGAGCCGTGCCCGCCTGCGCGCGCTCACGGTCTTCAGCTCGTCGAACTTCCTGGTGCACATCGCGCAGAAGATCGTCTTCTCCACCGACGTGGTCGTCGTCGGGATCGTGCTCGGGTCGGCCGCCTCCGGCGTCTACTCGGTGCCCGCCAAGTTGTTCGCGCTCGTTTTTGGCATCGGCACCGCCGCGACGTCGTTGATGTTCCCGGCGTTCGCAGAGCTCCAGGGCACGGGTGATACGGACCGGCAGCGGCGGCTGCTGCTCGTCGGGCTGCGCGCGGGCAGCGCTCTCATGTTGCTGCTCGCGCTGCCGCTGCTGCTGATTCCCGATCTGCTGATCCACGCCTGGATCGGCGGCGGCTTCCACCAGAGCTACGCGGTCATGGCGATCCTCGCCGGCGTGCTGCTCATCCACCAGCCGATCTACGTCCTCACGCAGTTCCTGATCGCCGTCGGCCGCCAGCGGTCGATCGCCATCGTCTCGATCGTCACCACGCTGGTGAACCTCGCACTGTCCTTCGTGCTCGCGTGGACGTGGGGGATCCTGGGCGTCGCCGTCTCGACGCTCGTCACCGACGTCGTCGCGCTCGCCTGGATCGTGCCGCAGATCGCGGCACCGGCAGCGGTGACGCCGGCGTGGTCACTCGTGCGGGCCGCGGTTCGCCCGGTGCTGCCGGCTGCCGTCGCGGCCGCGGTCGTCCTCGGCGCGGTCGCGCGCCTCTGGGGGCCGCAGACGCTCTTGGCGCTGACGCCGCTCGGCCTGCTCTGGGCGGCCGTCGGCGCTGCGGCGATGTGGTGGTTCGGGCTGGCCGCTTCCGAGCGTGCGCAGTTCGCGCGCGAGTTCGTCGGGCGGCGAGCGGCCTAGGGCAAGAAGCGGTCGAGCACCTCGACCGCGAAGCGCCGCGCCAGAACGTCCCAGTCGAGCTCGCTGCCCGCACGCACCGCCGCCGCGGCGATCTCCCCTCGTGCTGCTTCGTCGGAGAGCAGATGCACGACGGCGTCGACGAATGCGCGCGCGTCGGGGACGAGCACGCCGGCGCCCGTCTCGCGGAGATTCGACGTCACCTCGTAGTCGTACGAGACCGTCGGCACGCCGAGCCCCATGAACTCGGACACCTTCGCGGCGCGGATGCCCTGGTCGGCTGTTCGCGCGTAGGGCGCGACGTCGAAGCACGCCGCGGTCGCAAGCGCTTCGGCGCGGTCCAGGCGGCCGGTCAGCTCGATGTCCGCGCGCCCGCGCACGCGCTCCTGTAGACGGTCGCTCGGGCTGCCGACCAGCCAGAGGCGCGCGTTCGGGACCCGTGCCTGGATCTCGTCCCACAGCTCGAGCAGGTGGTCGATGTTGTAGAGAGGATTGTCGGAGTCGCGGTCGCCGCCCGTCAGCAAGTGCGCCGCCATCCAGCCGAGCACGACTTCTCCGGGCTGCTTGCGAGCGGCGGCTGCGTGGCGCAGCTTAGGCGTCGCCGCCGAGAGGTTGACGCCCTGTGGGATCACGACCCACGGCTTCTCGACGCCGAGCGCTTCGTAGCGCCGCGCTGCGTGCTCGGCCGTGACGACGTAGCCGCGCAGCGCCGGGCGCTGCAGCAGCTCGACTTCGTGCGGCGTGAAGAGCGGGTCGTCGGCGTCCATGACCGCTGCGTTCCGCCACTGCGCGAGCTGCTCGAAGTCGAGCGTGAGCAGGTTGCGGTAGCGGCGCGCCGCGGCTGGGAGGACAACGCGATGCAGGAGCGGCTTTGTCGCGACGAACGCGCGGAACCCGAGCCCGCGCGGAATGCGCGCGTCGGGCAGGCGCAGCAGGCACGCGTCGAGTCGCTCGAGGCGCGGCAGCAGCTCCGCATAGCGCGGGTTGTTGTGACCGTGGAACCAGATCGAGAGCAGTGCGACGCGATCCGGTCCCGGCGTTCCCAACGCGAGCTTGCGCAAGCCGATCTCTCTCATCGGGCGATGCCTTCGTACACGGCGGTCGTTCGCTCGGTCATGCGCGCGACCGAGAACTCGGCTCGTGCGCGTCGGAGGCCTGCCTCGCCGAGAGCGCGGCGACGATCCGGGTCGCCGAGCAGCGCCGAGAGAGCGGTCGCGACCTCGCCGACCGCGCCCGCGGGCACGAGGATCCCGGTCTGGCCGTCCGCGACGATCTCCGGGACGGCGCTCACGTTGGTCGCGACGACCGGTAGGCCCGAGAGCATCGCTTCGAGGAGCACGATCCCGAAGCCTTCCCAGCGCGACGTGTGCGCGAAGACGTCGGCCCGTGCGAGCCATGCTGCGGGCTCGACCCGGCCGGGCACGACCACGACGTTCTGCAAACCGAGCTCGTGCACGCGCCGCTTGATCTCGTCCTCGAGCCGGCCCCAGCCGAGAATCGCCAGGTGCGCGTTGGGCTGCTCCGCGTGCACGCGCGCAAACGCGTCGAGGAGCGTCGCGTGATCCTTCTGCTCGATCAGCCGGCCGATCGCGAGCACGAGCGGCGCGCCGGCAGGAATGCCGGCCGCCTCCGGCGTCAGCTCGGATGGAGCGCCCGGCACCTCGTCGAGCCCGTAGTGAATCGTCACGAGCTTGTCTGCCGGCAGCCCCGCGCGAATGTGAAACTCGCGAACCGCGTCGGAGATCGCGATGATCGCGCCGGCGCCGTGCATGAACGTGCGGTCGACGTAGCGAAACGGGCCGAGAAGATAACGGTCGTCGTTGTGCCGGGACGACACGAACGGGATTCGGAGCGCGTGCGCGGCGGCCGAGCCGTAGACGTCGGCGTGGACCATGTGCGTGTGCAGCAGATCCGGGCGCTCTGACCGCACTGCTCGTCCAACTGCGAGGGCGAGCCGCGGTGAAGCGTCGAGGCCGCAGTGCACGCGCTGCCACGGAACGTTGCGCGCGTCCAGTGCGCGGTGGAACCGGTCGGCGTCGCCGCCGGCGTCGAGTGAGAGGAACCGCGCGTCGATGCCGCTCGCGCGCTGGGCGGGGAGCAGCGTGAGCAGGTGCTGCTCGGCGCCGCCGATGCCCTGCACCTTGAGGGTGTGGAGGACCTTCACCGAGAGAGGATCTTGGCGTACACGGCTTCGACGTCGTCGACCATGCGTTCGGTGGAGAAGCGCTCGCGCATCCGCGCCGCGCCTTCCTTCCCGAACGTGGCGCGCAGCTTCGGGTCGTCGCGAAGGTGCTCGAGATGCGCTGCGAGGGCCTCGACGTCTCCGACGTCTGCGAGGAAACCGGTCTCGCCGTCGTCGACGACGGTGCGCGTGCCGCCTGCATCCGTCGCGACGACGGGGATTCCCGCGGCGAGCGCCTCGATCGCCACCACCGGCGCTCCTTCGTTGGCCGAGGTCAACAGGAACGCGTCGAAGGCGCTGTACCAGGCGCCCATGTCCTCGACGTAGCCGACGATCTTGACGCGGTCTTCGATCCCCAGCTCGGTCGCGAGTTTCAGCACCGACGTGTTCAGCTCTCCGTCTCCTACGATCACGAGCTTGCTGCCGCGGACGCGCGCCGCCGTGCGCACGAGGTCGAGTGGCCGCTTGATCTCGGACAGACGTCCCGCCCAGCCGATCACGAAGTCATCCCCCTCGACACCGACCAGCCTGCGCTTCTCGGTGCGACGTCCCGATGAGCCGAGGCGCGAATCGAGGTCGAAGCCATACTGGACAACCACGATCTTCCGTCGCGGCGCCACCCCGAACTGAACGAGATCGTTTCGCACCTGGTCGCTCACGGCCACGATGCGATCGGCCACGCGAGCAAGGGTGCGCTCGATCACTCTGAACGTACGCTCACGCGTCGTGTCGAAGTAACCGCTGAGCACGTGGCCGTGAAACGTGTGCACGACGACCTTCGGGCGCGCGCTGCCCGCCAGGACTGCCGCGAGCCGTCCGGTCGTGCCGGCCTTCGAGGTGTGTGTATGCAGCACGTCGGGACGTCTCGCCCGCAGCAGCCGGTGCAACGCCCGGACGGCTTCCAGGTCGGCCCCGAGCGAGACCTCGCGCTTCAGCGCGGGCAGGCGCAGGTACGGCACGTCGAGCTCGCGCGCCACATACTCCATCGACGCCTCTCCGGGCGGAATCGTCCCCGCCACCACCAGAACATCGTGGCCGCGCCTGCGCTGCCCGGCGGCGAGCTCGAGCACCGAGAGCGCGGCGCCGCCCACGTTCAAGCGGGCAATCACATGGACGATCTTCATTGCTGTGCCAGTGTGGCTGTCGACAGCGCGAGCACGACGCCTGCGACGAGCCAAAACGTCGCGGCGAGCGGCGTGCCTCCGAACAACCCTTCGCCGGCGAGCGCACCGATCGTCGCGGCGAGCCAGGCGGCAGGGATCGACGCGGCGACCTCGGCTCCACGCCGCGCGGCGCGAATCGTCAAGCGGGCGAGCGATCCGACGAAGACCAGCATCGCCAGCGCGCCGGCGAGCCCGAGCTCGTAGAGGATCTCGTCCCACGCCTGCTGGGGGATGAACGGCTTGTCGGCCGGAGGGAAGTACCGCGCCGGCTGGTCCGGGAAGCGAGCGCGTGCCGCGGGCAAGTACACCGTGAACTCGCGCGGCGGCAGGTCGCCGTACCAGCCGGTGCCGAGGAGCGGGTGCGCTGTGAAGACCTTTTCGCCGATGTAGGCGTAGATCAGCCGCTGGCTCCAACTGGCGGCGTACTGTCCCGGCCGCGACGCCGGCTTGCCGAACCACGACTGGAGAAACCCGAGGTCGCCGGCGCGCAGGACGAGCGTCCCGGCGGTGACGACGGCGACGACGCCGGTCACGACCAGCAGCTTCGGCAGGGTGAGCCGCCGGTGCGCCGCGGCGACCACGAGCAGTGCGGCCGCACCCAGGTAGAGCCCCAGCAAGCTCGCGAGCGCAGCGCCGAGAATGCAGCCGACTGCGCCGGCGACGATGGCGACGACCGTGCGCCGCCGCCGTTCACCGGCGAGCTCGCGGGCCAGTCCGTAGAGCAACGGCAGCGTCGCGAGCGCGGCGAAGTCGTGTTCGCCGAGAAACGAGGCCTGGCGACCTCCCGTGTGCAGGAACTGGACAAGACCGACCAGGTCGGCCGCGATGGTGAAGACGATCAAGAGGTCGACGATCGCTTCGAACCGCGTCGTGGTCCGAGCGAGTGTCAGGACGCCGAGGCAGAGCGCTGCGAGCTCGACGAGCTTCGCGCCGGAGACGAACGCCGACGCGCTGTTCGCTGCTCCGGTCCCCAGGACGAGGAGACAGAAGGCGGCCGCGCCGGCGAGCGCGATCCAGGTGGCGCGCGTCTGCGGCTGGCGGGCGAGCGTCCAAAGCGCGACGAGCCCGAGGACGACGAGCAGGATGTCGCCGGGAACGACCGAGGCCTGTGTCGAGCCGAGGCCGACGTTGACGCTCGGCTGGTCGCGCGCACGCACGAGACAGAACGCAAGTGCTGCAAGCAACAACGCAAAGCGCCCCGACCGCACCTCCTGCCAGACGGCAGTGTCCTTGAGCCAGACCACGCCGCCCTACGATAGTCGGATGCGGTTCGTCTTCCTCACGGGCATCTGGCCCCCCGACGTCGGTGGACCTGCAACGCACGGGCCCGATTTCGCCACATTCCTGCGCGACCGGGGCCACTCTGTGCACGTTGTCACGATGGGCGACTCCGAGCCGACCGAGCGTCCGGTCCCGGTGGAGTCGATCGCCCGCGGGCGGCCGTTCGTCGTTCGCTACCCCCTCGTCGCGCTCACCGGCTTCCGGCTCGCCCGCCGCGCGGACGTCGTCTACGCGACGGCGACCTATGCCGCCGCCGCCGTGGCCGCGGCCGGGCGTCCGCTCGTCGCGAAGCTCGTGTCGGACCCGGCCTACGAGCGAGCCTGGAGGTACGGCGTGTTCCGCGGCTCGCTCGAAGCGTTCCAGGAGACGAGGGATCGGCGCTCGGTCGCGCTCAAGCGCCTGCGCACCGGCTCGCTCCGCCGGGCGCGCCGGATCGTCGTGCCCAGTGCGTACCTCGCCGACATCGCCCGCGGCTGGGGGCTCGACGCGGCCCGCATCGAGGTTCTCGTCAATCCCGCGCCGCCGCCGGCCGACGTCGAGCCCGCGCCGCTCGACCCCGGGACGTTCGTATTCGTGGGCCGTCTGACGCACCAGAAGGCCTTGCCGGTGCTGCTCGAGGCGATCGGCGCAGTCGACGGGGCGAAGCTCGAGCTCGTCGGGGACGGCGCCGACCGGCGCGCGCTCGAGGAGCTCGTCGCGACACGAGGTCTTGCCGACCGGGTCCGCTTTGTCGGCTCGCTCCCGCGCGACCAGGTCCTCGCGCACCTGGCCGGCGCGCGCGCCGCGGTCCTGTCGAGCGCGTGGGAGAACCTGCCGCATGCCGCCGTCGAGGCGCTGTCCGTCGGCACCCCGGTCGTCTCGACCGCCGTCGGCGGTGTCCCCGAAGTCGTCCACGACGGGGAGAACGGCTTGCTCGTCCCGCCGAACGATCCCGCCGCGCTGGCAGCCGCGTTGCGTGCGGTCCTGCACGACGACGCCCTGAGGTCGCGGCTGGCGGCTGCGGCGAAGCCGTCGGTCGCCGCGATCGGCCGTGACGTGATCTACGACCGCCTGGAGCAAATCCTCGTCGAGGCTGCTCGGTGACGCCGCGCGTCCTGTTCGTCGGCCGTGGCCGGCTGACGCTTCCGCTCCCGCCGTGGCTGCAGCGAAAGTGGGACGCGCTCTCCGGGGTGTTCGACCTGCGTGTGCTCAACGCGGGAACGGGGAGCGGCGACCCCCGATTCACATTCCTGCCGAACGGCGCAGTCGCGTTCTATGCGCGCCTGCCCTTCGAGGTCGCACGCTCATTGCGTGCCTTCCCGGCCGACGTGATCGTCGCCTCCGACCCGTATGTCGGCGCTGCGGCTCGTCTCGGCCGGGCGCTCGCCCGCTCACAGGCGCGGCTCGTGGTCGAGGTGCACGGCGATCCGCGCACGCTCACGCGTGCCTACGGGCTGCCCGCGCGGAGGCTCGTCTCGTTGCCGGCGGACGCCGTCGCGCGCTGGGGCATCCGGCACGCCGACGCGACGCGTGCGCTCTCCGCGTTCACCTCGTCGCTCGTCGAAGCGGTCACCGGTCAGCCCGCGACGGTGTGTTTCCCGACCTACAGCGATCTCAGCGCGTTTCGCGATCCGCCGCTCGTGCCCGTGCCGGATGCGCCGCGCGTCGTGTTCGTGGGTTCACTGGAGACGTACAAGAACGTCGACGGGCTCGCCGACGCATGGCGGCGGGTCGCGCGCGAGCATCCCGGTGCGATCCTCTCGGTTGTCGGCAGGGGCTCGCGTCATAGGGTGATCGAACGGCTCGTCGCCGACCTGCCGCTGCAGGTCGAGTACCACGCGGAGCTTGCGCCCGACGCGGTCGTCGCGCAGGTTGATGCGGCGCGGGCGCTCGTCCTGCCGTCGTATCCAGAGGGGCTCGGACGCGTCGTCCTCGAGGCATTCGCGCGCGGCCGCATGGTCGTTGCAACCGGCGGTGGCGGTATCCCTGACATGGCGACCGACGGTGTCGACGCGATCTTGATCCCGCGCGCCGACACCGACGCGCTCGTCATCGCACTCGGGCGCGTGCTCGAGGACAAGGAGCTGGCCGTTCGCCTCGGGGCCGCCGCACACACGACGTATGCTCGCTGGCATCAGACCGTGACGGACTTCGCGAACGCGTATCGGGCGCTGGTTGACGTTGTGATCGAGGCGGACAGTTGAAGCTGGTCTTCGTCACGCAGGAGCTCGATCCGAATCACGCCGTCCTTGCGCAGAGTGTCGACTTGGTGGCCGCGCTTGCAAAACGGGTCGACGAGCTGGCGATCGTCGCGCGTGACGTCGAGTGGGACGATGTCCCGGAGAACGCCTCGGTGCGGACCTTCGAAGCGACCGGGAAGCTCGGTCGCGGCTGGCGCTTCGAGCGGGCGTTGAACGCGTCGCTACGCGGCGCCGACGCGGTGCTCGTGCACATGGTCCCGGAGTTCGCGGTGCTCGCCGCGCCGCCTGTTCGCGTCCGCCGTGTGCCGCTCGCGCTCTGGTACACGCACTGGAACGCCGGCCGTGCGTTGCGCGTTGCGACCAAGGTCGTCGACGTCGTCTTCAGCGTCGACCGCTCGAGCTTTCCGCTGACGACGCCGAAGGTTCGCGGGATCGGCCACGCGATCGATGTCGAGCGGTTTGTGCCCGGCCCGCTGCCGGCCGAGGGCGGTCCGTTGCGGTTGCTCGCGCTCGGCCGGACCGCGCGCTGGAAGGGACTGGCCACGCTGCTCGACGCGGTCTCGCTCGCGGTCGGCAACGGCACGGAGGTTCAGCTCGAGATCAGAGGGCCGTCTCTCAGCGAGGACGAGCGGGCACACCGGCTCGAGCTCGAACAGCGCGTGGCGGACGACGCAGCGCTGAGCTCGCGCGTCGCAATCCTGCAGCCGGTCCCGCGTGACGAGATCCCGGCGCTGATCGCGTCGGTCGACGTCGTCGTCAGCCCCAACGAGCCTCGCTCGGGCTCGACCCTCGACAAGGCTGTCTTCGAAGCCGCGGCCTGCGCGCGACCTGTCCTGTCGACGAACCCCACCTTCGCTCCGCTGCTCGACGGTCTTTCGCTCCCGTTGATCGCGCCTGCACGCGATCCCGTCGCGCTGGCCGAGGCGATCACCGTCCTCGCAAACGCGGGTGCTCCTGTGCGCGCACGGGTCGGCGAGCAGCTGCGGGCGCGCGTCGTCGCCGAGCACTCGCTCGACCATTGGGCCGACACGGTGGTCGCAGCGCTACGGGAGATACGATCGCCGCGTGGGAGGGCCGGTTCTGAGCGGGCGCCGTCCTAGGGCGCCCAACGACATCGAGGACGTCCGCGCCGCGCGGCCGTACTTCCTCGCCCCCACACCGCTGAAGGCAGTCGCACGGCGTGTCGGCAGTGCGTTGGCGCTGGTTGCCATCGACATCTCCGGGCTGATCCTGGGGCTCTTCGCAGCGCTCACCCTTCGCGCGCTGGTCTTCGACCCGAAGCCGATCCTCTGGGGCCTGCTCTGGGATCACGAGACGAGCTGGCTCGCGTTTCTCATCCTGCTTCTCATACTCGTCTTCTGGCAGGCGCGCCTCTATGCGCCACGCGAGGTGCGCGAGGGCGCAGGTCGAGTCGTGCCCAGCGTGTTCCTCGTCGCCGCGCTGTCTCTTGCGTTCGCGATCGGCACCGGTCAGCACTTCACGACCTTCGGCCTGTACATCGTCGCCGCGGCGTTCGTCTCGCTGCTCATCGCACTGTTTCGAGCGAGCTACGAGCTCGCGACCGGCATCGTCCTGCGCGCAACCGGCGTGCGACGCCGCGCAGCGCTCGTCGGCGACCCGGAGTTGCGAGAGCAGCTTCGGAAGACGCTGGGATCGAGCCGCGGCGGGATCGACTACGAGTTCGTCGGCGAAGTCTCACCCGACGAAGAGGTCGAGGAGCTGCTCGACCACGCTCAGCTCCATGAGCTGATCGTCGCGGACTCCGGCCTGCCGGACGAGCGCCTGCTGGAGATCGCCGAGGCTGCGCACCGTCGCGGCGTCAAGGTCCGCGTCGCACCGAGGACGACCGAGCTCTTGATCGAACGTGGCGAGTACGTTCCGGGCCAGGGCTTGCCGCTGTTCGAGCTCCGCCCACCGATCTTCGTCGGAACGCAGTGGGCGGTGAAGCGCGTCTTCGATCTCCTCGTCGCCTTTGCGATTCTCGTTGTGGGCTCCCCGATCTGGCTGGTCATCGCCCTCTGCATCAGGCTGACCTCGCGCGGCCCCGTCCTCTATTCGGACCCGCGCGTCGGGCTCGGCGAGCGTGACTTTCGCATGCTGAAGTTCCGCACGATGATCGCGGGTGCCGCCGGGCAGCAGCCTGCCCTCGAGCACGCCAACGAGGCGTCGGGCGCGCTGTTCAAGATCCGCGACGACCCACGCGTGACGGCGGTCGGCCGCGTGCTGCGGCGCTTCTCGCTCGACGAGGTTCCGAACGTGCTCAACGTGCTGCGCGGCGAGATGTCGCTGGTCGGGCCGAGGCCGCTGCCGCTGCGCGACTACGAGCGGCTCGAGCCGTGGCACAGGCGCCGCTACAACGTGCTGCCGGGGATGACGGGCCTCTGGCAGATCGCCGGCCGTTCCGACCTGACGTTCGACGACCTCGTGCGCCTCGACTTCTACTACCTCGAGAACTGGTCGATTTGGCTCGACATCTCGATTCTCGTCAAGACGCCGTTCGCGGTCTTCGCCCGCAAGGGCGCGTACTAAGCCCTCCCACCCCTTTACGGCGCCGTAACGCGGCTCTGCCACACTTCGGCCGATGCGCGCGCCGAAAGTTCTCGCCGTCGCGTCAGCGGTGGACCTCGACTTTCGTTACGGGTGCACGCCGGCGTGGTGGCAGCTGTGGAAGGGCCTCTGCGAAGAGGGCGTCGACCTCGTGGTCACTCCCTACCGCGGACGTGCGATCGAGTCGCCCTGGTGGCGTGCCGCTCCGAACCCGACCTATCTCGAAGGTGAGTCGTTCGCTCGCGCACGCACGACGCTCGCGCGACTGAAGGGCGACCGGTACCTCCGGCGTGCCGAGGAGAGTCCCGAAGACGGGCTCGGCGACCGCATGACGCGCGAACTGATCAGGCGCTGGGTGACGCCACGGTGGCGCCGCCATCTCGAGGCGCTCGTCGAGCGAGAGCGTCCGGACGCCGTGATCGTCTTCACCGTGCCGATGGCTCACCTGCTCGGCATCCCCACGGCGCTCCGCGAGCGGTTTGACATCCCGGTCGTCTTCTACGACGGCGACGTGCCGATGAGCCTGCCGGAGTTCGGCGGGATGGACACCGGGTTCAACTGGTACCACGACGCAGACCCGTCGGAGTACGACCTGCTCGTGTCGAACTCCGAGGGCGGGCTCGACAGCCTGCTCGCGCTCGGCGCACGACGTGCGGAGACCGTCTTCTGGGGGGCGGACCCCGTCTTCTTCGCGCCGCAGGAGGTCGAGAAGGAGATGGACGTCTTCTTCTACGCGTACGGCGACAAGTTCCGCCGTGACTGGATGCATGCCATGGTCGGCGAGGCGTCCCGCGAGTTGCCGAACGCCGACTTCGCGCTCGGCGGGCGCGACTTCATGGGCGACACGGGCACCGCGCGGATCCTCGGCGACGTGCCCTTCAACGTCTTCCCGCGCGCGATCTCGTCTGCGCACATCAACCTCTGCATCACGCGACGCTCGCACGCGAGCCTGTACGCGTCGTCGTCGTGCCGGCCGTTCGAGCTCGCCGCGACAGGCGCGGCGATCGTCGCGAACCCCTACAACGGAATCGAGCGCTGGTTCGAGCCCGGGTCGGAGCTGCTCGTCGTCAACGACGCTGCAGAGGCAGTCGCTGCGTATCGCGACCTGCTCGGCGATCCCGCTCAGGCCGAGGCGATGGGGCAGCGCGCGCGCGAGCGTGTGCTCGACGAGCACACCTACCGCCATCGCGCACGGCAGCTGCTCGACCTCGTCGGGCTCGAGGTGCCGGCGTGAGACGGATCGCGATCATTCCCGCCTTCAACGAGCAGGACGCGATCGGCGCCGTGATCGACGAGCTGATCGCGTTCGACCCCGACGTCGATGTGCTCGTGGTCGACGACGGGTCGCACGACGAGACGGCCGACCGCGCACGACAGCACGGCGCACGTGTGATCTCGCTGCCGTTCAACCTCGGCATCGGCGGAGCTGTGCAGACGGGCTTCCGCTACGCCGCCCAGTGCGGCTATGAGCTTGCGATCCGCGTCGACGGCGACGGGCAGCACGATCCGGCGGAGCTCGGCCCGCTCCTCGACATCGTCGTGTCGGGCCAAGCCGACGTGTGTGTCGGCTCGCGGTTCGCCGGCGCCGAGGGTTACCGCTCGTCGGCGACGCGGCGCGTCGGGATCCGCATCCTCGCGAGGACCGTCTCGTTGCTCACCGCGCAGCGACTGACCGACACGACCAGCGGGTTCCAGGTCTTGAACCGCCGGGCGATCGTGTTGTTCGCCGCCGACTACCCGCACGACTATCCGGAGGTGGAGGCGGCGGTGATGGCGCACAAGCACCGGCTGCAGCTCGCCGAGGCGCCCGTGCGCATGCGTGAGCGGGCTGCGGGCCGCTCGTCGATTCGCGGCGCCCGGACCGTGTATTACATGGCCAAGGTGATGCTCGCGATCGTGATCGGCTCGCTGCGACGCAAGGCAACCCCGTTGGAGGACGCGTGATCGCGTCCGGCCAGACCCCGCTCGCCGTTTCGCTCGCGGCGACGGCCGCGTCGCTCCTGCTGCTCTTCGTGGTCTTCGAGCTGATCCGTTCGCGGCGGCTGCGTGAGCGGTACGCGCTGCTCTGGGTGCTGACCGGGCTCGTGCTGCTCGTGCTGTCGGCCTGGCGCGGCGGCCTGAACGTGATCGCAGGCTGGTTCGGCGTCTCGACGTATCCGCCGGCCGTCCTGTTCGCGGTCGCGCTGCTCTTCGTCCTCGCGGTGCTGCTGCACTACTCGACGGTGATCTCGAAGCTCGCAGACCAGAACGTGATCCTCGCCCAGCGAGTCGCCCTGCTCGAGCTCGAGGTCAGCGCTCGCTCGGAGACGGGTCCCGAGAGCTTGCCGGACGCAGTCGCGGCGCCAGAAGCGCCAGCGAGCTGAGCAGCACAGCGCCCGCCGGGACAGCGACCGCCAAGGAGCGCCAGAAGACGGCATCGCCGTAGCCGCGGTGAGCTCCCCAGAGAATCGCCGCGGACAGCCATCCTCCGACCGCGAGCCCGAGCAACGGTGCGCGCAGAAGCGCGGCGAGGATGCCGGCCAGGAGGAGCCACTCGATGAAGGCGATGCTCCACACGGACTCGTGCAGCCCGGGGCGCAGCTGGCCCACACCGGCGAACTGCCAGATCGCTGCGGTGACGACGAACGCCAGCACGCCGCCCGCGGCCGCGAGTGCCTTCGGCGCGAGCAGGAACGCAACGGCGGCCGCGATTCCGAGTGCGAGCACCAATGTGTGCTGGGTGCCGACGAGCGATGGAAGTGCGCGCGTGTCGAACGTCCCGCGGTAGGTCGGCAACATGTAGCGGTTCCCGAGCAGCGGCAGCACCACGTAGACGGCCGCCGCGCCGAGGGCGAACCGGTCGCTGCCGATCCGGGCTGCGAGCGCCGCGGTCGCGGCGATCGCGACCGGCGCGAGGACGAGTGCCGCCACGACGGAGATCACGCCGTCCGTCGGCTGCGTGGCGGCAACGAGCGCGACGACGACGAGGTCCGCCGCGACGAGCGCGCCGACCGCTACGCGCTGACGGCGGAGGAGCTCCGGTACCACGCGATCGTCTGCTCGAGGCCGTCGCGAAGCGACGTCTGCGCTTCGAAGCCGAACAGCTCGCGCGCCCGGGAGGCGTCGAGCTTGCGGCGGGGCTGGCCGTTGGGCATCGACGTGTCCCACACGATCTCGCCCTCGAAGCCGGTCAGCTCGGCGATCGTCTCGGCGAGCTCGCGAATCGACGTCTCGACGCCGGTGCCGAGGTTCACGGGCGCCGGAGCGTCGTAGCGCTCGCCCGCGAGCTGCAAGGCTCGCGCACAGTCGTCGACGTAGAGGAACTCGCGGGTCGGCGAGCCGTCGCCCCAGAGCGTCACTGTCCCTTCCGCGTCGAGCATCTTCCGGATCAGCGCGGGGATCACGTGCGAGGACTCGAGGTCGAAGTTGTCGCGCGGCCCGTAGAGGTTCGCGGGCAGCAGGAAGATCGCGTCGAGCCCGTACTGGTCGCGATAGGCATTCGCCCCGACGAGGAGCGTCTTCTTCGCGACGCCGTAGGGCGCGTTGGTCTCTTCCGGATAGCCGTTCCAGAGATCGTCCTCGGAGAACGGCACCGGCGAGAACTTCGGGTAGGCGCAGACCGTTCCCGTGATCACGACCTTCTTGGTCGCGTGCGCGCGAGCGAGCTCGAGCACGTGCGCGCCCATCATCAGGTTCGCGTACCAGTAGCGGCCCGGGTTGGCGCGGTTCGAGCCGATGCCGCCGACCTCGGCGGCGAGATGGAAGACCAGCTCGGGTTGCGCGTCGCGGAACATCTGCTCGGCATCGTCGAAGCGCGTCAGGTCGTAGTCGTGGCTGCGCGCGACGAACACGTCGTGTCCCTCGGCCTCGAGCCGTTCGACGAGGTGCGAGCCGAGGAATCCCCCGCCGCCGGTGACGACGACGCGGCTCATTGCTTTTCGACGGGGCGGCGCGTGAGCCAGTCGACCCGGCCGAGCCAGCTGTCGCGGTGCTCCGCGTACCACTCGATCGTGCGCCGAACGCCGTCCTCCCACGAGACCTTGGGCTCCCAGCCGGTCTCGGCGTGCAGCTTCTCGTAGCCGACGCGCAGCGCCATCACATCGGTGACGCCCGGGCGC